>Ga0172380_10006610_pt1 | contig 13398 bp, 12 predicted proteins | sample Leawe162metaG_FD_119747 | JGI IMG/M metagenome (GOLD analysis project Ga0172380, IMG submission 119747) | Leachate microbial communities from a municipal landfill in Southern Ontario, Canada - Leachate well 162 metaG | ecosystem: Engineered > Solid waste > Landfill > Unclassified | place... | reverse complement strand
TCTACCCGATGCGGATGCGGGATTTCCGTTCGTTTGGATTCACGGACGTTCTCAATATCCCGGCAATGGCAGAGTAAAGACGAAACCTGCCGCCGTTGTCATTCGCATCGATTCTCAGCAAGAGGACATCATGACCAGATGCGGCTGCTTCAGTCGCCCGGTGAGCAGGAAGCGGTCTACGCCTGGGCGGCAATTTCCACCCGGTTGCGCCCGCCGCCCTTGGCGGCATAGAGGGCCTCGTCGGCGCGGCGCAGCGTTTGATCCAGGGGTTGGGCGCCATCGTATTGGCTGACGCCGATACTGACGGTCACGGCGATCCGCTGGCCATTGACCTCGATCGGCGTCGTCTCCACCTTCTGCCGCAGCAGTTCGGCGATGCGCCCCGATTCCGCCTGGTCGCAGCCGCTTAGCACCAGCAGGAACTCCTCGCCGCCCCAGCGCACCGCGATGTCGGACTGGCGCAGGCTGCCGAGCAGCAAGCTGGCGATGCCCCGCAGCACCCGGTCGCCGACCAGATGGCCGTGGCGGTCGTTGATTTGCTTGAAGTGGTCCACATCGGCCAGCAGCAAGGAGATCGGCTGCGGCACCCGCCGGTGCTCGGCCAGCACACGCTCCATGAGAATGACGAAAGCGTGGCGATTGAGCAAACCGGTGAGTTCGTCGGTCGAGGCCATTTCCTCGATGCGATGCTGGTAGCGGGACAGCACCAGGTGGGCGAGGAGCAGCACCACCAGCGTCACCGCCAGGCTGATCGCCAGGTTGATGTAGAGCGTGCGGCGGATGCCGGCCAGCGCCTCCTTTTCGTTCTGCTCGACGAACAGATACCATTTGAGTTCGGGCAGGTAGTTGACGTTGAGGATGTGGTTGTCGCCATCGACCAGATACTGGTAGGAGCCGGCGTGGTCGGCGAGTATGCGCTCGAGCAGAGGCCCGAGCCCGGGGGCGCTGCGCAGGTCGACCGGCATGCCGGTCTGGTTGCCGAAAAGCACGACCTGGCCCTGGCTGTCGACGAAATAGATCGTGCGCCGAAAGCGCTTCTGGTAATCACCGACCAGGTGGCGCACCGCATCTACGGTGAGTCCGATCCCTGCCGCTCCGATGTAGTTGCCGGAAAAATCGAAGACGCGGTAGTTGATGAAGATGGTCAGCGCATCGGCATTGGCCAGATCCGGGTCGACGTTGATCTCGTAGTCCTGCTTCATGGCGCGCACCCGGTAGTACCAGGCGTCGCGCGGCTCGTTCGGCGATACCCGCTTGAGTATGCCTTCTGCCGTGTAGTAGTTGGAGCTCCTCTCGGAGACGAAGAAGCTGCTGAAAGCGCCGTAGCGCTGCTTCACCTCGCCCAGATAGCGCGCCATTTGCCCGACATTGAGCTCGCCCTTGAGCACCCAGTCGCGCAAGAAGGTGTCGTGCGCCATGGTCGAGGAAATAAGCACCGGCCGCACCAGGTCCTTCTGGATCTCCGAATAGATGTTGCTCGCGGTCAGGGGAAGGTCCTGGCCGGCGATGGCGTCGCGGATCGCCTGCCTGGAAACGTAGTAGCCGAACAGGGTCGTGGCGAAGAATCCCGCCGAGAGCAGCAGGCTCAAGAGCAGCAGCAGGCCGCGACGATTGAAGATGCGAAACTCGGTCATGGTGCGGCGATTCTACGGCAGGCGACCTGGCGCGTCACATCCGCGCAGGAGCTGGAGTCGGCGGCAGGGCAAGCCAATTCGGCACCAGGAGAGGCCGGCGCTGAGGCAGCATCCCCGCGCAAAGCGCTGCCTGCGGCCGGCCTCGATGGCACTCTGTATCCGATGCGCATGCGGGACATGCGCCTGTTCGGGTTTCTCGACGTCCTGCCCTTAGCCCTTGCTTACCCAGTCACAGAGTAGCCGCTGCGGTCGGGTCGACGCCCTGCCGGCGAGCTTACAGTCGGCTCCTCATCCACCCGAACCGGCCAGACATTGTCGATTGACGACGCCTTCTCACTTGCAGGAACCCGGAAGATATTGGTACGGCATCGGGGAAGCGGCGGCCGGAGCGCACTTCCAACCCCGGATTCTGGCACCGACGCCGGCGTTGGTCAGCGCCACGGTCAGCGCGGCGTCGGTGTATGGGGTGAAGGTGATGGCCTTGGCCCGGGCATCGGCGGGCAGCGTGGCGTCGGCTGTGGTGGTGAGGGTGATTACGCCAGCATCGCTGGTGTCGATGCTGTCGACAAATTTGCTCACCGGATTCGCCGGGATGGTCGCCGCGGTCACTTCACAGCCCCAGCCACTGGCTTGCGGCAGGGTTGCATCCTTGGTCGACTGCACGACCTCGCTGATGGCGTCGCGGCAGGTGGTGCTGGCCAGGATCATTTCCGCCAGCTTGCCGCGCGTCGAGTAGCGGTTGTATTGCGGCAGCGCCATGGAAGCGAGGATGCCAATGATCGCCACCGCGATCATCAGTTCGATCAGCGTAAAGCCTCGTTGCTTCTGGTCCATCTCTTCCTCCTGATGGTGCTTTATCAGTCTCTCCCGCGGCAACAAGCGATTCGCTCGTCCGTCTGGCTGCTCCTGGTCGTATAACACAAGAGATATGCCCGGTGATATAAATATGTGTCTTTTCAAAAGAGTACCTGATCTTTGTGACGGCGGGCCCGAGAGGTCGACGGCGTTTTGGCAGCAGTATGTGACGGAAACCGTCAGTCAGCTTCCGATGCGACTGCATGCGACATGTCGCTCTGGCGTTTGGCTCGGCGGCAGCGCGCCGCCGCTTGCTCGATGCGGCGATGGGCGAAAAGGATGTCGTCCTGCGAGTCCCTGGCTCGACAAGCTACGATAATATGCAGACATTGCCTCGGGACGAGCCATGGATGGATTGAGCTACTGGTTGCTTCGCTACAGAAATGCCCTGCTAACGCTGAGCGATAAGACGCTGGGTGATGTCTTTCCGGTCGGACAGGCGGAGGACTTCGGCCATCCCAAGGATGCCCTGCTGGTGGGCGAATGGCGTGGCCTTCCCTGCTACGCGGCCGATATTGAGGGGTTGCCGGAATACTTTCCAGGTGATGTGACGCCGCTGCGGCGCATATTCAGCCTCGCCGGAGCGGAAGCCTTTGCACTGGCCGGACGCGCAACACAGCTTCTCGATTGGCAGCTGAATCACCGCTATTGCGGCAGTTGCGGCACTCCCACCGAGGCGAAGAGGGGAGAATTCGCCATGGTCTGCCCCGACTGCGGTCTTATCGCCTATCCGCGACTGTCGCCCGCGGTCATGGTGCTGGTGATGCGTGGTGAGGAACTGCTGCTCGCGCGCAGCCCGCGCTTTCCCAAGGATATGTACAGCGCCCTGGCGGGTTTTGTCGAAGCCGGCGAGACGCTGGAGCAGTGCGCGGTCCGCGAGGTGCGCGAGGAAGTTGGCATATCAATCACCAATCTGCGCTATTTCGACAGCCAGCCCTGGCCTTTTCCGAATTCCTTGATGCTGGCCTTTTTCGCCGATTACGCGGGCGGGACGCTCAACCCGGACGGAGTGGAAATCGAAGCCGCCGAATGGTTTTCGCCCGGTGCTCTGCCGGCGCTGCCCGATCGGGTCAGCATCGCCCGCCGCCTGATCGATGCCGCCTGCGCTGCTGCCAAACCGTGAGCTGGCGCGGCGCGGTGTTCAACTGCGCAGGTGGAGGTTGAAAAAAGCCATGGTACGCGTCCAGGCCAGTTTCGCCGCCGCTTCGTCGTAGCGGGGGGTGGTGTCGTTGTTGAAACCATGCTGCACGCCCGGGTAGATGTAGGCTTCGTGCTTGACTCCTGCTTGCCTCAGGGCCGCTTCGTACTGCGGCCACCCGGCGTTGATGCGCTCGTCCTGTCCGGCGTAGTGAAGCATGAGCGGCGCCTTGATCTTCGCCGCATCTTCTGCAGCAGGCTGATTGCCATAGAACGGCACGGCGGCGCCGAGATCGGCTAGCCTGGTCGCCAGGTGGTTGGCTACGCCTCCGCCCCAGCAGAAGCCCACCACGCCGACCTTGCCGTTGCACTCGGGCAGACTGCGCAACACCCCCGCAGCGGCGAGAAAGTCGGCGCGAGTCTTGGCCTGGTCGAGCTTGGTGAACAGCTCGCGGGCGCGATCCTCGTCACCGGGATAGCCACCGAGCGGAAACAGCGCATCGGGGGCAAGAGCGATGAAATTGTCGAGTGCCAGCCGCCGGGCGATGTCTTCGATGTGGGGATTGAGGCCGCGATTTTCGTGCACTACCAGCACCGCCGGCAGCTTGCCCTTGGCCTCACGGGGTTTTGCCAGGTAGCCGCGCAGCTTGCCGTAGCCCGCCGGCGACGGGTATTCGACGTAGCTCGCGGTGATGCGGGGATCGCTGCTGGCGACCTGCTGCGCCTCGGCAAAGCGGGGATTCAGCGCATCGAGCAGGCCTTCGGCGGTCAGCGCACCGACGGCGAACTTTGCGGCGGAGGCGAGGAATTCACGTCTGGGTATGATGCCGTGCACATACTTGTCGAAGAGCTTCAGGACTTCCGGATCGAAATCGCTCGCCGTCTTGCGCATCATGGGCGTCACTCCTTGGCTGAATGGATATGATCGCTGCTGCCACAGTCCCATTATTGACGCTGTGGCGCCGTTGCGCAACGTAGTAGCGCGTGCGGACTAGATGCGTAACGCTTCCAGCAACTCCTGTTCGAGCTGCACCAGGCTCCCGGTCTGCGCCAGGTCTTGTCCGCTGATCACGAAGGTGTCCTCGACCAGCTCACCCAAGGTGGAAATCTTCGCGGTGTGCACCGTGACGCCGTGGCGCGCCAGGACCAGGCCGATCGAATAGAGGAGGCCGGGCCGGTCGGCGCCCTTCAGCGACATCACATAGTATTGTCCCTTTTCGTCGGGCCTGATGCCGATCTCCGGAGTGATCGGGAAGTGCCGCACCTGACGCGAGTAGCGTCCGGCCGCCGGCGCTTCCAGCGGCGCCTGCCTTTCCAGCTGTTCGACCAGGTCGTGCTCGATCAGAGCGACCATGTCGCGGTAGGGCAGCTGTTTGCCGGGATCGAGGAGGACGAAGCTGTCGAGGGCGTAGCCGTTGCGCGTGGTATGGATCTTGGCGTCTACGATGGAATAGCCGAGGCGGCTGAAGAATCCGCACAGGCGCGCGAACAGCTGGGGCTGGTCGGCAACATAGACCATCACCTGCAGACCCTCGCTGATCTGGCTCAGGCGCGCCTTGACCACCGGCCTGTCGGCGTCCGGCCGGTGGTAGAGCATGCGCGTGTGCCAGGCGATTTCCTCTGCCGCGTGGCGCATGAAATAGACGGTATCAAATTGGCGCCAGAGTTGCTCCTCGACGTTCGGGCGCAGGCCGTGGAAGCGCAGCAGGTGGCGGGCTTCTTCCTGGCGTCCGGCCAGGCCCACCGCGTGTTGCGGCGTGTCGCCGGCGAGCAGCCGGCGGGTGGCGGCGTAAAGGTCCTCCAGCAGCTTGCCTTTCCAGGCGTTCCAGACCTTGGGACTGGTGCCGCGGATGTCGGCGACGGTGAATAGGTAGAGGGCGATCAGGCGTCGCTCGGTCTTAACCACGGAGGCGAAGCTGGCGATCGTCTCTGGATCGGCGAGGTCTTGTTTTTGCGCAACGGCGGACATGGTCAAGTGTTCGCCGACGATGAAGACGACCAGATTGCAGTCTTGCTCATCGAGCCCGTGCTCGCGGCAGAAGCGCTTGGCATCGCGCATGCCCAGCCGTGAGTGGTCGCCGCCGCGACCCTTGGCGATGTCGTGGAAGATCGCCGCAATGTAGATCAGCCAGTGGCGCTCGAAACCGGCGATCAGCCGGCTGCAGAGCGGATATTCGTGAGCGAATTCCGGCATGGTGAAGCGGCGCAGGTTGCGCATCACCTGCAGGATGTGCTGGTCAACGGTGTACACGTGGAACAGGTCGTGCTGCATTTGCCCGACGATCTTGCCGAAGGCCGGCAGATAACGGCCGAGGATGTCGTACTGGTTCATGCGCCGGAACTCATGCACCAGGCCGCGCCGCTGCTGGAACAGCGAGAGGAAGAGGGCGCGGTTGGCTGGATCGCGGCGGAACTTGGCGTCGATCAACCCCCGCGCACGCCACAGGGCACGCAGGGTGCGCGCCGTCATGCCCTTGAGTTCGGAGCGTTGCTGCAGCATCAGGAAGCTCTCGAGGATGGCGCGTGGCTCCCGTTCGAAGACCTGCTCGTCGCGTACATCGAGCAAGTCGCGCTGCATCTGGAAGTGCTCGTCGATCACGACGGGCGGCGTCTGGTGCGCGGGGAAGATGCGTACGCCGAGGTTCTGCAGCAGGATGGTGTTGAGCTGGGTGATGCGCTTGGCGTTCTGGTAATAGTGCTGCATCAGCAACTCGGAGGCGCGCTTGGTGGCGCTGGCGCTCAAGCGGAAGGCCTGCGCCAGCGCCTCCTGGTAGTCGAACATCAGCTTGTCTTCGCGTCGTCCCGCCAAGTAGTGCAGGCGAATTCGCACGTGGCGCAGAAAGGTCTCGACGCGCAGCAGTTGCTGTGCTTCGGCTATGGTCACCAGATCATGGTCGGCCAGCTTGCGCCAGCTGGTGCCCAGTTGCGCCGCCTGACTGATCCAGAGGATGGTCTGCAGGTCGCGCAGGCCCCCCGGACTCTCCTTGCAATTGGGCTCCAGGCTGAAGGGTGTGTCGTTGTATCGCGCGTAGCGCTCCTCCTGCTCCAGCTGCTTCGCCTTGTAGAACGGCGCCGGTACTATGATGGCGCTTATGGTCTCGGTGAATTCGCCGAAGGTCTGCGGGCTCCCGGCGAGCAGGCGCGCCTCGAGCAGATTGGTCTGCACGGTGATGTCGTTCTTCGCTTCCTCGACGCATTCGGCTACGCTGCGCACGCTCAGTCCAACTTCCAGTCCGACGTCCCAGAACACGCTGACCAGGTGTTCTATGCTTGATCGCTGCTCGCCTTCGGCGCTGGCGGGCAGCAGCAGGAGGATGTCAACGTCCGATGCCGGGTAGAGCTCGCCACGGCCGTAGCCGCCGACCGCGACCAGGGCGTAAGCATCGGGCAGGCGGAAGTGCTGCCAGATATCGCGCAGCACCCGATCGACCAGTTGGGCGCGACCGCCCAGCATGGCGGCGGCGTTGGCGCGCGCTGAGTAGGCCTTGCGCAGAGCATCCTGGCCGCCTTCGATGGTGGCGCGTAGTTTGGCGATCAGCCATGAGACCTCGGTCTGCGTGGCCTCTCTCGTGGTGCCACCCATCGTGTCGGCTCAGGGCACGTTCGCCGGCTTTGGCGGTGCGCCGGCCGACAGGGTCAGGATTTCAGCGCCGCTGTCGGTAACCAGCACCGTATGTTCCCATTGTGCCGAGAGGCTGTGGTCTTTGGTGACGATGGTCCAGCCATCCGGCATTTCGGAAATCGCCGCCTTGCCGGCGTTGATCATCGGCTCGATGGTGAAGGTCATGCCGGCGAGGAGTTCGATGCCGGTGCCGGCCTTGCCGTAATGCAGAATCTGCGGGTCGTCGTGGAACTTGAGACCTATGCCGTGGCCGCAGAACTCCCGCACCACGGAGAAGCCGTTGCTCTCGGCGTGCTTCTGGATGGCGGCACCGATGTCTCCCAGGTGACTGCCGGGCCGCACCTTGGCTATGCCATGCCAAAGACATTCGTAGGTGACGGCGCACAGCCGCCTGGTCAGTATCGAACAGTCGCCGACGAGGAACATGCGGCTGGTGTCGCCGTGATAGCCGTCCTTGATGGTGGTGATGTCGAGGTTGACGATGTCGCCCTTCTTCAGCGGTCGATCGTTGGGCACGCCGTGGCAGACCTGCTGATTGATCGAGGCGCAGATCGATTTCGGGTAGGGCGGATACCCGGGCGGCGCGTAATTCAGCGGCGCCGGGACGCAGCCCTGGACGCCCACCATGTAGTCGTGGCAGAGCCGATCCAGTTCGGCCGTCGTTACGCCGGGCTTCACGAAGGGCGCGACGTAGTCCAGCACTTCGCCGGCCAGGCGGCCCGCAACGCGCATCTTGTCAATTTCTGCGGGGGTCTTCAGGTTGATACCCATCGTCGAAAGCCTTGCGAGCGAAAGCGAAATTCTACCCGCAGGGCGCCCAAAGTGCCGTCCGACTTGAAGAAAGTCGCGTAAGCCCGTTATAATTAGTCGCTTGTCCTGTCCGTGTTGCCATTGATGGCAAATCGGGCGCGGACAAAATACACACGCCCGGCGGCGAACAGGGTGCCTCGAGATCGAGGCGTTACAGCCGGGCGGCGGACCAACCCTATTCGGAGGTAGCACATGTCAGCCACGACCATGCGGCAAATGCTTGAAGCCGGGGTGCATTTTGGCCACCAGACGCGTTTCTGGAACCCGAAGATGGCACCTTACATTTTCGGCCACCGCAACAAGATCCACATCATCAATCTGGAAAAGACCCTGACCAAGTACCAGGAAGCCATGGGCTTCATCAGGAAGTTGTCGGCGAAAAAAGGCAACATTCTCTTCGTCAGCACCAAGCGCCAGGCGCGCGAAATCATCGCCGAAGAGGCGCAGCGCGCCGGCATGCCCTACGTCGATGAGCGCTGGCTGGGCGGCATGCTGACCAACTTCAAGACCGTCAAGCTGTCGATCAAGCGCCTCAAGGACCTCGAGGCGATGGCCGGCGACGGCAGTTTCGAGAAGATGAGCAAGAAGGACGCTCTGATGGCGCAGCGCGAGATGGACAAGCTGAGGAAGAGCATCGGCGGCATCAAGGATATGGCTGGCCTGCCCGATGCGCTGTTCGTGGTCGACGTCGGCTATCACAAAATCGCCATCACCGAAGCCGGCAAGCTGGGTATCCCGGTGATCGGTGTGGTGGACACCAACCATTCCCCCGAGGGCGTCAATTACCTGATCCCCGGCAATGACGACTCGAGCCGGGCGATCCGCCTCTACGCACGCGGCGTCACCGACGCCATACTCGAGGGCCGCAGCGAGTCCTTCAATGAATTGATCGCAGCAGTCGGCGGCGAGGACGAATTCGTCGAGGTCGACGAGGTGGCGGGCGAGTGAATGAACAGCAACAGTAACCGGAGCTAACAGATGGCGGAAATTACAGCGGGCATGGTCAAGGAACTGCGCGAAAAGACCGACGCGCCGATGATGGAATGCAAGCGGGCATTGACCGAGGCGGCGGGCGACCTGGATCGCGCCGAGGAAATCCTGCGCGTCAAGCTGGGGAGCAAGGCGACCAAGGCGGCCGGTCGGATCGCCGCAGAAGGCTTGGTCGCCACCCATTTTTCTCCCGATGGCAAGATCGGCAGCATGGTCGAGGTCAATTGCGAGACCGATTTCGTCGCCAAGAACGACGACTTCATCGCTTTCTGCCGCAATCTGGCGGAACTCGTCACCAACGGCAACCCGGCCGACGTGGCGGCGCTCTCGGCGGCGAGCCTGGGCGACAAGACGGTCGAGGCGACGCGCACCGCACTGGTCGGCAAGATAGGTGAGAATCTATCGATTCGCCGCTTCGTCCGTATCGCCGCACGCGGCCGCTTCGCCTCGTATATCCACGGCGGGTCGAAGATCGGCGTCATCGTCGATCTGGTCGGCGGCGACGAACAGTTGGCCAAGGATCTGGCCATGCACATCGCGGCGAGCAAACCGAAGTCGCTGGACGCGTCGGGTGTTCCCGCCGAGTTGCTCGACGCGGAACGACGCATCGCCATCGAAAAGGCCAAGGAAGCCGGCAAGCCGGAGGCGATGCTGGAGAAGATCGCCGAAGGAACGGTGCAGAAATACCTGAAGGAAGTGACGCTGCTCGGCCAAGCTTTCGTCAAGGATGACAAGCAGACGGTCGAGGCCCTGCTCAAGAGCCGCAGTGCCTCGGTTGCCGCGTTCACGCTTTATGTGGTGGGCGAAGGCATAGAGAAGAGGAGCAACGATTTCGCGGCCGAGGTCGCGGCGCAGGCGGCAGCGGCAAAGAAGCACTAAGGGGTCCTGCCATGCCCACCGCCTACAAGCGCATCCTGGTCAAGCTGTCGGGCGAAGCGCTGATGGGCGATGACGCCTACGGCATCAATCGCGCCACGCTGGCGCGGATTGTCACCGAGATAGGCGCCGTGGTCGAACTCGGCGTCGAGGTCGGGGTCGTCATCGGCGGCGGCAACATCTTTCGCGGCATCGCCGGCACCGCTACGGGCATGGAGCGTGCCACGGCCGACTACATGGGCATGCTGGCGACGGTCATGAATGCCATGGCGCTGCAAGACGCCATGCGCCAGGCCGGAGTGAACAGCCGCGTGCAGTCGGCGCTGCACATCGAACAGGTGGTCGAGCCCTATATCCGGGGCAAGGCGATCCGCTACCTGGAAGAAGGCAAGGTGGTCATCTTCGGCGCTGGTACGGGCAACCCCTTCTTCACGACCGACACCGCGGCGGCTTTGCGCGGCTCGGAAATCGGCGCCGAGATCGTCATGAAGGCGACCAAGGTCGATGGCGTGTACACTGCCGACCCGAAAAAGGATCCTAGTGCCACGCGCTACGCACGCATCAGCTTTGACGAAGCGATCAACCGCAATTTGCAGGTCATGGATACCACGGCGTTGGCCCTCTGCCGCGACCAGAAGCTGCCGATCAATGTTTTCTCGATCTTCAAAGCGGGCGCATTGAAGCGCGTGGTACTCGGTGGGGAAGAAGGCACCATGGTTCACTGTTGAGGAGACCCGTATGAGCGCCGCTGAAATCCGCAAGAATGCCGAACAAAAGATGCAGAAGTCGCTCGAGGCGCTGAAGGGCGACCTGGGCAAGGTGCGCACCGGTCGCGCCCATACCGGCATACTCGATCACGTCCAGGTCGACTACTACGGCTCCATGGTGCCGATCGCCCAGGTCGCCAGCCTGAACCTGATCGACGCCCGTACCATAGGCATCCAGGCTTGGGAGAAGCCGATGAGCGCCAAGATCGAGAAGGCGATCCGTGATTCCGATCTGGGCCTCAACCCTTCCTCGCAGGGCGACATCATTCGCGTGCCGATGCCGGCCCTGACCGAGGAGCGGCGGCGTGAACTGATCAAGGTGGTCAAGCATGAGGCCGAGAACGCCAGGATCGCCGTGCGCAACCTGCGCCGCGACGCCATCACCCATCTGAAGGACGCGCTGAAGAAGAAGGAGATGTCCGAGGACGAGGAACATCGCGTTCAGGACGACATCCAAAAATTGACCGACCGCTTTATCGCCGAGATCGACAAGGTTCTCGTCGAAAAAGAAAAGGATTTGATGGCGGTCTGATGCCCTCGCGCAAGACATGCTCAAAACGCGGGTCATCACCGCTCTCCTCCTGGCCTTCGGCCTGCTGGCCATACTCTTCCTGCTGCCGGCGCCAGCCACCGCGGCAGTCTTCGTCCTGATCGTCGCCGCCGCCGCCTGGGAGTGGGCCGGTCTGCTGCGCCTGGGTGCGACGCAACGCGGGGTCTACCTGGTGCTGACGGCACTACCCTGCGCCGCGCTCTACGCGTCGGGCATGCCGGCGCCGCTGCTCTATGCTTTATGGTTTATGGCGGTGATCTTCTGGTTGATCCTGGTTCCGCTTTGGCTCGTGCGCAAATGGCGGCTTTCAGCCAACCTGATCGGCTACCTGGTCGGCTGGTTGCTGCTGATCCCGACCTGGGCGGCCATGGTGCAACTGGTGGCGCTATCGCCGCTGCACCTGCTCGCAGCGCTGGCAATGGTTTGGGTAGCCGATATCGCCGCGTATTTTTCCGGACGCGCGTGGGGCAGGCGCCTTCTGGCGCCAGGCATCAGCCCGGGAAAGACCTGGGAAGGTGCGATCGGGGCGACCATCGCCGTAATGGTCTACGGCAGCGCCGTGGCGCTGGCCGCGGGCGCTCTCAGGAGTGGCATGGACGTACTCTGGCTGCTGCCGGCCTTGGCGCTGGCAACGGCGGTCAGCATCATCGGCGACCTGTTCGAATCCCTGGCCAAGCGCCAGGCCGGGGTCAAGGACAGCAGCCGACTTCTGCCCGGTCACGGCGGCATTCTCGATCGCATCGACAGCCTCACCTCGACCCTGCCCTTGTTCGCCCTGGCCATGCAGATCAAATGACCAGCACCGGCAGACAGCGACTGACGGTGCTCGGCGCCAGCGGATCGATCGGCGTATCCACGCTCGACGTGGTGGCACGCCATCCGCAGCGCTTCGAAGTCGTGGCGCTCACCGCCCACACCCGCATCGAGGTGCTGGCGCAACAGTGCCGCCGGCACCGGCCGCGCTATGCCGTCGTGGGCAGCAGCAGCGATGCTGCAAGCTTGGCGCAAGTATTGGCGCAAGACGGCGTTGCCACCGAAGTGCTGGCGGGAACCGCCGCGCTGTCCGAGGTTGCGGCACTGGCCGAAGTGGATACGGTGATGGCGGCCATCGTTGGTGCCGCTGGCCTGGCGCCGACCCTGGCCGCGGTGCGGGCCGGCAAGCGCGTGCTGCTGGCCAACAAGGAGGCGCTGGTGATGGCTGGCCCCCTGTTCATGGACGAGGTGCGCGCCTGTGGTGCCGCTCTGCTGCCCATAGACAGCGAGCACAACGCCGTCTTCCAATCGCTGCCGGCAGACTACAGCGGCGCTTTTGCGGCCCGGGGCGTGCGCCGCATCCTGCTCACCGCCTCGGGTGGCCCCTTCCTCAATTTGCGCCTGGAGCAACTCGGCGCCGTGACGCCCGATCAGGCCTGTGCCCATCCGAACTGGGTGATGGGCCGCAAGATATCCGTCGATTCGGCGACGATGATGAACAAGGGCCTCGAGGTGATCGAAGCCCATTATCTGTTCAATGCCCCGGCACAGCGAATCGAAGTGCTGGTGCATCCGCAGAGCATCATTCATTCCCTGGTCGAGTACGCTGATGGATCGATGCTGGCGCAACTGAGCAACCCGGATATGCGTACGCCGATCGCCCACGCGCTGGCCTACCCGGAGCGCATCGACGCCGGTGTGACGGCGCTCGACCTTGCCGCGATCGGCAGCCTGGAGTTCCAGCGCCCTGACAGCGAGCGCTTTCCCTGCCTGTCGCTGGCCTATCGTGCGCTGGCCGCTGGCGGCAGCACGCCGGCCGCATTGAACGCCGCCAACGAAGTCGCCGTGGCGGCGTTTCTCGCCGGCCGGCTTCCCTACCTGCGCATCGCCGACTGCATCGCCGCGCTGCTCGAGGCGATGCCGACCGTCGCCGCAAACGATCTCGATGCGGTGCTGGCCATAGACCGCGAGGCACGCTCGCGCGCAGAGAAGATCATGATGCGCTGGTTGCCATGAGCCTCGAGGGTTTGCTGTTCTATCTCGCCGCCTTTGCCCTGGCGTTGGGTACGCTGATCGTCGCCCACGAATTGGGGCATTACCTGGTGGCTCGCGCGGTGGGCGTCAAGGTCTTGCGCTTCTCGCTGGGCTTCGGCCGCCCGTTGTGGCTGCGTCGCTTTGGCCGTG
>Ga0172380_10006609_pt1 | contig 13400 bp, 16 predicted proteins | sample Leawe162metaG_FD_119747 | JGI IMG/M metagenome (GOLD analysis project Ga0172380, IMG submission 119747) | Leachate microbial communities from a municipal landfill in Southern Ontario, Canada - Leachate well 162 metaG | ecosystem: Engineered > Solid waste > Landfill > Unclassified | place... | reverse complement strand
TAAAGCTTTCCCGCATCGTGAAAGACGGCGACAAAGTGATGGATGTCGGCTGCGGCAACGCGCGCCTTTTGGAGGCTTGGACCGGCCGTGATATAAGATATACCGGAATTGATAATAGCAAGAATTTAATAAAGCTGGCCGAAGAAAAATACGCGAGTGAAACATGCAAATTTAAGGTAGGAGATATCTTGAAATTGGGAGAATACGGCGAGTATGATTTTGACTGCGTTTTTTGCATCGCCGTTCTGCACCATTTGCCGGGAAAAGAGCTGCAAATCCAGGCCCTCAGGCAGCTTAAGAATAAAATCAACGATAAAGGGAAAATCATTTTGACGGTCTGGAATTTGTGGAACCAGCAGAAATATGAAAAACTGATTTATAAATTTTGGCTGCTCAAATTGATCGGAAAGAATAAGATGGACGCGGGCGATATCCTGTTCGACTGGAAAAACAGCCAAGGAGAAATAGTAAGCAAGAGATATTATCATGCTTTTACAAAGAGAAGTTTAAAGAAAGTGATTAAAAAATCCGGACTCAAAATTGATAAAATTTACAAGGATAAATATAATTTTTATTGCGTGTTATGCAAATAAGCGAAGAAGAGTTCAGAAATTTCGTGGCGGAGGCGCTGGATGCCTTGCCCGAGGATTTTAGCAGGCATATAAACAATGCCGCTGTTTTGGTTGAGGATTTTCCTTCCGCCGAGCAGAGAAAAGAATTAAACGTCAAAAGCAAGTACGGATTGCTTGGGCTGTTCGAGGGTTTCGGGCAGGCCAAAAGATTGAATTTCGGAGCGGTGCTTCCCGACAGGATAACCCTATTTCGGATTCCCATCATGCAGAGCTGCTCGAACAGGGAAGAACTAAAAAAAGAAATACTCCAAACATTAAAACACGAAATCGCCCATCATTTCGGGTCAGATGAGAAGGGGGCGAGAAGCGTGGCGAAGAAAAATTAACATTATTTATAAAATTATGAAAGAAACATTCGAGGTAAAAAAATCAATTTTAAGCGAAGAAGAAATTCAAAAATTCATAGAGAATAGGGAAATCCAAGCAGAAGATTTTCCGATATTGGAAAAGTTGGGAGATTTTCCGTTAAAATTTTTTCAAAATTATCATAATTATTTCAATTTATTGAAAGAAAAAAGCGTGGCTCAGCTTGAAAATGACACAAACCATCAAGAAGACCCCGAGCAGAAAGCATTCATGGAATTATTGTTGGAATTTACAAAAAAATATAATTGGGCAGTGAGCTGGAATTTAATCAGTTCATTTAAGCGAGCTAAAAGGTAAGTTGATGTTTTTTATTCTGTTTAGAAAATATTTTTGGCTTATTGGCTTAGTCAAGAAAGTGCTATATTGAAAAGTAAATAATTTTTTTCTAATATTAGTAATATTAAAGCTATTTCTATTGACAAAAATACAATTTAGTTCTATAGTGATAAAGCTGTTCATTTACAAATATTTCTCTAATCAAAATTTTTTACAAGGAGCTTTTCATGGTAAAAAGTATCTTGGCTTTTATTTTGGCTGTGGCAGTTTTTGTGTGTTTCCCGCTTCAAGCTTTTGCGGAGGGGCAGAACAAAACTCTGGAATTTGAATATTCAAAAATTGAAACAGCAAGGATTGACGGATTTTTGATATATTGCGATGGAGAACCAGTCGTAAATATCGACAAGGAAGATGCGGCGATTTCCAACAAAGATACGAATTATTATCAGGCCGAATATCCGGAATCTTGCGCTGATACCGGCTTATCAAGCTATTCCGTCAAAGAGCTTGCGCCGAATGTTGGTATAACAAAAATGGGTGTAAAATACTATGACTTTTCCAAATTCCAACTGATGGAAAAAAAGGCCGGCGGGAAAGGCGCCAGCTCCATCGTTGTCATGAAGGATGAGGTCGTTGAAATTGAGGTTATTCCCATAAGCCAGGTCCTGTATGTTTCGACTTTGACCGGGCTGAGTTTTTATCTTTTTGCCGAATCGGAAATTGCCAAAATTTCCGGGGATACTAAGGGTGATTACTATATGAGCCTCCGTTAACAGGTTTGGCTTGCCTGTAAAAGACGGCAAAAACAAATTGATAAAAAAAGCTAATGTTGTAAATTTTCGCGGTCGTGAAAATTTTACAACAAATTCATATCGACTAAAATAAAAACCCTCGAGCCGTTTAATCGGAACGAGGGTTTTAAATTTTTCTAATCATTTTAAATAATATCATGCAAAAAAATCCATGAAAAATAGATTTTCCTGTAGTTACATGTTTTGTGAATTTAGACAGGCCTGCACGACCCATCACATGTGACGGTATGCAGATACGATCTATAAAGTGACGGAGGGAGTTTTACGCAGTGATAGCGTATCTGCCCCTTGGCGTTTAATCGGACTGGTTTGCGGCAAACCGGACAAATTACGGTGTTTCTTCCTTTGGATTTTTTCTTTGACATTTTTTAGCTCCTATTTTGAGTTAAGAAATTGATGAAATAAAGGAAAAAAGACTTCCTTATTTTCTAAAATAAATTCAGTACCGTCGCCTAAGAAAGCAAAAAAACAAAAAATCATAACCACGGCTGAAATAAATTGAACGAATACCAGAAATTTTATTTTTGGGAGAAATTTTTCAGCCAACAAACAGACTAAATAAGATATAGATGCAATGATTGATACACCCAGTCCATTTTTAGCTGTAATAAAGTGGGGACCTAGAAAAAAACCGGTTGTTAAGATTACAAGAATAATTATTGTTGCGATTTTATTTTCACTCATTTTTTCTCTCCATTTGTTTTTTGCGCCGCCAAAAGTCCGTTAAAATATTCTTCAAGATTATTTTCAAGCAATATTACCGTCTCTTCCAGCTCATGGGCGAGTATGCCCAATTTTTTGGCCCAGGGGATGTAATATTCTTTTGTTTCGTATATCTTGAAAGAAATTTTTTCCTTGTCGCAGCACCAAAGCGTCATTTGGTTGTGAAGACGGTCGGGAAGCTTGAGTAGGAAAAATTCGAAAGGAGCGTTAACAAATCTGTCATGATAAAACTTTCTCTGTTCTTCTATGCTGGCAAATTCCGTTTTCGGCCGTTTTGAAACATAATCAAGCAAAAGCGCGACAGCTTCGTTGTAATCGCGAAATATCCGCTCAAGCGTCCATTTTGGACAGTCTTCAATTACATCGTGGAGCAATGCCGCGGCGATTACTTGATATGCGGGAATTTTTAAATCTATCCTTTCAAAAATGTAAAGATAATCGATAAGTATAAGGGCTACGGCGCGCAAGTGTGTAAAATATTCGTCTCCACCTTCGCGGTTTTTGTCGCGAAAAGCTTCTTCGGCATCGTCATATGCCCTTTCAATAAACCGGTATTCTTTTGAATATTTTGAGTATAGTCTTTCAATTCGCTTGAAAAACGTTTTTTTTGTTTCACTGGCTGACAGTATTTTTTGCAGTTTCGCTAGCATGGCATTTCTCCTATTTGGGATGGATTACAATAATTTTAATTATTTTTTTGTGAAAGAGCCGATTTGATAAATTAGTATAAATTTTAACAAATGTCAAGTAAATCGGAAAAAAAGTAAAGCCCAGAATTTTCTGGGCTAGGTGTTTTTAAAATCGGTTTACTGGATTAATCCGCTGCGCTGCTCAACTTTTTCGATAAACGATTTTGCATTTTCATAGTCGCGTAGATCTATGCAGCGCTCTGTTATCGTCCACATTCCGGAAATAATCTCGTTTTCTATTTGCTCAACCGTCCAATTTATGCTTGAACAGCAAATATCTTTTCCGTCAAAACCGATCGGCAGCTGTTCACCTTTTTTTAGTTTGTATTCCGGTATATTCCGATTAGCCTCAAGAATGGTTCCGCGTTTCAGCCCCAGGTTGTTTTCGGGAAAATCTGTAAAGAACAATGCTTTCTTTGACATTTCATCCTCCTTGTTAAAAAGTTAGCAATTCGAATAAATATGTATTTTACGTTATTTTAGCGCCGATGTTATTTATTGTCAAAGATGTCAGGTAGTTTGCACATTGACTTTTTTCAAAATTTTGTTAATATTAAGCGTTGTTCAAGAAAAATAAATTAAAAAGGAGGTATGCTTTGAGAAGGATAAGCATGATGTCGGAAGTATCTGGCAATGTAGCGGCAGTAAACGGCCGATTCGCCGTAATAGATAGGACAAGCGAGGAGGCGGACGGACAAGGCTACGCGACGGTTATAATTGTTTTTTCTGAGGAAGAAACATTAAAACGTTTTGAAATTGATGACGCGATCAAAAAATTTGTTATTTATGGAGGCGATTATCTCCGCGTTGGAAACACGGGTTTCAACCTTTTTATGATTAAAAAAGGAATTAGTAGAAATAAGTTGACTTTGGCCACGCATAGAGACGGCACCAAAATGGTTGTCGTCAAAAACAAAGAGACAGGGGAATATTTTCTTCTTATGAGCGAGGAAGTAGGTATTGCTTCCGCAAAGAAATTTATTAAAGAAGTAAATGCCGAAATTTTGACAAAGTCATCAGAAGGCCTTTGTGCGCCTGAAAAAATCTTGGGTTTCCCCATGATAAACAAAAAAAAGATGAGCAGGATCGAAAATTCCTGCGGAGTGAGAGTTATTAAACTCCAAGCTATCTAAACACAACGACGGCTCGAATTATCCAGGATGATGAGAGCCGTTTTTATTTGGTGAATGATAATAAGCTTAAATTTAAGGATAAAATAGAAAAAAAGTAAAGCGCCGCTATTTAGACATTTTTTAATGGCATTTTGATAAGCAACTCTTGACTATTTGCCGCTAATATGTTAGGGTAAATCATTGTTGTACCTTAAAAAATTATTCGTTGTATTCATTTTGTTATAAACAAAAACACAAAGGAGACCAGACATGAGTGATCCGGTATTGGCAAATTTCGTTGAAATTTTGAAGGGAATCGGGAAAGATCAGGTAATAAGAATTTCGGCCACAAACGGCGAGTTGCCGGGAAATTTCAATTTCTTCAAAAATTTAGGCGTAATGAGCGCCAATTTCACAACCTTTCAGTATCCGGAAGACGAAAAAACAACTAGGGTTATCGAAATTATCGGACCCCACCATGATTGCGGAGGAAAAATATTCCGCGTAATCTGTCCATGCCCGACCGCTCTCACTATTTCTAAAATCGGCGTCAATGAAGAAAAAAGTTTCGAGGAGTCATTGTCCGGATTGCTGGAGGGCTTTCAGTCGATTGCAGAAGATGTAGTGATGAAGTTTGTCAAAATAAACATTGGCGAGGAAGAATCGGGATCGCTTAAGGCGGGAGAGCCGGCGGATCAGGAAGAAATCCAAGAATATATTCTTGATAAACCGATTCCGTGCGTAACACCCCCGTGCACTTTCCATCAGCATGAAGCGATGAACTGCTTGCAAAAAGTCTTGTGGAAAAACGACGGGTTTTTTTCTCCTGACGATCTGATAGCTTCAATAACCTACAGGTCACATCATGGCAGCCAAAATTTTTACGATATGCTGATTACCGAAGTTCACAATTTCGCCGCCGGGTTCATAATCGGTTTTGTCGATGTCGAACCGAAAAACAGTTTCAAAAAAAGGAAACTTTTGGAGGTTCTGAAAGGCGAAGCGGTATCGTTAGGCGAATATGAAAAACATTATTTTTTTATACGAAATCTTCAAATGGTGAGATGGCATACGGTTAAAGATTACGCGCTGGAAAGATTATTGTACGAAGAAATTTCCGATTTTACCATTCCGGCTCAAAAGAAAAAAAGTATTGTCATTGGCGAAAATCATGATGCCAATTTTGAGGCACTTCGGAGAGAGGTAGTAAAAAATCCCGATTTTTTAACCAACAGTGACAAAGTGGTAAGTATCGCTTATGATGGCAAAACAGAAAGAGGTTTGCTTATTACCGGAATTTTAAAATCCGGCGACGCGACCATTGTGTCCTTTAAGGATCTTAAAAATTACGGAGGATCTGACCGGCGGGAAAAAGCACTCTTGGAATTTCTTATTCAAGGAGAAGTTGCCACTCCGCCATCCGAGTGCTATATCTGCTGTTTCAGTCTTGACGAGGTTGCGCCCCAAGACCCCTATGATTATGCGGTTGGAATCATTCTTGATAAAAAAGTAAATAATATCAGGAATCATAAAACGGCATTTGAAGAAATAATTCAGAAAGAGCCGGATCTTGATCTGTTATCCTTTGATGGGTTGCCGGCTGGAGAATATCTTGAAGACACATGCCCTGTTTTTGTCATCGAGACTGGCGGCACGGTTCTCTGCGGTGTGATTATTACCGGTTTGGAGGTTGTTGAAGAAAAATACCTTGTTCGCTATCGCGAATTAGAATACGAAGGTGTCAGCGACAACAAGCTGGCGGTGATGATGGTAGCAGGAGAAAAACTTCCTGTTCCGACCGGTCCGACCAAGAAAATCTTGCGGGAAAGCATAACCCGCATAATCAGAAAAGATTTGAAAGATTATGGAGCGGCTAAACTTCTCAATGAAATTTTTTAATTTGTAAAAACAATCGGAAGCTCAAAAAGAGCTTCCGTGCTTAAAAGTTATTATAAAATATGTATTTTGTTGGTAAATTGAAAAAACTTAAAAAAAGAGGAAAAAAATGACAATATGTAAAATTTGCAGAAATGTCTGGCAAGTAGGCGATCCTCAAATGAGGTATTGTCGTCTTGGGGGTAAGTGCGTAGATACTGTTTGCGTTACCTGCGATGAAGAATTGATAAATAGAATGAGAACCAATGGTTTGTCAGCGCTCGACACAATTGATCAGATGAAATCAGGCGGCCAGCTTGGTCCGTCTGAAAGAAGAGGAGGAAGAAATGACTATATGAGTCGAATTTGACTCATTAATTTAGCAGGGGTTCCCAATCGGAACCCCTTATTTTTTTTAAAAAAATACTACTTAAGGTAAAATCATCACTTTTTAGGCAACCCGCGCTCAATCGCGTGCGACACAAGAAAAGTTATGACCGGTGGTCAAAAATTCAAATGTATATAGTGGGGGGGTCTTTTTCTAATAATATAGTTATGCCGATAAAAGAAAAAGGTATTTCAAAAATATTTTTTATTAAAAAAGTGCCCAACCGTAATGGTCGGGCACTGGATACTCCTTAATGGGCGTAATAAATGTTTATTCAGCAGTTGTTGAAAATCCTAATTCGGGATTGAAGGGGTGAACGAAAACCTCAACCAGCGTTTTACATTGTATATTCCAGTTTGTCGATTTCTTCGTAGCCGTCCGGCTTAGCCACGCATTCGAATTCAATACCGAAAGTGTGTTTGTAGTGGCGACCGCCGAACAGGACGATTTCAATCTCGTCTTCATTGACATCAGGAACATCTTTCTTGGCCTCGACAACCAACATTTTGAAATATCCAAAAGAGTGTGCATGGGCATTGGTTCGAATAACGCATCTTTTTGACGCTTTGCAATATTCCTTAAAGATTTGCATTTTCTTCTCCTCTCCTGATTTGAATTGATTTTTATTATATAATGTAAATTTTTACAAACTTAAAAAGAACAAAATAATTTAACAATTTAGCCTTTTTTAGTTAAAATGTCAATCAAAAATGGGTAAAAATGTTAAAAAATATTAATATACCTCACTGATTACCTAATATTATTGAAAAATTAGCTATTTTAAAAATTAAATTTATAATGATTAAAAAATGTCAGCAGGCTCCACGCCGTCATAAGCAGAGTTGTTTCCCTGTATTTTTCTTTTCTCTTGTTTTTGTTCTTTGGCATGTTTCTCAACAAGGTTCAATTCTATCCCATGAGGCCACATATAACAAAACAAGACTGTTCGTCCTGTTTTGTTATATGTGCCCCCAGGGGCCTGCCTGCCGGTAGGCAGGGATTTGAAGAGGCGGAAGCCTGCCTGCCGGCAGGCAGGCCCCACGCCATCATAGGGCTAGTAAATTTTGTAATTTTAATATTTTTTATAACACAGTTCTTGCTGGTGGTCTGTTACTCAAAAGGGTTCAAATCATACCCTAAAATCACCATATTAAAAAGGCCCGGAAAAAACCGGACCTTTTAAATATGGTGCCCCCAGGGGGATTTGAACCCTCGACCGTTTGCTTAAGAGGCAACTGCTCTACCGACTGAGCTATAGGGGCTATATTTTGGAGGACATTTGGATGTCCTCCTGATTTGTGTTGCGGAAATTTATGAAATTTCCAGCGTTGAATGAGGGAATAGCTCGAAAAATTCTTGCGGTGTCATGCAATTTTTCCGGCATATCCACCGTACTGTTGGCGGGACAAGACATCTCTGCGTATGTGTAAAAATAAAATTTAATACTTTGTGTATCAATTTCTCTCTTTCCATAGACGCTCCTTTTGTTGTTTGTTGTTATGTTTTGTTTCTACCGTAGCGACGGGTGGGCTTGAACCACCGACCTTAGCGTTATGAGTGCTACGCTCTAACCAGCTGAGCTACGTCGCCTTTTTATTTTTAGACTTGATATGTGCACCCGGCAGCCTGCCTGCCGGCAGGCAGGGACTCGAAGGGGAGGAATCCCCACCCCATCATTTTCCGTGTTAATTTTTTATAGAATCAATTTGCTGACTCAAATCGGCACTGCTTGCATGTTGCTCAAATGCGGCTTCTCGCCAGCCGGCTCCACAAGCATCCGTTAATCTCTACGAGATTACCAAATGCTTGTGCACCCGGCAGGACTCGAACCCGCAACCCCTTGGTCCGAAGCCAAGTGCTCTATCCAATTGAGCTACAGATGCTAATCAAAAAACCCCGACAATGGAGTTCGTTTATGATATTAACATTTAATTTAATATAAATCAATAGTTTAATGCTGGATTAACAAAATTTATTTAATATTAGATTAAAAATTTGATTTTTTGAATAAAATAAATATACACTTGATTTTTTTTGTTATAAATGTTATTCTGTTTAAAGTTAAATAATTAACAAAAACAGGCAAGTTAAAGAAATTTCCTGTTTTTATTGAACAGAAACCCCATGTTTAAAAATTTTTTTATTTTCACTTTTGAACTGCTGAAAATTGTCGTAATTTCGTTAGTGATTATATTCCCAATCAGATATTTTTTAATCCAGCCTTTCTATGTAAAAGGCGCGTCAATGGAACCGAATTTCCATGATCACGAATATTTGATAATCGATGAGATTAGCTACCGTTTAAATGAGCCAAAAAGAGGCGATATCATAGTTTTCCGTTATCCAAGGAATCCACAGGAATACTTCATTAAAAGATTGATCGGACTCCCGGGAGAAGAAGTCCAGATCAAAGACGGAGAAGTCATTATATTCAACGCTGAAAATCCGGAAGGAATGATCATAGACGAACCATATTTGGCGGAAGGCGTAAAAACATACGGTCTCAGCGAGGAAAAAAAAACTCTGGAAGAAAATGAATTTTTCGTATTAGGCGATAATAGGAATTCTTCTAAAGATTCGCGCAGTTTCGGTGTCGTAAATAAAAGTTTTATTATCGGCAAAGTTCTTTTTAGAGGCTGGCCATTCGATAAAATCCAGTTGTTTGAAACGCATACCTACACTTCAGTCGAAATATAATTAATTAAGAATTAGACATATGCCTAAAAAAGAAAAAGAACCAATCAAAAAACCTTCGAAAAAGGGAAAGAAATATAATCGTCTTCGAGGAATGAAAGATGTTTTGTTTGAGGAATATAAATATTGGGACTTAGTTCAGAAAAAAGCCAAGGACCTGGCTACAAGTTATGGATTCTGCCAAATCGATACTCCGGTTTTAGAAAGGCTTGATTTATACGAACGATCAACCGGCAAAGAAACCGATGTGGTTTCGAAGGAGATGTACTCATTCATCGACAAAAGCGGAGACAAAATCGCATTGAGGCCGGAGGCTACTCCTGGTTTGGTTCGGGCTTATGTCGAACACGGAATGCTGAACAGGCCTCAGCCGGTGAAAACTTTTTGGATCGGACCGATTTTCAGGCATGAAAAACCGCAATCAGGAAGATTAAGACAGCATCATCAGTTTAATTTTGATATTTTCGGGGAAGACAGCTCAGTGGCGGATGCCCAGCTTATATTGATCGCTTATAATTTTTTCAGCGAATTGCAGGTTGAAGTCCAGGTCCAAATCAACAGCATCGGTTGTCATGAATGCCAGCCGGTTTATATCAAGAAATTGACTGATTTTTACAAAGAACGAGGAAAAAGAGCCAAGCTTTGCAACGATTGCAAAAAAAGATTGGCCAAAAATCCGTTGCGTCTTTTGGATTGCAAAGAACAAGCCTGTCAGGATGTTCGAGAAGGTGCGCCGCAGTTAGTTGACTTTTTGTGCGATTCCTGCAAGAATCACTTTATTAAAGTTCTGGAGTATTTAGACGAAATGGAAGTGCCGTACAATCTTGATGCGCTATTGGTGAGAGGATTGGATTATTACAATAGGACCGTATTTGAAGTCGTTCCGGTGTCCGAAGATGAGGATGGCGCTCTGAAGCGCCAATCATCACTCGGCGGCGGCGGAAGATATGACCGATTGGTTGAAAAACTGGGAGGGAGAGAAACACCGGCGTGCGGATTCGGATTAGGCCTCGAAAGGATTATCACTAAAATTAAAGAAAAGAACATTCCTTTAAAAGAAGATAAGACAGATTTTATTTTTATCGCCCAGTTGGGCGAGCAAGCTAAGAGGAAGTGCTTTACTTTGTTTGAAGAAATGCGCCGAGCCGGATATAAAGTGCGGCAAGCATTCACGAAAGACAGCCTAAAAGCGCAGCTGGAAGAAGCAGCGAGGATCGGAGTCGAATATACTTTGATATTAGGACAGAAAGAATTGCTTGATGGAACGATAATAATCCGAGAGATGGATTCCGGAACGCAGGAAGTTGTCGATTACAAAAAAATATTTTCCGAAATAAACAAAAGATTGGTGGAAAAAAAGGAAGATAAATAGGCACGATTTTTAGGATTCTTGAGAGGTTTGGGATTATTGAGATAGTTAAATTAATAACATAAAATTCGGAAGCCTGTTAATAGGCAATTTCATATTATCACTTGATTTTATCAAAGCTGGCAATGTGAATCACTGAAAATAAAAACTAGAAAGGATGGTGACCTTATGGTTGAATTTAAAAGAAAAAAGGGTGAAAATTTTGAAGCTTTTTTAAGAAGGTTTAACAAGACCTTGATTAGAAGCAAGAAACTTAAAGAAGTCAGAGACAGGAAATTTTTAGTTCCCAAAAAGAACAAGGCCAAGCAGAAAGCATCGGCTCTTTTTGGCATGAAACTTAAAGAAAAAACAGAATACTTAAAGAAAATCGGAAAGATAAAAGAAGACACTAGAACAAGATGGTAGTTTTTAATTTTTAGTTTTTAAGAAAAAAATATGTTTGATCAAATCAATAATGATTTAAAGCAAGCGATGAGAGATAAAGATGCTTTCAGATTAAGCGTCCTTCGGATGCTGCTCGCGGCTTTAAAAAATAAGAAAATTGAATTAGGCCAGGATGAGGTTTTGACGGACGAAGTGGTGACAAGCGTAATAAAAACTGAAATAAAAAAACGTAAAGATTCAGTAGTGGCATATACCGACGGCGGAAGGCAAGACTTGGCGGACAATGAAAAAAAAGAAGTAGAAATTCTCGAGAAATACATGCCGGAGCAAATGAGCGAGGCTGAAGTCGAAAAGATAGTCAAATCTGCGATTGAAGAACTGGACGCTTCCAGCCCTTCTGATTTTGGAAAAGTAATGGGAGCGGCTATGGCTAAGACAAAAGGACAAGCGGACGGCAACATGGTCAGCGCGCTGGTAAAGAAGAATCTTGCCGCCAAAAGCTAAATTTTGAAAGACACTCTATATAAAAAAATAACAACCATTCGGGTTGTTATTTTTTTTGCTTTTTTAATTTCTTACATTCCCGGAAAAATCTTTTTAAGCTGGGAGAAGCGGCTTCCTTTGGAGGCGTATTTTATTTTTTCTTTGGCTCGGTTGCTTTTTACGAATTTCAGCCAGTCGCTGTTCGGGCCTTTTCTTTTCTTGTCGATGATTATCTCGACTGAGTCGCCGTTTTTCAATGGTTCATCCAGGCTGGCTATCTTGTTGTTTATCATGGCGCCATTCATCTTGTTGCCGATTTCCGAGTGGACATGATAGGCGAAATCAACCGGGGTCGAGCCTTCCGGCAGATCAAAAACATCTCCTTTCGGAGAAAAGACGAAAATCCTTTTATGGAAGACGTCCAGTTTTATGGTATTGATGAAATCATCCGTGCTTTTAGCGTGCCTCTGGATGTTTAAAATATCTTTTACCCAGGCTGGCTGGTTTTTTTCATTGATGGCCCCGCCTTTTTCGCCTTTGTAATGCCAATGGGCGGAAATTCCGTATAGGGCTTCTTCGTTCATTTCGTTTGTCCTGATTTGGAATTCGGTTGATTTGTTATCAGGGCCGAATACGGTCGTGTGCAAACTGCGGTAGCCGTTCGGCTTCGGGACGGCTATGTAATCTTTGATTCGGTCGCCTTTCGGTTTCCACAGCGAATGGATTACGCCAAGCACTTTGTAGCAGTCGGGAATGGTGTTGGTAATGACTCTGAGGGCGAATACGTCAAAAATTTCATCAAACTTCCGGTCTTTTTTCTGCATCTTTTGATATATGCTGTAAAGATGCTTGAAACGTCCTTCAATACGGTATTCGATTCCTTCATCGGATAATTTTTGTCCCAAAGTATTTTTAACTTTTTGGATGAATTTGCTTCGTTCGACTTTTTTCTCGATTTCGTATTTATATTCAAGTTTTTTGTATTCATCCGGTTCCAGATATTTGAAGCAAAGATCTTCCATCTGCCATTTCAGTCTCCAAACCCCCAGCAATCCGGCGATAGGAGCGTAAATTTCCAAGGTTTCCCTGGCGATTCGGATTTGTTTTTTTTGCGGAAGAGCATCAAGAGTCCTTAAATTATGCAGACGATCGCAAAATTTTATCAAAATAACGCGCAGGTCCTGTGCCATCGCTAAAAACATCTTGCGGAGACTCTCCCTATACCTTTCGACGCCGCGATATTTCAGCTTGCTTAATTTTGTGATACCTTCGACTAATCCCGCAATGTCATCACCGAAGTTTTTCCGCACATCCTCAAGGTCGTATTCTGTGTCCTCCGGCACGTCGTGTAAAATACCGGCTATAACGGTATTCAAATCCGCTTTGATCTGGGCCAAAAGATAGGCGGTATGCAAGCTGTGCTGGATATACGATTCACCCGCCATCCTTTTCTGACCGTCATGTGCTTTGGCCGCGTACTCGTATGCTAATTCTAGCAAATCTACATCCGCGTTCGGGTCATTTTCCTTAACTTTGCTGATAATTTGTTTTATAGTCATCGCAGAAAATCAAAAATCAAAAATAAAAAATCAAAATT
>Ga0172380_10006607_pt1 | contig 13402 bp, 14 predicted proteins | sample Leawe162metaG_FD_119747 | JGI IMG/M metagenome (GOLD analysis project Ga0172380, IMG submission 119747) | Leachate microbial communities from a municipal landfill in Southern Ontario, Canada - Leachate well 162 metaG | ecosystem: Engineered > Solid waste > Landfill > Unclassified | place... | reverse complement strand
GATGTTGCAGAAGCATCAATGACTAGTGCAGACATGCTTGATCTTACGTTTCTCAATAGGATGAAGCAACGCGCAGAGATGCCATCTACTGGTTGTTATAAGGTTCGACCTTTGATGATCGGCGGAAAGAAGTATTTTAGGGTTATTCTTCACACTTACGTTTTTGATGCTCTTCGTGAGAATACTAACGTGGGACAGTGGGGCGATCTGCTTCGTTCGGCTAACAAATTGGCAGTTCCTGGCGTCGAAATTGAATACAACGGGATGCTGATCTCCAAATCCGATCGTGTTAGATCCCCCTCTGCTGGTGTCTACCGTAATATTCTTCTTGGTTGTCAGGCTGCTGTGTTTGGCTGGGGTGGTGCTGGTGATTCCAAGTCTACTACGATGGCCTTTGTTCCTTACCAGAAAGATGCTAACCGCTTCATGATGGTTCGAGGTGGTGGTATTTTTGGTATGGCTAAGTCTATCTTTAACTCCGAAGACTACGGCGTGATTGTAGGTTCTTCATACGGCGCAGCAATCGGTTAAGGAGGAGTAAGCATGGCTACTGATTTTTACACCAATGCTTTTGCGGACAATCTGAGACTTGCCAAAAGCAAGCTTCTGATCAGTCCAGATGACGGGACCTACAATATCATTAGGATTCCTAAATACGCCTTTGTTAGAGACGTGTGGCTGCAGATTACTACTGCAACTAATGTGGAACCTACTACTTGTACGGTTGGCTGGTTAGGCAACGGTGAGACTGCCGTGACGAATGGCTTTATCACAACTGATGTTGCTGATCCTACAAATACTGGACTTAAAAGGGCCCAGAAGGATACTGTTACTACTTTTGAAGGAAAGTATTTCAGTGGAGCTTCTGGTATTATCACATTCACTTTTGCAGCGGGTTCTGCTACAACACTGGGTACTTACAGAGTTTTCTGTGATTACACCGTAATTCATTAAGGAGGTTAGAAATGGCTACTACAGCTACGATTTCAGATTACAGACGTACTGACCTCCGCACGAACGCTTTGGAAACTCCGTTTTGGATTTCTTCAGCAATTGTGGATGCGGCAGCGGTGGCAGGATTGAAGGACAAAGCATGCCTTTTGTTCTCGTTTCCTAAAGAAGGAGAGAAGACAATTATTTGGGATATTGCTTGTCAGATTATCACAGGGTTCACGTCGTCAACTACTATCAAAGTTGGATATGGAACTATTGCAACTGATGCAGTTACAACTGCAGGTACAATGACGTACGCAGGCGCAACTACAGATAATTTTATGACTAATGCTAACTTTACAGCAATCACGGCAGCTTGGTATACACCAGCAGCTGCTAATACTTGGTTGACTGCTAGAGCAGCAGGAACGCATACGGAAGCTGCAAATCTACTTACAGGGGCAGCAACTACTGTTCCTTGTGTAACATTAACTTTTGGCACTGCAACTGTCATCGTTGGAAAGATCCAGGTTCATATGCAGATTGCCGTTATTCCTGGAACATAGGAGGTCTATAGATGTCAACTGCAACTATTCAAGATTACCGAAGAACTGATCAGCGTACTAATGCGCTGGAAAATCCGTTCTGGCTTACGTCTGCGGTTGTGGATGGAGCGGCAGTTTCTGGTCTTGCTGATAAGGCTTGTATTCTGTTCTCTTTCCCGAAGGCAGGTGAAAAAATTATTATCTGGGATGTGTGGCTTCACATTATTCTAGGTTTTACGGCGACTACCACTATTGATACTGGTATTTACACTATCTTGACTGATGATGTGACGACAGCAGGAGATGCAACTCTGGTAGGAACTGTTGATCAGTTAATTCCGACAGCAACTACCGTAGATGCTACTACGATCGGGTGGTACGGAGCTACTACAAGTGATTGGCTTACGGCAAGAGCTGCTGGTACGCATGTTGCTAATAACAATATGATTACTGGTGTGGCTGCAGCAGTTCCTTGTATTGCGATGACTCCAAAGGTGGCAACTATCATTGCTGGTAAAGCTCAGTTACACTTACTTGTGAGTATTGTTCCTGGAACGTAAGAGGAGGTAAAGATGAGTACAACTGTGCAGGACTACAGACGAACTGACCTGAGAACAAACCTTGGTGGAGATCCCTTTTGGGTTATCTCTGGTTTGGTTGATGGTAAGGATGTGTCTGGACTTAAAGATAAGGCCTGCGTATTGTTCTCCTTTCCTGTTACTGACCAACAGATTATTATTAGTGGTATGGTAGTAAACGTATTAACTGCGTTTACTGCCACCACTACCCTTAGCCTTGGGTTGTGTACTCTTGCAACAAACGAAGTAACGACTGGAGGAGTTGCAACAGTCACAAATGATGATGCTTTTATAGAGGCGGGAGACATTACTGCAACCACTGCAGGTAGGTATTATCCTACAATGGGAGACTTTGTTGATTCGCAAGTATCTGGTACGATCATTGAGGGAGGTAATTTGATAGTAGGATCTTCAACTAACGTACCTGCGATCGTGTTGTTTCCTAAAGTAGCAACAATTATAACTGGTCAAGTTCAGGTTATGGTACTTATCAGTATTATTCCTGGATTATAGGAGGTTGAGATGAAGGTAGAAGGAAGAGTCGGTGTAATCTCTGGTGATGAGGGAACTGTTAATCCGTTGGCAACTACGCCAACAGGTGCTTTACGAACGGCAGAGTCTGGTGATGGTAAGTTTTACGAGGCGGCTGCTGCAGGAAATATCTATTCTATGACGTTTGCGGCATGGACTACGAATATTGCAGCAGGTCATCTTCTTGGGGCAACCGCAGCAGCTAATATTCAGTTTATTCTGTGGAACCCTATTGGATCTGGAATTAATATTTCACTGTTGAAGTTTTGTGTGAATATTACTTCAGGTACTACTCCTGTGTCAGGTTTGTTTCATGCTGTGGGTGCTGTTGCTCCTACTATTGCTACAGGCACGCTAGCAACAGGCTCCTATATCAATAGTCATTATGCCAGTACTGCTACATATGATGGCATTGCAGGTTATTCTACTCATGTCACTGGTGCTGCATCAACTGGAGCGGCCGCTGCCAGAATCATTAGACCATTTGGTCTGTCTATGAGTGCAGGTACGTATGCGAGTCTTGCCGGCACGTTGATCTATGATAATCTTGAAGGTGATATTGTTCTGCCTCCGAATAGTTTCTGGGTTCCTCAGTGGGCGGCTGCTGGAACAACGATGCTTGGCGGTTATTCTATCACGTGGAAAGAAGTTACTGTTTAACAGTAAGATTCGACCAATAATTGGACGGAACTGAATAAAAGGAGTGTCCGTATCATGAATTTTTCTGAGTTGCAAAGAGAAGTTAAAGGGATGATAATGGATCAAAGCGCTAATATATTGTTAGCTGTTCCTGACGCCATTAACGAAGCTGTGCAGCAGATTGCGGAAGAAGTTTCACTGCCTTCGTTGAAGGTACTCTTCTCTTGTGTTACCAGTATAAGTACCTACTACATAAATATGCCAACAGGATTCTCTGGTAGGTTAAGATATATAGGTGATACAGATGGCGAGATGGCATTAGTAGATGGTGGCTTAGAGGAACTTGTAAACCGTCATCCAGATGTGACTGTTACTGGAGATATTGAACATCTTGCTCTTGAAGGTAACATATTATATTACTTGCCTATTCCCACTGCAGCAAAGACTTTAGTTTGCATTGGGTATAACAATCCTGCAACATTAGTGAATGATACGGACACTCCTACTGATATTCCTGAGTATGTACATAGAGAGGCAATCTGTTTTAAAGCCGCATCTATTTTATATGCTTCTATTGAAGATGGTATGGAAGAAGATAAGATAAATACAAAGATGTTTTCTGGTCTTGCCCAGATTGGTATTAATAAGATTCATGCTTGGGCAGCAAAGAGACGTTCTAGCGTAGGATCGTCTTGTTGGAGACAGTAAATGAATGCAATTTCTTTACTTAAGAATACAATAGGTCTTAATAACAAGCAAGATCCTACTAGATTATTATACAATATAGAATCTGGTGGTTGTGAATTAGTAACTGCGTATAATGTGGATATTGATGATAATGGATCTGTTTCGCGTCGCAAGGGATTTGGTGTCACTGCAATTACTGATGATACTCACTCTTTGTTTCACGAAAAGAGTGATTGCTTATTTGTAAGTGGAACTACATTATACAGATTAAATGCTGATTATAGTAAGACATCTGTTAAAACAGGACTTACGAACAGACTTAGACTATCGTATGCGCAAGTTAATGATTGTGTATACTACTGCAACGGAGCAGAGAAAGGGTATGTAAAAGATGGTACTTGGTATGATTGGGTAGGATCTGCGTACACAGGACCTACTACAACAAGAAGATTTAGTAATCCTCCTATTGGAAGTATTCTTGGCTTTCATAATGGCAGAGTGTATGTGGGCACAGGAAGTATTTTGTGGTATTCAGAGTATCTAGCATTTGCTTGGTTTGACATGGCTAGAAATTTTATAATGATGGAAAGTAGTATAAAGGCAATACGAGGAGTAACTGATGGTATATATGTATCAGATGAATCTTCTACTTATTTCTTTCAGGGTGGAGACCCCTCATCTTTTAAGTTGAGACTTGTTGACTCAAAACCTATTATACAAGGAACAGATTGTTATATTGATGTTTCCAAATTTAAAGAAATGAATAGAAAAGGAATAGGTGTTATATGGGTATCTTCTGAATCAATATGTCTTGGTTTAGAAGACGGAACTGTAATGGATTTAACAGGTGACAGACTTGTGTACCCATCAAGTAATTATGGATGTGGTGCAGTTATTAATAACAACTATATTTGCTTTTTGGAGGAATAAAAGATGGCACTTAGATTAAGTACACACTTACGAAACAAGATGTTGGGAGGTGTTCCTGGGAGACATGTTGCTCTTTATACAGCTGTTACTAATGCTGATATTAAAGTAGCATCTACTAGTACTTTTACAGATGTTATTAGTGGATTTATTACAAAGGGATTTACTGCAGGGGATTCTATTCTTGCCTACGGATTTACTGGTGATATGGCACAGGTACATGGTCCGTTTGTTGCTACAGAAGTTCTTGCAGGTCAGATTACAGTATCTGGAACTCCGTTATCAGTTGATGCTGCTGCTGGTATTAAAGCAACTTTGGTCTGTTTGACTGGCGGTTCTTTAAAAGATATTTTTAAAGATGGTGTTCTTAAGATATACAGTGGTTCGCAACCCGCCGATGCAGATGCGGCTTATACTGGTACGTTATTACTTACTATTACAGTAGCAAGTGGTGCGTTTACTGCAGGTGTAGTTACTAATGGGTTGGAGTTTGGAACGGCATCATCCGGGGCAATTGCTAAGAATAGTGACGTGTGGTCTGGTGTTGCGGTTGCATCTGGTACTGCTGGTTATTTCAGGTTTTATGCGAATGCAACGGATGCTGGTGGAGCAGATACTACTCCTTTTCTGTACCCAAGAATTGATGGTGCTATTGCTTCAAGTGGATCGGATCTTAATATGTCTTCAACCGCTATCACATCTGGAGCTACTACTACTATTGATACTTTCCAGATCACGCTTCCTGCAGCGTAAGGAGTGATAAAATGAATAAATTTACTTTTGGTGATACAATTTCTGCTGGTTTAATAACTAGTCCTGTCGGACAGGAATCTATTTCTATTGGAAGTAAGTGGGAATGGGAGTTCTTTAGAAATGGAAAGTTATTTGCGCGTGATGTTTCTTTTAATAAGGTAGTTAATGAAGGTCTTGACTTTATGCTTAATGTCATGTTTAACGGGACGGCAGCTAAAGCAACTTGGTATTGTGCTATTTTTGAAGATGACTATACGCCACTTGCTGCTAATATTTATGCAACTCCTGGTTACGCTGAATGTACTGCGTTTACTGAAGCAACAAGACCTGAATACGTTGAAGCAGCATCTACTGCGAGATCTACATCAAATACTGCTTCAAAAGCAGTTTTTACTATGAACAATACCAAGACTATTTACGGAGGTTCACTTGTTTCTAGTAATGTAAAAGGAGATACAGCGGCGGGTGGGGCTGTTTTGTTTTGTTCTAGTAGGCTTGCTGCTTCTAAGTCTGTTGTTAGTGGTGACATCATTAACTTAACTATCACTATAACGGTTTCTTCTACTACTTAAGGATAAGTAGATGGCAACAGGTACATTTAAAGTAGCAGCAGCAAGTGATAATGGATATACTGCTCAGGGATTTGATACCTATACTTCGGGCTCTTTTTTAAGAGTTGGTAATAACCAATATCCTGATGAGGGTTATCTTAGATTTCCGTCTGTTACTATTCCAAGTGGTTCTACTGTCACGTCCGCAAAGATTACATTATATGCTCGTGATAACTTTGTAGATGGTGCTGGTGTGTACCTGAAAATTAGAGGTAACGATGTAAGTACAGCAGTTGCACCTGTTAATTACACGGCATACATGGCGTTAGTTCTTACTACTGAGTCTGTTGATTGGGACCCAGGTAACTGGACTCTAGATACAGCATATGATTCTGGTGATATAAAGACTATCATACAAGAAATAATAGATGGAGGTAGTTGGGCATCTGGAAACGCCATTGCGATACTGTTAAAAGATGATACAAGTACTCAGTACTTTATCAGAGATAGTTATGGTATTGGTGATGGTATTGCTGCAAAATATCCTGCACTTTATGTGGAGTGGACACCGCCTATTATTTACGCAGATATAACAGAAACATTTACAGTTACTGAGACTCCTGTTGATAACCTTCCTGTTATCACAGAAACAGTAGCGATAACTACAAGTGATCTCGGAACACAGACAACTTATACAACATTATTAACTGACACTTTAACTGTTACAGAAGTTCTGGCAGCACCAAAGGCACATGAAGCAGTTATAACAGAAACAATGACTGCAACAGATGCAGATATTGGTAATGTATCTGTTTTAATTCATGATACTTTAAATGTTGGTGATAGTATTTCTGCTGTTGTAACAACTATTAACACAAGAAAAGCTTATTTAACACTTCCTGCTTTAACTTTAGAAAGTAAAGGAAGCGAAAAAGGTAATTTCAGTGAAAGTCTAAAAGCACTTACTATTATCGCAAGAACAGGTGCGTCATTAGATGTGAGTTTGCCGTTCTTTGAACTTGATGTTACTGCATATAAGAATATTACTGTTGAGTTAGATAGGATATTACCTCATTTTACTATTAACGCAACTGGATTAGCAGGTTTAATAGGAGATTTGAGTGCAAGAACTGGAATTATGACATCATCTGGTACTACGCATAACAGTGGTACTAATAGTTTAAGTGTAAGTATGGCTGCTATATTAGCATCTATTAGTGCGCATAATGCAGGAAGATTTACAAACTATACTCTTAAATACACAAGGCCTACCTAATGACAGAGACTGTTAACTTTAGGTTTCATGGAGATGAGGAAAAGGCCAAAGGACTTAGGTACTTTGGTACTAAGTTATTGGCTACTCTGCATAACTCTATGAAGTTTAACGATCTGAAACAAGGTAGAATTGAGAGGTGTCTTGAAGATGGAAGTATGGTAGTTTGTAGGTCTATCTTTGGCGTATCTGTTATTGATCTTTTTTCTCCTGTTTTTGCTGCTGTAGGAAAAGAAAAGAAAATAATAGATATAACAGAGGATGTATCTTCTGTTTATTATGTTGTACAATTCAGTTATGCTGATCCCGTAGATACTGAGTACGGTAAAACTATAACGAGATTTTATACTAAAAATAAACAAAAGATTAGTGATATTGTTTTTACTTTTGGTGCCGATCATATACTTTCTGGTATTAACTCACAAGAGTGGGTAGTAGGTGACTTAATATTTATACTTAAGGCATTACAAGATTATAAATGTTTCTATAATCCGATCACCGGAAAGTTAGAAGATTATGTTTTATCTTATAGAAACAATAATTTTAGCGCTGTTTTAGTGGATGGTAGTTATTTATACCTTGTTCATTTTGATGATGCTAATATTATAAGAATAAAACCTATTAAAAATGAAGATACCGGTAAATACACTTTTGAGAAAGAAATATTTAAGTTTGCTGCTTCTGTATATCTCGAAGAAGGAGTTTTTTACTACCATGTAAAAATGACTGATGAAAATAGTTACAGTACTGTAGCTGTTGTTAATAAGGACACTGGAACTTTCATTATAAAAGATGGTTACTATAAATATACTGATTCACATGGATCAACAAGTGTGTGTGAATGGTTCTCTCCGTCTACTAAGTGGGTTTACACGAATACTGTTTATCCTGGAATACAGCAAGTATATGATATGACAGTATATTATCCTAACAGTATAGATACTTCACATTTTGTTAGTACTAATAATGGACAAAGTGGAACAGTTATTAATTATAGTACTAACCATATCAAACACTCTATATTTGGAAAGTGCTTTTACATTAATGAAAAGTTAACTTATCACCTAGATGGTAGTCATACTGTTGCTTATACTGTGTTTGACTGTAACCATAATATTATAGTCGTTACAAATAAGGAGGGTACGTTGCAGTTAGACCTATATAAAGAATGGAAGAATATAGTGTATACTGATGATTTATTTGATGTACGCCTACGTCAATATACTGATATAGGGTATGTTGACGCAGGGCATCATACTATAATTGATAATGTAATAAGTACTGTTGATGCATTATATGAGTCGTTTGGTTTATCAACTACTAAACATATAATAAATAGTATGGTATATCTTCCTGGATTAGAGAATGATTCAGTGATAAAAGGATTTTTACAGGAATAATTATAATGGCATCTTTAGGTATTAGAATAAACACAAAGAATATAGGTATTTCACAATACGCAGATCTTACTGTAAATAGTCTCTGCGTGTTTAACGGAGTTCTTCTTGCTGGAACGACAAGTGGTATACTGAAACAGTCTGGAAACAGTGATAACGCAAGTACTGATATTCTTGCCTTTTTCCAAACTCCTTCAGTAGATTTAGGGTCAAACCACAATAAGATTATTAGGTACATAGATATTGATGGCGATACTGAAGGTGATGTTGATATATCTGCAGTGTACGACAATGATAAAGTAGATGCAAAGCGACTTGATTCACTTGGTATACTTGATCAAAAGACTGCTAGGATATATGCTAATCACGAGGACTATGGAAGGTCTGTAGGTGTTGAAGTTAGAAATGTTAATGGAAGTGATTTTACTATTGACGCTATTGACTGTTTAGTTAAATTACATAAGATTACAAAAATAACTACCTCTACCTTAGGTAGAGTAAAAGTAACTCCATCTGCACTTACTATAAGTGCAACGTCTGTTTAGGAGGTGTTTGAATGTCTGGTGAACTTAATCTTATAAGAATGATTGCTTCTGGTGATGTTTCTGCCGGAGGAGATACAGCAATTCATTTGGTTAACGAAAAGTATGACCAAATGACTACGTACGCAAGTGATGCTTGGGTAAGAGTATATGCTTTACTTGATACACTTAAATTACTTGTACTATCGCCTACTTTTCCAACTGTAGATATTGACTATGAAGATGTAGATGTTAATCTTAATTATGATTTGACTGACAGACCTACTCCTCCTTCTGACAGTGATTTACAATTTAATGAACCTGCTAGACCTGTTTTAGGTGCCATGTTGGAAATGCCTACTTTCTACTTACCTGGAACTTCGATAGCAACAGCAAAAGATCTTTTTATACAGCGAGTTAATGAAAGACTTCTTAATGGATCTACTGGACTTAATACTGTAGTTGAACAAGCTATGTGGGATAGGGCAAGATCAAGACAAGAGACAGCAAGTCAAAAACTTTACACAGAAACAGAGACATACTTCTCGTCAAGAGGATTTAATCTTCCTACTGGCGCAATGAGTGGTAGATTAACTGAAGTTGCCATAGAGATTGCAAGGAATGATAGTTATCTTAATACAGACATTTTAACAGAACAAGCCAAACTTGCACAGACGAATGAACAATTTATGCTTAAGGATGCTTTTTTAAATGTACTTAATACTGAGAATATGTACGCAGAGAATATTCTTAGAACCAATAAAAATACTGTTGATGTGTTTGTTGCTAAGGTAGAAGAGTATAAAAATGCTATATATGGTCAGGTTGCTAGAATAGAGAATGTAACTAAAGTTTATGCGATTAAAGTTGAGGCATATAAGGTTGATATTACTGCAGCAGGACTTGATCTGGAAGCACAGGTTAAGACACTTGAAGCAAATATTAAGCAATCGCAGATTAAGATGGAACTTGCTTTGAAAGAAGCTGAACTTTCACTTGAAACTGCTAAAATTCAATATGGATTACAGGTTGAGGCATTAAAGACTGGCAGTCAGGTTGCTGCGCAGATTGCTGCTAGTGCACTTTCAAGTTTCAATACCAGTGCAAATGTTGGTTTTAATACTGGTGCGCAGGTTGGGTTTAGCGGAAGTCAAAGCGAAACCTTTGATAGAACAAAAGAACTTACTACACGATCTATTGAAGTCAGGCTTACTGAGGCAGAATAAAGGAGTATATCATGCGAACAACTGACGAAGTTAGTAATAGTATTGCATCTTTTAATGATTTTGTTAAATCTATAAGAGACGTTAACGCACAAAGAAGAATATCTAAAGATCAGTTAGCTAGGGATATTAACGCTACACATTATGGTCCTGGTGGTGCTGTGGATAGATTGGCTACTATGCAGTATGGACCAGGAGGTTCAGTGGATCGTACAGCAACTATGCAGTATGGTCCTGGTGGAGCTTATGATAGGCACAACATCTCCACAGAAAATGTGGCTAGAATGCAGCAACCTGTGTGGAACAGTGAGGCCGATCTTAAAAAGGCTCAAGCAAGAGGGGCTAATTATACTACAGATCTTACGTCATGGATCGCAGGACTTAAGGATACTGAAGGTAATTCCCTGCTAGGAAGACAAAAGGGTATTGAGTTTAATATACTTAGAAGTGCAAATCCGAGTTTTGCAGGATCTTCTGTTGCTACTCCGTCAGATGTTATTTCTGATGTTTGGAGTAAGGAGGCATTTAAACAACCTTATAATAGGGTTGCACAACCTGAACAGGGATGGGGAGTATCGCCTATCAATCCTATGAATTGGGCAAGAGGAATAAGGAGAAGTTTTTCAGGATCTCCTATAGCGGTTCCTTCTTACTAAAAGTGGAGTCTTCCAATGTCAATGCTTGAAGAATTGATGAAACCAAGTCCTATTGTCTCACATGTTCTTGGTCAAAGAATAGCAGAGCAGGATAGGATTACAAAAGAAAGAGGTGCATATCTTTCTGATCCTGGTAATGTTGAGAGAATTCTATCTCACTGGGCACATGGAACACTTCCTGAAAAAGCAGGAGCAAAGATTCCTGTTGGTGCATCTTTAGATAAGATTGAAAAAGCTATTCCTGATGATGATCCAAGAAAAGGATTGGCTTCAAAGATATACTATGACTCTGCTAATATCATCGCAGCAAATCCTGGGATGCATCCTGCTGAAGCATTGTCAAAAGAGTACTGGAATAGAACTGCTTCTTTGAATCAGGACGATAAACTTTATCATTACATAAGAGAAAAGAAATCTAATCTTCTTGGATCTTCTGATGTTGCTACTGCACCTGGATATGAGAAGTGGGCAGCGTTGCCGGCACAAACTGAGAATAAATGGGAATGGACTAATCCCCTTGTCTCTGCTGGATTTGGTGCGGGTATGTCTTTACTTGGTGCAGGAATTGGAGCGCTAGCAGGTAGTGCAGTAGGTCCTGTTGGAACTGTTGCAGGAGGAACTGCTGGACGTACTATAGGAGCAGGTATTGCAGGATGGTTAGCAAAGACTCTGGCTACAAAAGCAGGACAGACAGTCTTAGGAACTGCTGGAAAGTCAGCATTAACTGCGATTCCCTCTTTTGCCGTCTTTGATACGGCGCATAATATACTTAAAGAAACAGATTGGGCAAAGGAAAGACCTATTACCAGTATGTTAGTTGCTGGTACAGCAGGTGCAGGTGTAGATGCAGGACTGTTAAAAGCAGGTTCAAAGATTCTTGCTAACTTTAAAGGCAGTTGGGATGCTTTAAATGTTGCTGGGGCAGATGTAACAAAAGATCCATCAATAAAGAATCTTCTTAGTTTTGAAGGTAACCGTGCAGATATAACTAAAGATTTTTTAGGTATGTGGGATAGGGAGTTTGGTATACCTGATGTAAAGGCAGCTGTTCCTAAGTTTGATGCTGAAATGACTAAACAGTATCTTGATAATACTGCAAAAGGTATGTCGCACGCAGATGCTACTGCAGATGTTCTAGGTACAAGATATGCGAAAGACTCTGTGTCTAAAATGATGCAGATTGAAGACGAAGCAATCAGTCAAACTGTTGCTTATAATGATTTACTTGGATCACGTGTGACTCCTGGAATGTCTGCCGAAGAAATTGCAAAGACAGGTCAAGGAGTATTAGATGAACTTCGACTTACCAAAGGTGCATTTTCTCCTGAACAGTTATCACGTGAAAATGTTACTGGTTATAGTACATTGATTCCTAAAGATAGAAACTTTAATCCTGTGGGTATTGTGCAGGAGATGTCTGCAAATGCAAAGAAGTTTGATGCATTGGCAGAAAAGCACTTATATGATTATGAAAATCCGCTGGCATATGAAACTATGTCTAAGAAGGATTTACTTGGAAGGGTACAGGAACTTAATACAGCGAAGACACAGGGTATCTTAGATGACACTACGCACTCTTTGTATATGACTCCACTGGAGACTGCTATTAGAAATAAAGGTATTCTTCCCGTTAAAGATAAGTCGTTATTTGAGTTTAAAGGTAACAAAGTAGAAACACCTGAATTTATTACTAAGCTTACTGACGAACTAACAGGTGCAATTAATACTGGTGATAGTGAGAGATATCGCGCAGCATTAGGACATTATATGCTTAATGGTAATGTTAAATTATCAGGTGAAGTTGTGTCTAAACTTGAGGCGATTACAAATACTGATAGTTATCGCAAGATGGTGCAGACTGAACTTGATAATACGACCAAAGAAACTCTTAAATTAACACAAGGAGATCCTGCAGGATTAAAAAAAGCTATTTTTAATGACATTAAGAAAGGTGCGGACTCTGCTACTATAATGTCTAAGTATGGTAAACTTGGATTATGGTCTGCTGTTCCTGTTGTTGCGGGTAGTTTATTGTTAGCAGGACCTGGAGTTGAGACATCAGAGGCTGGTCCAATTCCTGACATGATTGCTAAGCAGGCTATGAAAGTACTTAATCCTAAGGTAACAGAAGAAGTCTTGATGAAGAGTATGATGGAAAAGGGTTATCATTCTACTATATTAAATGAAG
>Ga0172380_10006606_pt1 | contig 13403 bp, 9 predicted proteins | sample Leawe162metaG_FD_119747 | JGI IMG/M metagenome (GOLD analysis project Ga0172380, IMG submission 119747) | Leachate microbial communities from a municipal landfill in Southern Ontario, Canada - Leachate well 162 metaG | ecosystem: Engineered > Solid waste > Landfill > Unclassified | place... | reverse complement strand
TCCTGAAGCGCGCGAAAGCCAGTTGCAGCGTGGACGGCGCGGGCAGGATCTCGACGCGCGCGGGGCCGAGCTTGCCGGCGAGAAAGCTGGCGATGCCGTGGCACAGCGGATCGCCGGTGGCGATCATGGCGACGCGCCGGCCCGCTGCCATCGCGGTCTCGATCCAGGCGGGCGTCTGGCCCAAGGCTCCATCCATGTCCTTGACGACGGCGGTCGCCGACAGGTGGGGCCGCACGAGATCCAGCGTGCGCCCGACGCCAAGCACAAAGTCGGCGCTGGCGAGACGGCGGCGGGCGGCGTCCGACAGGCCATCCCAGCCGTCGTCGAGTATGCCGATCAGGGCGCAGACGTTCAATTGTTCAAAGGGCTTCATCTTCTTCGACGCGAACGATGAACCTGCCTTCGAAATCGCAGACGAGGACGGCGAGGCGGTAGTCGCCGGGATAGCAGGACTTGAGGCTGCGGATGGCCTTCTTCGCCAGCGCGCGGTGGTAATCGACGGTGAGGCCGAGTTCGGCCAGATGCTCGGCGGCGAAGCGCGCGGTTTCGGCGGCGCGGATTTCTTCCACCAGGTCGGGCGGGGCGCCGACTTCCCGCGCCGATTCGGCGAGGATGTCGCGGTCCACTTCGGCCTTCCAGGCGTGGGTGACGGCCAGGCCCTGGCTCATCTTGGTCAGTTTGCCGACCATGGCGCCGACGGTGATCTCTTGCATGTTCGTACGGATGGCGGACAGGAAGGCGGCCTTGACGAAATCGCCCATCTGCACGAAGCAGGACTCGTCGAGTTCGGGCAACTGGCGCATGGCGAATTTTTCGGTGCGCCCGCCGGTGGTGAGCACCACGCGGGTCTGGCCCTGGTTGGCGGCGACGTCGATCGCCTGCACCACGCTGGCGCGGAAGGCCGCCGTGGAATAGGGCCGCACGATGCCGGTGGTGCCGAGAATGCTGATGCCGCCGAGGATGCCCAGTCGGGCGTTGAGCGTTTTCTTCGCCATCGCCTCGCCGCCCGGCACGGTAAGGGTGACTTCGAGCCCATCGTGGTCGAGCAGCTCGCCGGCCACTTCCCGCACGTTTTCGCGGATATTGCGGCTGGGCACGGGATTGATCGCCGGTCCGCCGACTTCGAGGCCGAGGCCGGGCTTGGTGACGGTGCCGACGCCGGCACCGCCGAGCAATGCGATCTCGCCGGCGCGGTGCGGCAGCAGGCGTACGTCGGCGGTCATGTGGGCGCCGTGGGTGGCGTCCGGATCATCGCCGGCATCCTTGACGATGACGGCATGGGCGATGCGTGCGTCGCCCATGCCGTCGATGTGGCCGTCGATCACGGCGAAGGTGACGTCCTTGCCCATCGGCAGCCGGCACACCACGCTTTGCGGCACCTCGCCGCCAACGAGCCCCAGCGTCGCCGCGCGCGCCGCCGCCGCCGAGCAGGCGCCGGTGGTGAAGCCGGTGCGGTTGCCGCGGTTGCGCTTGGCGTCGCCCTTGCGAATCTTGGGCGCGTCAGAGGAGTCCTCGGATTCACTCATGTTGCCGCAGGGCCGCCCCAAGGCAACATGCGCCCCCCGTGGGGGGGCAGCGAACGACGTGAGCGTGGGGGGCTAATCATGCGCGATTCTGTTCGGTCTCGGCCAGGGCCAGCAGGGCATGAATCGCGGCGACGACCAGGGTCGAGCCGCCCTTGCGGCCGCGTATCGCGATCCACGGCGTGTCGGAGAGCGTCATCAGCAGTTCCTTCGACTCGGCCGCCGACACAAATCCCACCGGCATGCCGACGACCAGCGCCGGGCGCACGCCCTCCTCGCGGATCAGGCGCACCAGTTCGATCAGCGCGGTGGGCGCGTTGCCGATGCCGACGATGGCGCCGTCGAGCCTGCCTTCGCGCCTGGCCTTGCGCATCGCCTGCACGGCGCGGGTGCTGTTCTCCGCCTTGGCCTGCTCGATCACGTCGGCGTCGGAAATGTACTGGTGCGTGGTCATGCCGAAATGCCTGAGGCGCGGCTTTGACAAGCCGACGCAGATCATCTCGACATCGGCGACGACCGGCGTGCCGCCCTTCTGCACGGCGGCCAGGCCGGCGGTGATCGCCCGCGGATGAAAGGCGGTGAGGCCGTTGAACTCGAAATCGGCATTGGCGTGGATCATGCGCCGCACCAGCGGCCACTGCTCGGCGGTGTAGGCGTGCGGACCGGCCTCGGCATCGATGATGGCGAAGGAGTCGTGCTCGATGGCACGGCCGGCGGCGGTGAGCTGTTCGGTGACGGTATTGGCGGTCATGGCTTCAGGCGGGAACGTGGGGGTGGAGGTGATCGTGGTGGCGGTGCTCGTGTTCGTACGCGTGCCCGCACGCGCCGGTCGCCGTATGGCTGTGGTCGTGCAGGTGTTCGGCCTCGGCGGCTTTGCGGTACTTGCAGCCGTCGCATTCGAGCAGGCCGCCTTCGGGTAGTTCGTGGCCGGCGACCTTGGCATCGAGCAGATCGAAGATGCCCTTGTCGAAGCCGAAATGCGTGCCCAGGGCGAAGGCGATGCCCGGATACTGTGCCTTCAGGCGCTCGACCTGGGACTTGATGCGCTCCATCAGCACGCCGGTGAAGAGGTAGACCGGCACGATGCAGACCTGCGTCATACCCAGCCGGGACTGGCGCTGCACCACGGTTTCCAGCCGCGGCCAGGTGATGCTGGTGAAAGCGAGGTCGACCAGTTCGTGCTCGTTGTCCTCGAAGATCCAGCGCGCCATTTTCGCCAGTTCGCCGTTGGCGCCGGCATCCGACGAGCCGCGACCGAGCAGAATCACGCCGGTGGTTTGCGGGTCGGGCATGGCCAGCGATTTCATCAGGCGAGCGAGCTGGCCCTGCAGCACGGCGAGGATTTCGCGTCCCATGCCGAGGTGGCGGGTGACGAGGAATTCGACCTTGGGATGGCTCAGGCGCGCGGCGTTCAGCGCGGCCGGCAGTTCCATCTTGACGTGGCCGGCGGCGTTGAGGATGAAGGGTATGACCAGCACGCGCCTGGCATTCTTGGCGGCGCGGTCCATGCCTTCGGTGAGCAGCACGTCGGCGTGCTCGATGAAGCAGACCTCGATGCGCCAGTCGGCATGGCGCTGGCGCCAGTCGGCGGCGAAATGCTGGATCTCCTTGTTGCCTTCCTGGTTGCGCGAGCCGTGGCCGACCAGCAGGAGCGTGGTTGAGTTATCCATGGACGGCCTTGCGAAAGCGGTGGGTGAAAGTGGGGTCGTAAAGTTTCGAACGGGCGAGGTCGGGCCAATCGGCCGCGCCCAGCGTCGGGCTGGCGATGATCATGGCCTGGCTGCCGATCTTCTCGGCCTGGCATTTCTTCTTGATGTCGGCGAGGGTGCCGCGAATGATCTTTTCCGCGCCGGGCCAGCTTGCCTTCTGCACCACGAGGATGGGCGCATTCTCGTCCCAGCCGGCGGCGCGCAGCGCCGTCTGCACTTCATGCAGCAGCGTGATGGATAGAAAGATGCACAGCGTGCTCTTGTGCGCGGCGAGCGACTCCAGATCTTCGCCCGGCGGCATCGGCGTGCGCCCGGCGACGCGGGTCAGGATAACTGTTTGCGTGACTTCGGGCAGGGTCAGCGTCTCGCCCGCCGCCGCCGCGGCGGCCATGGCCGACGACACCCCCGGCACGACTTGCCACTCGATGCCGGCGGCCGTCAGCGGCCGTGTCATTTCGATCAGCGCCCCGTACAAACCGGGGTCGCCGGTCTGCAGGCGGACGACGGTCTCGCACCGGCCGCACTGTTCGATCAGCCAGGCGGTCATCTCCTCCAGCGTCATGTCCTTGGAGTCTCGAATCGCGCAGCCCGGCGGAGCGAAGCGCATCGCCGCTTGATCGACCAGCGAGCCGGCATACAGGATGGCGCCGGCGCGGGCGAGCAGATCGCGGCCCTTGACCGTGATCAGGTCCGGATCGCCCGGTCCTGCCCCGACGAACCAGACCCGACCCAGAGCGGTTTTATTGTGCGGGACCGATAGCCGGTCGGAATCAGGCTGCATTCGCTCCGTACAGCCGCTTCTCGAAGAAAGTGGAACGCTTGAGGGCGTGCAGGGACTTGGCTCCCGCCAGCACGGCCAGATCGATCAGCGGTTCGGCGATGATGACGAGCAGGTAGGCGCCACCAAAAGAAGCGACATTCGCCAGGTTCTCGGCGCCGAACCCTTGTCCATAGAACGCCCAGAACGCCACCCAGGCGATGATGCCGCCCTGATAGGCCGCCGAGAGCTTGAGCGTCTGGCCGTAGGAAAGGTCGACGTAGGCGGTGTGCGCGGGAATGATCTTTTTCGCCAGCACGCCCATGACGAAGATCGGCGCCAGCAAGGTGGTCAGGTTGATCGCGTACTGAGGCAGGTCGGCGGGGGCGAAGAACAGGCCCTGAACCAGCAGGCCGCCGGCCAGGCCTATGGCCGCGGGCGCCAGACCGAAAAACAGGAAGAGCGTGGTGCCCAGGATCAGGTGCACTTCCGAGACGCCGACCGGGTAGTGAAAGAACACCTCGAAGAAACAGAAGACCATCAGCGCGGCCAGGGCGCTGCGCGCCAGCAGGGCGCCAAGCCCGTTCTCGCGCACAAAATCGGCGGCCACCTTGACGGTGGCCCCGGCAGCAACCGCGGCCGTGCCATAACTGAGAATCATTTTTGCGCCGTCGACGACGCCCGCTTCGATATGCATGTTTGAACTCCTTGGCCATATAACAACGAATCGCTGGACCCGTGAAGCTCAAGGATTTCTGGCGGAACCATGAGGCGTTCGCCAGCCTTCGCCCGCACCCCGGGGTTCAACGCCAAATGTTCGGGCCGGTCTTCTGGCTTGCCGTCGATCTTCTCCGAGCCTTCCCATGCCGTGCACAGTGGCGGTTGCGGAGTCGTCAGGCTTACAGCAGCGGGGGCTGCGCCGGAATGACTGGTTGCCCAGCTTCACCGGCTTCCCGTTTCACCCGCCCCAAGTCAATAGGGCAAGGCACCCAAAACGTTGCCATCTTATGCCAAAACTTTCCCGTCGTGTTGCGCTGCCAGGAAGGGTGCCGGTACCTTCGTGCGCCAAGTTGCCGCAGGAATTCACCTACCCACGTTCAAGAAGCGCTTCGGAAAGGTCGGCGGCACGCTGGATTTTTTCGGCTGCGACGCTCCCATTCAGGCTCCCGCCATCAGGCCGGCAGCGACTTTTTCTCGCGCAGAAAGATTTCGATCTGCTCCGTCGGAACGCCCGGGCTGAACAGGAACCCCTGCATCTCGTTGCATTTGAGCAGCCGCAGCAGGTTCGCCTGCTCCTCGGTTTCGACGCCCTCCGCGACCACCCGCAGATTCAGGGAATGGGCCAGGGAAATGATGGTGGAGACGATGCCCAGATCGTCGGAGCTGCTGGTCATGTTCACGATGAACGCCCGGTCGATCTTCAGGACATTGACCGGCAGCTTGGCGATGTAGCTGAGCGAGGAGTAGCCGGTGCCGAAATCGTCGATTGCGACCTCGATGCCCATTTGCCGAATCGCCCCGAGCTTCTGGATATTGGCCTCTATGTCCTGCATGATCAGGCTCTCGGTAATCTCCAGTTCCAGTTCGACCCCCGCGTTTTCGGCGCCGTTTATCACGCGCGCCACCGTGTCGACGAAATCTTTCTGCTGAAGCTGGATCGGCGAAACATTGACGGCAATCCGGGGCGCGCGCAGGCCCTTTGCCTGCCAGGCCTTGGAATCGGATACCGCCTGCGTCAACGCCCAGCGGCCCGCCTCCAGAATCATCCCGGTTTCTTCGAGCAAAGGAATGAATCTCGCCGGCGGCACCAGGCCGGTCTCGGGATCGTTCCAGCGCAGCAGCGCTTCAAGCCCGCAAATCCCCCCGCTCTTGAGATCAACCTTGGGCTGGTAATGGAGCACCAGTTGCTCCTGCTCCAGGGCCCGGCGCAGCTTGTTTTCGAGCGACAGCTTCTCGGCGACGCGGGCATTGAACTCGGGGGCGTAGAACAGGTACTTGTCGCCGGAAAACTTGGCCTTTTTCAGCGCCGCCTCGGCATTGCGCAACAGGGTCTCGGTGTCCTCGCCGTCGGCCGGATAAGACGATATCCCCGCCCTGGCCGAGATATGTAGTTCCTGCCCGCCGGTCAGGAACAACTGATTCTGGATACCCGACAAAATCTTCTCCAGAACATGGACGATGTTCGAGCCTTCTTCGTCGCTCCGGGTGGCGATGCTGAAGTTGTCGGCCGAGAGCCGAGCCAGAATATATGTTTCATCGAGCCCCTCCTTTAGCTGCCTTGCAATCTGGCGCAACAGGTCGTCCCCCGCCTGCCGGCCGAAAGTCTCATTGATGCTGCTGAACCGCTCGAGGTCAAGCATGATCACGGAAAACGCCTTTTGCTCGCCGCGCGCAGCACTGATTCGCTGATTCACCCGATCCAGAAACAGCGCGTGGTTCGACAGGCCGGTAATCGCATCGAAATAAGCCAGATAGTTGAGGCGGTTCTCTTTTTCGAGGTGGTCCATGGCGAATGAAATATCGCCAGCCATCTCGATCAGCAGCCGCATTTCCTCGTCATCGAAAGCACCGGTTTCCGGCGCATAGAACACGAACACGCCGACTGGCCGGTTTTCCACGATGAGCGGAAACACCGCCAGGGAACGATAGCCGCGCTTTAACGCTTCCTTGTGTAAATTCCTGATGCGATCGTCCGCGGCGATGTCGTTGCAGGCCACCGGCTTCATCCGGGTTATCGCTTCCGCCGACAGGTAACAGTTTCCGGAAGCACCCTCTACGACGGTCAAATTGATCTGGTCCAGATACCCGTCCTCATGGCCCGCCCTGGCGACCGGCGTGATCTGTTGCGTATCCGCATCAAACGTGCCAATCCAGGCGAACACGAACTTGCCGTGCTCCACCGCGATGCGGCACGCCTCCTCGAAGAGCTGCTGCCGGTCGCGCACCCGCACGATGGTGGTGTTGATGCCGCTGAGCACGCTGTAGATTCGATTGAGGCGCGCCACTTTCGCTTCCTGCTCCTTGCGCCGGGTGATATCGCGCACCGCCGCCGCCACCATCATCCCTCCTTCGGACTCCATCGGGCTCAGGCTGACGTCCACCGGAAAGCTTGTGCCGTCCTTGCGCAAACCAAGCAGATCGGAGCGCTCCGCACCCATCGCCCGGGGCACGGCGTTCTCCAGGAAACCCCGGCGCAAGTCCGCATGCGCCCGACGAAAAGCTTGGGGCATGAGGATCTCGACCGGCTGGCCGAGCAGCTCGCCCCGCCGGTAGCCAAATACGGCCTCGGTCTGACGGTTGACGAGCACGATGAAACCCCGCTGGTCGATCATCACCACCGCATCCGGCGCGAACTCGAACAGGATGTGGAACCGCTTCTCCGCGCGCTGGCGTTCGGCGACCTCCACCGTGAGCGCGGCAGTGCGCATCTCCACCAATTGCTCCAGGCCCTCGTGCAGCCGGGCACGCTCCAGCGCGATGCCCACCTGGTGTCCGACTCCGTAAAGTATTTCCAGCTCGTTGTCCTTGAACAGCCCCTGATCCGCACCCACCAGGTTCATGACGCCCAGGATCTCGTCGCCATTCCACAAGGGCACACTGGCGTGGTAGCGCAAGCCATTCGTATCGCCCGCGGCAGCCCGCAAGCGCTCGCACTCCAGGATATTCGTCACGTGATCCAGCTCGCCCGCGAGCAAGCGGCGCCGGCATTCGCACAAGCCCTCCATCGCGCCTGCCGCCAACAATGCCGGCGGCAGATTGCGCGCGGCGGCAAGCCGGAAGCCGGACTCGCCTTCCTTCAAGGAAATCCATCCCGCCCGGACCCCCGGCAACTCCTGCGCATGCTCCAGCGCCTTCTCGCACACCTCGCGCTCGCTCACCGCGCGGTTCAGCCCTTCCGCGATGTGGTAGAGGCCGGCCAGGGAGCGGTTCGATTCGGCCAGGTCGCGCTGACGCGCCCTGAGCTCCTCGCTGATGTGTACCGCCTCTTCATAGACGGAGATCAGCAGATCCACGATCTGCTGCCGTTCGGCGGTGATGAAATGTTTTTGTCCGCCGAGATGGATTTCCATTCCCATCTGCATCTTCTGGCTCTTGCGCATTTCCTGGTTCATCAGCAGGTAATCGACGCGGGCGAGCAGGTATTTCTCCTCGTAGGGCTTGCGGATGAAGTTGTCGGCGCCGCACTCCAGCCCCTTCATGATGTCCAGGACGTCGGACAGGGTGGTCACCAGGATGACCGGGATCTCCCTCGACGCCTCATCGGACTTGATCGCCTTGCACAGTTCATAGCCGTTCATCTCGGGCATCACGATGTCGCTGATCACCAGCGCCGGCTTGCGCCGCTGGACCGCCGCCAGGGCCTGCTTGCCGTCGGGCGCGGTCTCGACCGCATAGCCGTGCTTCTCGAGCAGGTACCGCAACTTTTCCGCCTGGGTCGGACTGTCCTCGGCGATGAGGATTTCGATGCCGTTGCTTCGGTTCTTTCCGGATTTCATGGATTACGCTCCTGTTTTGCTCCGGCGACTCGCCAGATTCGTCAGCACCGCGGCGATTTTCTCCGGCGACAACACCAGCATCGCCGCATCGAGCCTGATGGCTTCGCCCGGCATGCCATGGACTACGGAACTGTCCTTGTCCTGGGCAAAGGTAACCGCGCCTTTCGCTTTCAACAACCGCAGTTCCTCGGCGCCGTCGCGTCCCATGCCGGTGAGCAGGCCGGCAACGGCGTCGCCACCATAGACCTCGGCGATCGAGCGAAACAAACAGGACACAGAGGGGCGCAGCCCATTCTCGGGTTCATCCTGGGTCAGGGCAATCTTTCCTCCGTGCGCCACCTTCATCTGACATTCGTCGGGAGCCACATAAACGTGGCCGGGCAAGACGGGTTCGCCATGCGTGGCGACATGAACGGGCAGGCTGGACGACTGCGCCAGCCACTCGACGAAGCCTCGCGTAAAGCCGGGCGCCATGTGTTGCACGATCACTAGCGGCGCCGGAAAATCCTTTGGCAATCCCGCCAAAATAGTGTGCAGCACCGGCGGTCCGCCGGTCGAGGCGCCGAGGGCGACAATCCGCACCTGCGCCGGTGCGTGCGCGAGTCCCATCTCCGCCGGACGCGGGGCCGCTTCCGTGCGCCGCGCTCTCGGCCAGCGTCGCACCACCTTCACCTCCGACATCAGCTTCACCGTTTGCACCAGTTCGCGGGCCGTGGCCTCGTGGTCCGGATGACCGATGCCCGCCGGGCGGCGCAGCACCGCCAACGCACCCGCCTCCATCGCATCGAATGTGGTCGTTACCTCCCGGGGATCCTCGCTGCCGCTGACGACAATGATGGGCGTCGGATCGGTTTCCATGATCCGGCGCGTGGCCTCCAGTCCATTCAGTTTAGGCATGTGAATGTCCATCGTGATCACATCGGGCCGATGGCGACGCACGGCTTCGAGCGCCGCCTCGCCGTCCTGCGCCGTGCCGGCGACCCGGATGCCGGGATCCGCGCCGAGAATGTGAATGAGGAATTCACGCACCACCGGCGAATCTTCCACTACCAGGACGTTGATCACGGACATTGCCTCATGGTGTTTTCCGGAGCGGTGATCCGCGCAACTTTTCATCCACGTTCCCCAGGGTCGCCGGCTGGCCGAGCCCCGGTTCGTAGCGTATTACGAGGTTTCTGCCGCGCTGTTTGGCCGCATACATCGCCGCGTCGGCGGCCGCGACCAGCGCCTGCGCGTTGTTCGCGTGCGCCGGCCAGGACGCGACCCCGATGCTGACGGTAATGCGCAGCGGCGCACCGGCATCGACATCGAACGGCTGCGCCGCGACCGCCGTGCGCAAGCGCTCGGCGAAACTGGCGGCAGCATCGAGTTCGGCCTCCGGCAGGAGGATGGCGATCTCCTCGCCGCCGTAGCGGCACACGCGATCCATGGCGCGCGCCTGGTGGCCCAGCAGTTCGCTCACTTCCTTGAGAATGACATCCCCCGCCAGGTGTCCGTGTGAGTCATTGACACGCTTGAAGTGATCGATGTCGAGCAGCAGCAGCGAGAGCGGCCGTTTGAAGCGTTGCGCGCGTGCGAGCTCGTCCCCGAGCAGCACGTAGAAGGTATGGTGGTTGTAGAGTCCGGTGAGGCCGTCGTGTGTAGCGAGCTGCTTGAGCGCAGCCTGGTCCGCTTCGAGACGCCCGGCCATCGTGTTGAAGGCCGCGGCCAGCTCGCCCAGTTCGTCGTTGCGATGGATCGCCACCCGATGTGACAGTTTGCCTTCCGCCAGACGCGCCGCGCCCTGTCGCAACGTGTCCACCGGATCGGTGACGGAACGCGCGAACACCATGCCAGCGAACAGGGACGCCGCGGTGGTCACCGCGAAGGCGGCGAAGACCGCCCATAGGGCGCGGGTGTGGGCGGCGCGGATCTGCGCGAAATTCCGCTCGATCACTTGGTGGAATACACCGTGCGCTTCATCGAGCGTCGACACGGCTCGTTCGATGTGCGCATCGAACCGCCTCATGTCGCGTGCCGCCGCCGCGTTGCCCACAGGATCGGGCAGGCGCAGCAGCAGCTCGCCCAAGCGCTGCGCATGTGCCCATTCCGCGCGTGCGGACCCGATCAGCGCGTGCTCCTTCGCCAGCGTGAAGCGCTCGGACGAGATCTCCTCGAAAGTCCGCTCCACCCGTTGGCACAGTTGCACGAACCGCCGGCGCTCATCCGGATCGCCGTGGATCAGGTAGCCGTTGATCGGCATGGCGGCTTGAAGCAGCAGCATCTGCATGCGTATCACGGGTTCCATTTCCTCGGTGAGTTCGCGCGCGATGTCCTCGAGCGGCCCAATCAGTCGCAGTATTAGGTAGAACTGGCCCACGACTATAACCACCAGAAACGGCAGCAGCACCGTGCCCAGGCCCAAGGCGAAGCGGCCGCGCAGGGAAACCGGAACAAACCTCATAACAGCCTCCGGATCACTTCCAGCAGGTTACTCTGGTCGAAGCTGCTCTTGACAATATAGGCATTGGCGCCGACGTCGATGCCGCGCTCGCGATGCTCGCGCGAATCGAGCGCCGTGACCAGCACGATCGGCAGTTCCGCGAGTTGCTTGTCGGAACGCACTTTTGCCGTCAGGTCGAAGCCGTCCATGCGCGGCATTTCCACATCGGAGACAACGAGGTCGAACGCCGCGGTCTTCAGCGCCGTATAGGCGTCAACTCCGTCCACGGCGGTGGTAACAGCGTAACCCGCCGACTCCAGAATATTTTTGAGCAGCGCGCGGGAGGTAATCGAATCCTCCACCACCAGTACGGATTGCATTCTTGTTGCCGCGGACTGCACGGGCATGCCGGCTGGGCGCGGCACCAACGCAAGCCTCACGGCCGATTTCATCAAATCGGGCACGTTCAGCACAGGCACTACCTGTCCCGTCCCCAGCACGCTCGCGCCGGCGACATTGCGCACGCGCGCGAGCTGTGGCCCGAGCGGCTTTACCAATACTTCCTGTTCCCCGAGAAGCTCGTCCACCTGAAACGCGATACGCGCGAGCCCCAGGCCGAGCACGATGGCTGTGTTGCCGCCGGATTTTTCCGCCGAGGCTTTCGCCGGCAGCTCCAGCGCGTCGCCAAGCCGTACCAGGGAGACCACCTGCCCGTCGAGGGAAATCGTTTCCCGGTTTTCCACGGTCAGGATGTCCGCGTCCGCCACGCGCGCCACGCGCTCGACGCTGACCGCGGGGATAACGAAAAAATGCCCTCCAGCGCCGACGAGGACGCCGCGGAAATTGGCCAGTGACAGCGGCAAGACGATCCGGAAAGTCGTGCCGGCATCGGGGTGCGACTCGATCATAATGGTACCGCCCAGCCGCTCGACTTTTTCGTGCACGATGGCGAGCCCCAGGCCCCGCCCCGAGACGTCGGTGATGATCGGGCTGGTGGAAATTCCTGACTGAAAGGCGAACATCAAGGCCTCGTGCTCGCCGAGGCGCGCCGCCTCTTCGGCGGATACCAGACCAAGTTTGAGGGCCGCCGCCTTTACCTGCCCGGCGTCAATGCCGGCACCGTCATCGGCGACGAGCACCTCGGCTTTGCCGCTGTCCCGCTGCGCAATCGCCAGCGTGATCGTGCCGCGCGGAGGTTTTTGTTTCCGCTCGCGCACCGCCGGGGTTTCAATGCCATGATCAATGCAGTTGCGGATCATGTGAATCAGCGCATCCTTCATCTCTTCGAGAATGCGCCGGTCGATCTCGAGTTCGCCGCCATGGATCGCTAGTTCCACGAGTTTACCCTGATCGCGTGCAAGTTCGCGCACGAATCGCGGAAAGACTTCGAGCAGCGAGGAAAACGGCAGCAAATGCATCTCTTTTACGTCGTGTAAAAGACTGTCCACCATTCCGGCCAGTGCGCGATGATCGTGCTCGGCGGACTTGCCTAGCCGGGCCAGCCGGGCCTCGAGCGTTTTTACGAAAAGACTCTCCGCATCCAGGTAGTCGAACAACCGCACAAATGCCTGCTGCACCTTGGCGGTTCCGTTTTCCCTTCCGGCGTGTGCCGCCCAACGTTCCATCGCCCGCAGGGCTGGCCGGATGCCGACCCATTGCTTTTTCCAGTCCGTGAGCATCGCGCTTGTCTCGCGCAGTTCCCTGACGCGCTGGCCTGCCGCCAGGCGCGGCACAAGCAACTCCTCGCTCTGCCGCATCACCGAGTTGAGCTTGGTCACGGATATTCTGACCGTTTCGGACAGAAGGCCGGGAGCCGCGGGCGCAATCCGCATGTCGGTAGCCGCAACGGACTGGAGCGGCGCAGTCTCCGCTTGTGCCGGGATAACCGGCAGTGGCGGATCCTCGCGCACGGACGCCCGAGCCCTGAGTGCATCTTCGAGCCGGCGTATCAGCGGCACAGTCGCCGGTTTTGTCGTCGGCTCCGCGGCAAGGAGTAGGTTGAGAGTATCCGCCGCCTGATGCAAGAGATCGAAGAGCGCCGGCGAGACGGCGATCTCCTTGCGCTTCAGCGCGGCAAATACGCTCTCCAGTGCCTGGCACACCGACTCGATCTCCGTAAGATTCACGGCCCGGGCAGCGCCCTTCAGGCTGTGCGTTTCGCGAAAGATTTTCTCGACGATGTCCGCCTGCTTCCCGTCCGCCGGCGCTTTCTCGAGTTCCAGAAGGCCCGTGGATAGCGCCCTGAGGTGTTCGTCCGCCTCGACCCGGAAGGTCGCGAGAAGTTTTATCAGGAAGTTGTCGTGGGCCATGCTCTCGTTCCCGTTCCGCTCGCCGGATCAGGCCGCCCGGTTCCCGATCAGGGAACCGAGTCGCTGCCCCAGTTCATGCAGTTGCTGGGCGGCGACTTCCGCCTGTTTGGTGCCGGCGACGTTTTGCATGCTGGCCTGCTTGATGTTGTCCATCGCCAGCGCCACCTGATCCATGCCCACCATCTGC
>Ga0172380_10006605_pt1 | contig 13403 bp, 11 predicted proteins | sample Leawe162metaG_FD_119747 | JGI IMG/M metagenome (GOLD analysis project Ga0172380, IMG submission 119747) | Leachate microbial communities from a municipal landfill in Southern Ontario, Canada - Leachate well 162 metaG | ecosystem: Engineered > Solid waste > Landfill > Unclassified | place... | reverse complement strand
CGGGCAGACCGGCAGATAGCTGACATAGGGTGCCAACGCCTGAACCGTCTCACACGGTATCATCTGACCGTTATACCGACATGCTTCCATTTCCAAGCATTTGCTTAGTAGGACGTTCGGACGGTAGAACCGTAATTTAGGATTAGGCTTGCTCATATTCGTCTTGGAGTTTCCCAGAACCGTAGTTGCCTACTCTTCCGGATTTCCTTCTTCCAGCTTTTCCCCGCTGTAGTTTGCCTTAATCAGCTTGGATAGATAGTCCGCCGGGTTGCTCAGCACGGCAGTAGTCACCGTGAACGATTCCTTCCCCGCCAATTTTAAGCCGTACTCATAGTCCTTAAGGGCATTGGTTAAGTAGCCCACTATGTCACCATTCATTGAGCCTGTCAGTGTCGCTATCTTCTCGCGCACAGAAGGGGAAAAATCAATTTTGATCCCGGTCCGTGCAGTAAAGTCCGCTGAAAACTGCTCCAGAGCATGTTGCGGGATAAGGGTCTTAAGCACCTGTTCCGAATCGTGATAGATCTCGGCTGTGACGTTCAAATGTGTCACCCCAACAGACGGCAGAGTCCGTTCAAAAGGCATTAGTAACCGCTCCATCACCCGAACTAACCCACGGGCACCTATCTTATAATGGTGAGCCTCGCGTGCTATTAGACGGAGTGCCTCGTCATCGAAGGTTAAGGTGATCCCGTAAGCCTCGAAATCGCGCACTTTGCCGGCAATGACCGAGCTGTATGGGTTTTTCAAGATGCCAAACAGACCGTCTTCGTCGAGCTCGTTCAAGAAACTAACCACCGGTAGCCTGCCGATAAACTCAGACTCAAACCCGTACTCTATCATATCCTGAGAGTGGAGCCGGTTTAGCAAGAAATCTACCTTAGATGCCCCTGTCATATCGTCACCGGTAAAACCCATACCCCCTTTTTGCATTCTACGGGCAATAATCGGCGGTAGGTCGGTGAAAGCACCACTCATCACGAACAGTATGTTATGAGTGTTGATCTTCTTGCGTGATGCTTTGCCAGTTCTCTGGGTCTCCATAACAGCTTCCATCTGGCTGGCGAGATCATGCGGGACTTTTAAGTCCACTTCGGTCTCTTCCATCAGCTTCAGAAGATTGCGCTGGACACCGCTACGGGACACATCCGGACCTGATCCTCCCGCAGATGAGGCGATCTTATCAATTTCATCAATGTAGATGATCCCATGCTCAGCCAGCTTGATATTGCCGTTGACCTGATAGACCAATTCCCGCACCAAATCTTCCACATCGCCACCGACATAGCCGGTTTCCGAGAACTTGGTGGCGTCCCCTTTGACAAACGGCACGTTCAGCTTCTGGGCAATCAGCCGCACAAGATAGGTTTTTCCCACACCCGTAGGACCTATCAAGAGGATATTGGACTTCACATTGCCAACAATCCGCCCCATATGCGGGTTCTGCCGTTCCAATTGCATCCGGTGAAAATGGGTGCAAATCTTAGTTGCAAGAACCTCAATAGCGTTGTCTTGTCCGATAATATACTGCTGGAGATACTTTATCAAATCCATCGGTTTAGTATCAAACTTGATATCATCAATGCTCGCCGGCTCAGTTCTACCTGCCGTAGGCGGTTCACCCACCTCATCCGGGTTCTGGCTTGGGTTATTAAAGATGTTAGCAATCGGTTGACTGTTAACGTTTATATTTTTTTGTTCGCTGTTCATTCATTTTCCTTTGTACGACCTCTGTATCCGCTTTGTTCTGCAAGTAACAGTTCAGCCGTTGGATTGTTAATCCTCTTCTTCAATCTCAATCAACCGCCTGCTGGCGTTATCCAGCCTTTGTCGCTCAGTACGGGTTAGCCCCCGCTCCCCAACTTGATTGATCCTGTCTAACAGTTCATCTATCTCGCCCTGTAGCCGTTCACGTTCCTTTTGCTTCCAATCTCTATTGTACCGGACTTCCATCTTTACGGTTTTTGTGTGGACGGCATTATACTTCGATTTTATCCAGCGGATGGCTATATGCTTTGTCAGGTAGATCACACCAATAACCATTCCACCCAGATGGACAATATGCGCTATCCCTGAACCGGAATTGAAACTACCGAAAAACGCCATAGCACCGTATATCAGCACAAGCCATTTCGCTTTTATCGGGAGAATGCCCCAGATGTAGATGGGATTATTCGGGAAGTAGAGAGCGTATGCCGCCAATATCCCGTACACCGCCCCCGATGCACCGATAATCGGAATTGGGCTCATCGGGGTCAGGAGGACGTTGCACAGCCCCGCCCCAATACCTGTCAGGAAGTAGTAGAAGTAGAACCGTTGAGAACCCCAGACCGCTTCGAGAGTACTGCCGAACATCCAGAGGGCAAACATATTCATCAATAGATGCCAGAACCCACCATGCAGAAACATATAGGTTACAACTTGGTAAAACAGCCCATCAGACCAGATAGCAACCGGGCGTAAGCCGAGCACCTTGACCATCACGGTACCGAAAACCATCTGAAATAGATAGACCAATCCATTGGCAATCAGTAGATTACGAACAGCCGGGGTTATTTGCACGGGACACCTACAATATAAGGGCGGTTAACCAATCTGTTGCCGAATATATTCCGGTAGCACGAACGCCGCATGATGCACTCGGGGATTATAGTAACGCAGGCTCTCGCGGACAGCTTCATAACGCTCACTTGAAGAGAGCCTTGTCGGGTCTATCTGCTTGGATGCCACGCCCAGCCCCCACAGTCCGGAAGGATATTCCGGAGTATAGGTCGTATAGAGACCGGCAATCGGATAGATTTTCCGGTACATTGTTATCAATTCCCCAATCTCCTTAGCATGGAAGAAGGGCGAACCCAACTGGCTGGAAACAATCCCGTCATCGTTCAGTATTCTGAAGACATCCCGATAAAACGGTTCCCTGAACAGTCCTTCCGCAGGACCTATCGGGTCGGAAGAGTCCACAATGACCACATCGAACTTGTTCGCGGTACTCTTGACATAATCAAGGGCATCACCGATAATCAGCTCCACCTTGCTATTAGCCAAAGTGGGGTTCACCCAGTTGTAGTACTTCTTGCTCAACTCTACCACAACCGGATCAATCTCAACCTGAACCGCCCGTTCAACCGAGGGATGTTTGATGATTTCACGCAAAGAACCGCAGTCACCGCCACCAACCACCAGCACCTGTTTCGGGTTCGGGTGTGCCAGCAGGGGAACGTGGATTAGCATCTCGTGATAGGCGTATTCGTTACGTTCGGTAACCATAACCATATCATCAAGTGCCATCACAATACCAAAGTCTTCCGTGCGGTACATATCTATTACTTGGAACGGGCTCTTCTCATGCGCCAGATGTTCGTTGACCTTCATCTGAAAGCCGGAACCGGGCGAGTAGAACTCGCAAAACCACTTTTCGTTATTTTTATTCATTGCCACTATAGTTGATTTTAACTTCCCGCTTGTTTATTTCGGCAAGCGTGATTACAAAACAAAAACCGCCGTATAGCCCCATTGGAGTACGGCGGTTAGAAAAAACGATAGCCGCTCTGTTATAGGTATGGGGGGGACATAACCCACAGTATCACAGCGGTGACCTTTCCGGGATTGCTTAAACGGTGCTCTCTGTCGGCTGTGAAGTAAAAACTTTCGCCCACACGCACCCGTACAATATCCGAACCAAATTGAACTTCAATACGCCCCTTGAGCACATACCCGTAGTTATCGCCCGCATATGGCTGGCGTACCGAGGTAGCGGATTCCGGTGGTAGCGTCAGCAAAGCAGGTTCGAGCAGGCGGTTGGTTGCCCCCGGCACAAGTAGTACCAAGTTACAGGTTCCACCCTCATCAATCTCAACCTGATCCTCTTTCGTGAACCCGATCCGCTCATGCTTTTCCTCCTTGAAAAAATCAGACAAGGAGACATTCAATGCGTCAAGAATCTGCTTCAGGCTGTCAATGGAGATAGAAGTCCGTCCCCGCTCAATCTGGGAAATGAACCCATCAGTCAGTTCTGCACGTTGAGCGAGCTCTTCTTGGGTTAATTCCGCGGCGATTCGCAGATTGCGGATCTTTGCGCCAATCTCTTCGATCATAAAGGGTACACTACCCGGTTTTACCAAACCTACCGAAAGGCATAGGCATCAGTACACTGCTTCTACCCGATAAAATCCGCCATTTCGTAGCGGACTACTATCAACGTATCTGTTTTCATTAACAGTTGCGATTTTGACCCCCATCGCCGCTTCACGGAACGGTTCGGCACTGCGATATACAATATAACCCGTCACAGCTCTGCCTGCAAGCTGAACCAACGGTGGAGATTCGCCCCACGCAAGAATCACGGCATTATCCTGCACCACAGGTTCAGCGATTTCATGCATACCAGTGGGAGATGTCCAGTTTTCGATCGAGTCCGCCGCCATCTTGGCGAATGTGTTTTGAAATGCCCGAAGGTTGTCATAGTTCAAGTTAGGGGAATTCATAAACAGTTCCACCTTGCGGAACATCCAGCTTTCAAGACCGGTGACATAGTCCCAGTAACCGGTTCCTTGGGCGTTTCTCAGCTTAAGGGTGTTAACTCCGTTCCAATCGCTAAACTGATCCTCGCGCGCTTTGGATAAGCCACAAAGCCGGGCGTATTGGAAATCGTTGGGATTATCAAATTCCTCCGGCGTACTACCGGCACGAGCCCAAAGCGGAGTGAATATCCCTCCAATTGGGTTTCCGACCATCGCCCAGACAACTCCATCATCCACTCTCTGCCCCGGTGCTACCCCATGGGCAACCATTGAGGAGCGGGTGGAGCTACGACAGATAACATCTCCATGCGGAAGTATACCGTATGCCCCGTTGTAGTAGTTATCGTACGGAATGGCGTAATCGGCAAGGTTCGCACTGGTTTTTAGATCGCGCAGGACTGTACTGGTCAGATATTGAACGGTCAGATTCTTCTTTGCCCATCCTTCTTTGAACAGCTCATAGGCACGATTATGCCGCCATGCGCTGTAGCCGTTCCAGTTCATTCCGTCTTGCCCGGAATAGGAATAATTTGAACGAACCAGCCATCCGCCGGGAGAATCTATAGCATCATAACGGGCGTAGGTATAGCCATCAACCTCAAACATTGACGCTCCGCCAAAGGCATCAAACACACCGTAGTTATGATCATTCGTTCTGCCGTCAACGTTCAGAGAGTCCAACAGTTTCTGAAAGTCTTCAACGGTTGTGCAAGTTGACAAGGCGGCGTTCATAACCTCACCATCATCGGGGTCAAAACCCCAGCCGTTCCGTCCCGGATTGCCACCCATCAGGTTTGACGCATCGGAGTTCTCTATGGCAAACCCCGCTACGTTTAGCCCGGCGTAGTACTCCAAAGTATCACCGGAGTAGGTCAATCCAATGAACGGGATTGGCGCATTGGCTTTGTAATGATACTCTTGTCTGCCGTTTCCTACATCACGGTTTTTCCAGAGCAACGGACGACCGTCCGGTGTCGCGGTAGTTCCCGCAAGACCGGTGGTGCATTCGCTCATCTCCTTCAAAAACTGTTCTGCGACAAATTCGCTGTCCTCACTGTATATCTGAGAAGTCAAATCAATTGTATGCGGTGCGAGAAGACAGACGAAAAACAGAAGTGCAACAAACGGACTGCCATATTTATGGATCCGATGCACCATCTTTTTCGCCTCCTGTATAGACTGAAGAGTAGTAACCTAAACCTCAGCAAAATATTTGATGTTTGTTTTATCGTTCTAACGATTAGACACCGCAAGTAGGTGAGCTTTTACTTAATTCTCACTTGCGACGTTCTGATCGTGGATAGCATTGCAACAAGTACTGACAAACAGTGCCTGTTAATCGGGAGAATCTGTAAGTCTAAACGCAGTAGATGGGAGTCCACACCAGCCCATCATTCGTTTTGACTCCACCACGATCCTCTCCCTATGGTACTTCCATGTAAGGTAAACCCCACTCCTATCACCAACCTGATGAAGGGGAAGTGGTTTACCCGTACGTTCCACCATTTTTCTCAAATCACTGCTCAGTAAGGGTCTAGAGTCTTCTTTTCCCTCATCTACATGAGAAATGAAGTTGTCCCGATAGTTAGCATAAAGATAATCTGCCGTTTGCGTTAGAATATTTTTCCACTTTCCACCTGTCTCAAAACATTTTCCCTCTAACATGAGGTATCTGGGAGGTTTTACCCCATCCTCATATTGAGTATCCGGTATTTCCGCTTCTCTTCCACGGGGTTTTGGCAATGTTACTTCATTCTCTAATTTCTTCATTCTAATTTGTCTTACCGGCTTCAATAAAACAACATTTGAGATCAAATGCTGGCACTGCTGTCGTTTAAGGAACTCACAAACTGTTGTTTCATCGGGTTTAATACCACTCCGTTCAATTACTGTTTCCATTAGTAGCTCGAGTAAAAGCGGGTCTGGCTCTGAAACTATCTTATTCCATACTTGAGGTAAAGTGTCTGCCAGTTTTTGTGCTTCATAACGCCGTGTTAGAAGGTTATTAGCTGTAGTGAGTGCAGAACCGTCTTCAATCGCTGATTTTGCTAGTAGAGTGGAAAGCAATTCCCCGCTCACAGTTGCTTCATCCCTGTCTAAATTGATAATTTTTACACACCGATCTTTCCAGCTTCCTCTCATCAATGGAAGGTAGAAACGCCATTCATTGCCACTGGTTAAGACTGACAGGGAAACCCCTTCCTTAAAGCTATATTGCAGAAGTTGTTCTTCATCATCATCCAGCTTGGCGAACGTTTGTTTAGCTTCTATGAAAACTTTCTGCCCGTTTTTGGCATGTAGACAGTAGTCAACTTTCTTTTTTTCGATAACATATTCTGGTTCAACTTCTGGGGATTGTGTATCCCAGCCGAGTAATCCAATAAGAGGAAGAATAACCCACGTTTTTGTCCGAGCTTCGTCCCACTGGGTTGCGTTCTTCAAACTACTACGAATGTTAATTAGTTTATCTTCTACGCACTTGTCCACATGTTCTTCCGAATTTAACTGGGCGTTTGTTGCATGAGTATTGCAGACTTCTCATAGCTTGAAATCTACAAGACCGACAAAGCAAAGCTCTTCGATGCAAACGACGCTTGTAGTATCATTTATGACTACTTCCCATGACCCATCAACATAGGTTTTCTTTGACATCCCAATGCATTTATCATTAATCCATTGAGTGGCCGTGTCCAAGTCATCAAACTCCCCAGTGGATACTGAGTTGCCAGTCGTGATACTCGCTTTAAAAAAGTACTGATTCATAGGCTAACCTTATCAAATGGTGTAATATGTTATGATTGCCGCTCTTGGAGACCCAAGTTTAGAGCACGGTACCGTTTTTATAGTTTCGCCGATCACTAAAATTTCATTACACCCCAACTCGGAGTGACTCCGATGTGGATCGGGTGTAACATGAAGTTCAGTTATCAGCATCAGTATACCGCGCTTACTCTAAAGAACCCCGATTGAGCGGTTGTCAGCTCGGAAGTCAGGCGCGGATCGGTTACTTCAGCAATCAAGGTGCCTGTTTCCCCTTCGCGGAAAGGTGTTTCACTATGATAAACCCGGAACATTTGCGGTTTATCATCCGCACGGAGAACGTCACCACCGTCTGAAGGAGCACCACTCCACGCCAACACCAGATGGTTATCCCAGAATGACGGCTCGGCTATCTCTGTTACGTTCAGGTTGGGCTTCCAGTTGTTCAGAGAGTCGTAGATCGCTTTAGCCATTTGGTTCTGAAACGCTTCTAACTTATCGTAACTGAAGCTCGAAGAGTTGACAAACTGATCTGTCTTGGCAAAGACCCAATCCTCAACCGGGTAAGCCCAGTCCCAGAATCCTGTCCCTTCCTCATTGCGCAAACGGAAGGTATTGACAGATGCCTTGTTGTCGTAGATGTAATCCCTGATTTCCTTTGACCGGTCACAGATTACGCTTGTGATTGCCCCGTCAAACTCTTTCGGGATTGACCCGGCTCTAACCCAGAGAGGTGCAGGCAGGGTTGACAACTGGCTTCCGTTCATTGCCCAGAGAATGACATCGCGCGGATCTCCGTCCGGACGTACCCCTTGCGCTACCATAACGGAGCGTGTGGTGCTTCGGCAAACACTTTCCAGATTAGGGATAAAACCGTAAGGGTTGTTATCCACATAACCATAGAACGGGACAGAGTATTCGGAATCTGTCATCCCCAGAGTGCGCAGATCCCGCGTTACTGTTTGGAAGATATACTTCGCACTCAGCGTACCTGCTCTAACGCCTGATTTGAATGTCTGTTGCGCTCTGTCGTGACGGTTCGGACCCCAATCAAACTGGCGATTGTCCACATTTTGTCCCACCAGACTGTAGTTCGAACGAACAACATATCCGTCCGGATAATCTTGGGCATCAATCCGCTCAAAGTGGTGCGAGGAGCACTCGAACATTGCCGCTCCACCGAACGCATCAAACGCACCGTAGTTGGAATTCAGCGTGCGACCGACAACATTAGTAGAGTCAAGAATCCGCTCAAAATCTTCAACCGTGCGGCATGTTGCCAAAGCAAGGTGCATAATCCAGCCATCGTCATCCTGCCCCGCGCGAATATCGTGCGTAAGGTTGTAGCTGTTGGAGTTTTCCACGGCGAAACCTACGGCATTGATACCGCCGTAATGTTCAGCACGTCGGTCATTTGCCGCATAGGCTTGGGAGATGAACGGGATACGACCATCATCAATGTAATGGTATTCCTGATCCATCCCGCCACCTAAGTCGCGGTTTTTCCACAGCAGGGGCCTCCCGTCATGGGTGGCATATATTGACGCGATACCGGTCGTGCATTCGACCAGATCACGGTAAAACTCGTCTTCGTTGAAAACTGCCGATACCTCTACCTCCCGGTAGTTGATCTGCATTGCCGTGCTTAGGACGACCAGAACCGAGAGAATAAGTGCCAGCGGCGTTTGTGGTATCAGTTTTTTCATTGTCGTTCGCTCCGTTGTTAGCAGTAGTGTGTATATTGTTATACGAACCGGAAACAATTTAGTTGCGGGTTTCCCCAGTTTCGCTATTCCTACGGACAAGTGCTATACTCCTTCCCTAAATACAAAATAGTAAAACAGGTTTCAAAATACAACTGATTTTCTCACAATCGTCCGCGCAAACGCGAGAAAAGTAACCGGATTCCTTGACAATATGAGGAGGAGGACAATATATTGACCCTTACACTGGGGCAAGCGCCAGCAGTGTACTTGTGAACTCTATCCATCAAATCACATCGGGAAGCAGGGAAGTAATGAAAATTCCAGACCAAGCCGAGCCAAAAGTCGTTTCGGATTTGGGCGAGTTCGGGCTGATCAAGCGGATTATGCAGATTCATGCGGATAAGTCAAACAGCGGATCCAGGCTTAGGGTGGTTCCAAATGATCTTCTCAACGGAATCGGCGATGACTGTGCCGTTGTCCGTATTGGCGACGGACGGCTACTGCTCTATACGTGCGATGCATTGACTGAAGATGTCCATTTCCGGCTCGATCGGAGTGACCTGTATCTATTGGGACGGAAGTCTGCGGCGGTGAACCTTTCGGATATCGCCGGGATGGGAGGGAAGCCAACCTATGCCTTGGTGTCGTTAGCTCTTCCGGCTGATCTGCCGGTCTCCGGTTTCGACCTCCTGCAAAAGGGGATCCGCGATGAATTTGTCCAATATGGCGCATTGGTTATTGGTGGTAACATCACCAGCTCGCCTACCGGTTTGGCGATTCACATCTTCTTGATGGGGGAGGTTCAAGAGGCAAACCTTCTGACCCGTTCCGGTGCTAAGCCGGGTGACAGGCTCTGCGTGATCGGTTATCCGGGATCAGCAGGGATAGGATTGCATCTATTGGAACGGGGGCTTACAAAAGGTCAGAATCACCTCCACTATGTCCACGCCCATCAATCCCCAACTGCCCGGGTTGAAATCGGGCACGAGCTTGCAGTGTCCGGCTTTGTGACTGCAATGTTGGATACGAGTGATGGGCTATCCTCGGATATTCTGCATCTGACAGGCTCCTCAAACTGTGGTGCGACTGTTGAATTGGTGCGCATCCCTCGCCACATTGGCTTTGAAGAAATCTGCACTGTTGTCGGTTTATCGGTTCAAGATGCCCTGCTGAACGGGGGCGAGGATTATGAACTGCTCTTCACTGTCAAACCGGGTACACCGAACCAGTTCTTAACCGGCTTAGAGCAGAAGTTCAACCTACCAATTCGTGAGATCGGCACCATCTCATCTGAGTCCGCCGTAAACGTTTTACTCATCCCAGACGGCTCTCGTATCCCTCTTGCACCGAAAGGCTGGGATCATTTTGGATAAAGATAAGGAAGGCACTCAAATGTCAACCCCTAACACAAATATAACTCGCTTGATTATTGGGACAGTCGTGCTGTCAGTAATGATCCTCTGTCTGTCTATTGGTTCGCTGAAGGCAAGAGTGCATTTAATTGTGGACGACTGGGCTGAGGTCACAATACCCGGTCATGATAGCTACACAGAGGATCAACCACCATCTGGGCTTTACCTCTATCCGGATTGGTGGGGAGGATATTACACGACCGCCTATCCAAACTACTGGAATCTCTTTAAAGGCATATCGGATACTGTTCAAGTCGAAATCAGGTTTATGAATAATCAGGCAGTACTTTACCCACTCAGCGGTGATCCCGGTCAATGGTTCACCTTTGCTCTTTACACCAACTACTATACTCTTAATTCAAAAAGCCCCACAGTAAGTGGGAATGATGTTGGTCGTCAGTTCATCGGTTGGAAGAAAAACGAGAGGTACAATCAAGATAAATTCGTAACACAACCAACATCCATCCCGCCCAATGATGGAACCTACTCCATGGTGTTCCATATCTGGAATCTCCCGGAAAAACAATCCTTTATGGCTTTGGGGCAGACAAAGCACACACCGGTAGATGTCAGCGTACTCAATTGGGCAACAGGTGGTACCCGGTACGGAAGGTCACGCCCGTTCATTGTTGGCATGGCTCGAGAATTACAGGATACGTTGAACACCTTCCTGTATATTGGTCATCGCTATTCGGACATGCAAATGTATCCGGTGGCTATGCAGTGGGCGGACTCTATACTGGCTCGTAGTCCACATTCAATCGTTGGCTGGATGCTTAAATCCCGCCTACTGGATAATCTTGGCGAACGGGAAGCCTCTTTAAGGGCAATTGACTATACCCTCTGGATTTTCCAAGAGGGAAAAGACCCCGTTTATCCGTTTCGCTGGGAATCCCGGCGGGAATGGGGTCCGGGGATGCTAAGTGTTGATTATGACTGGCTGGAAGAGATGTATAACCGCACAAAGGATTTCCGTAAGTATGTGGACTCCTTCCACGAATGGCGGGGGAGGTAGGGCTAAGTGTAGCACAACCATCTTGGTTGTGTAGAAGTCAGATCGGGAGCCGTCTGGAGTATTCAGTCGGGGTGTAAGCTGGGGACTAATGGGGCGAAGCTTTTGATCTGACAAGTTTACTGCCAATGGCAGGTTTACCGGTTTTAATCAAATGCTTCGCCACTACTTCAACCCTCTCGATAAAACCCATTCGTGTTTTTCGTCCTTTTCGTGTTTTTCGTGTTCATGTTTTTTTTACGTAAATAGGTTTCCGCACTCCGAAACGGTAGCAAGCTACCGCACTCTGTTCTATGTTTAAGCAGTTGATGACAATCACTTATTTGTATATTAATTCACATACCGCCTGTCTCACACAAATCCGCCACTACCAAACATCTTCTCTATCCGTATTATTTAGTGAAGAGAGGAAACGCCGCTCCGGTGTGACCCGGAACGGCATTTCCATCCTCTTCTGATCTATGTTAAGGCTCAGCTGACCTTGATATCAATCTGCTTCGGCTTTGCTTCTTCAACCTTGGGGAGGCTGACGGTCAGCACCCCGTGCTTGAATTCAGCCGAGATCTTGTTGGGATCAAGCTGGCTCGGAAGTTGGAACGTCCTGCGGAATGTACCGAAAGACCGTTCGCAAAGATACACATTGCGTTCTTGCTTTTCCAGTTCGTCTTTCTTCTCGCCTGAGATGGATAGGACGTTGTTGTGCAGTTCCACTTTGACATCTTCCTGCTTCATTCCGGGGAGCTCGGCGGTGACTTCGAAATGATCGTCAAGGTCAACCACGCTAACACGCGGTGCCCAAGTCGCAAGGGTCTCATCGCCATCGGAAAGATTGTCAAACAGCCGGTTCATCTGCTGTTGCATCCGGGCAAGCCCCGCCCACGGATTGCGCTGGAATAGGGGTTCGTAACGTACGAGTGTCATGATTTGTTCCTCCTTATGTTTTTGTTCTGTTGTGGTTGTTTGTTTCTGAGTTTTTGGTCAGCTTATTTTCGCTGTACTGCCATACAGCAGTTTCACCTATTATTATGGCAAAGAGCGTGCCAAAATTCTAAGTGACGTATTTTCAATAGTTTAGAAAAACCGGCATATTCTATAAGTTATATGTATGACACGAATTATGCCAATATGACAGACCTTACACGCACATTATGGCAGTTTTTTTGTCAGGTGTTGACAGCTTGGCTTGGGTTCAGACCCCGTGCCAGCCGCTTAACACTTTTTGATACTTTTACCGGCTAAACCAAGAGGGACGATTTCCACGTTCAATGGTGAACGAAGGGGAAACCAAACCCATAAACAAATAGCAGTAAAAAGGAAAACAGCATGAACCGCATCGTATCATTCAGTATTGTTTTACTAATTTTGTCACTACTTCCACCGGCACTTCAGAGTGCTTCTGCGGCAGGTGAGGCAGTTACAGTCGAGCAGATTATCAACACCCCGTCCGGAGTGACGATAACTGTCACAATCCCGCCCGCTAAGCTGATTGCCACGCCGGCTGAGAACGGTATGTCCAACCTTCGTGTGGACATTGCCGGTGGCACTCCACAGTTATCCGAATCAGCTGTGATAATCCCGGCTATCACACGGATGATTGAAGTCCCCGCCGGACACCGCGCTGTCGCACGTGTCATCAGCCGCGAAACCGCAGACTTGGATGTCGCACCGGTTGTCGCTCGTGATAACCTTACCCGCTCCGCCCGTACACTTGAGCAGTTGGCTGAAGTGACTGTTGGCGAGCCGGGATGGATGCGCTATAAACGGGTTGCGCCTGTCGTTATCCGCCCCGCAGTCTATAACTCCGCAACACATACGGTCAATTCTGCTGTGACTATGGAGATTGAGTTCAGCTTTATCCCCGACGGTAGCCCATCGCGTGATTTTAATATCACTCGTCTCTGGTCTCCCGATTTTGACGCATACTTCAAGACAATGTTGCTCAACCCCACTCGCGATAATGAAGAGATCATCCTCCCCGGCGGCAAGGTTG
>Ga0172380_10006604_pt1 | contig 13405 bp, 7 predicted proteins | sample Leawe162metaG_FD_119747 | JGI IMG/M metagenome (GOLD analysis project Ga0172380, IMG submission 119747) | Leachate microbial communities from a municipal landfill in Southern Ontario, Canada - Leachate well 162 metaG | ecosystem: Engineered > Solid waste > Landfill > Unclassified | place... | reverse complement strand
TCTTACAGTCGGTTAAAAGTTCGTCCAGTAGTTCCGGTTTTATTGCCATCGTCTCTGCTCCTTTCGGGTGGGGGGAACCCCACTCTCTCATGAAGCAGATACACAGTTCAATTTACATTCTCTCATAAATGGCTATGGCGTGATCATTTGACAGACTGATTCTGGAGAAATCCAAAGCACAAAATGGGCAAGCTAGTTGTTTGTGAATTCCCATAGTTATTGTCTCATATCAGGGGCTGGCTTTGCTTCCTACCCTAAATTGGGCAGTGCCTCTAGTTTTTTATCATCGTCCCGTTTCCCTTGATCATGCACCTCGGAGAAGGGCTTTTTCGCGGCCTAGCCCACATGCCCCCTATTAACGCTTCACAGACATAATTACGGACGCATATGCAGGACTCTTGGTCGATTTGATTCTCTATTCCTTCATCGTATGGGACTTTAACCAACTATCTCTCGCCGTTTTATACCGGCGAACCAAGCACAGACTCTCCATATACTTTTTAATGTTATGAGTTCTTTTTATCTTTAAAACCCACAATGGCTGGAGCGTTACTCTTAATATCGAGCTTTGTGCATATTCGTTGTGTTAATCTAAAGTCATGTTTGAATAGCTTGAAATGCTCCCATGCCAGTATTCTTAAAACCTCGAACCCAAGAACGTGCCTTTCCATTTGTTCAGCAACGGATAATATTTTGCCTTCTGGAAAATTGTCAAAAAAATCAAGTCTTGTGGATATATCCAGTAACTCATACGAAATGGTGTTGTGCTTACACTTCAGCACATCGTCAAAGCTACGTTCAAGATCTGCCAGCCCCAGGGAATTGGATACATGCTTGATGAACCCGTAAGATATTTGAAGTGACAATGTCCGAATTGATCTTTTAACGTCATCATCAAGGGCAATTCCTGATAACATTGGATTCCGTTGAATAAGTATTTTTGCGACAGTTTCAGCAAGCTGATCTTTATCCAATTCCATGTGATTGAACAGTACAGCCATCATTCTCAATGAGAGATCATAACATTCCTTTATGATATTGACCTGAATGTCTCCTTTAATCCCCCCATAAAAATTCCGCAGTATTTGTCCGCATATTTTTATGAGGTGAGCTGCTGAATTTATCTCATTTAGAAGAGTAACCGTATTTTGGATTTCCGTTTCATCGTCCGAATCATCAAACTCCTCAAGACCATTTGGCCTTATAAGGTCATCATGTTCACGTAATGATTCGACATGCGCTTCTTTACAGGAGGAAGTGGTCAATAACAGCTGAGCTAAATGAGTGGCACCGGCAGGTATTACTTTCGGCGACTTCGAGAGATCAAATCCAGTAACATCGGGGAAATGCTCTTTAACTTTACACAATATCATATCAAGAATTCGGCGATCTTTCGCAAAATGACACAAGAACAACATGATATTTGCCGCATCGTCCATATACAACTGTGACGTAAGCGAGCGTATAACTTCAAAACAAGAAGTTTCTTGAATATTGTTTGCCAGATATTTTGCAACAAAAAACCAGTAGTAGTATTTATATTTGAAGCATACCGTTCCATTCTGGCGTCTGTAAACTCCTACAGCTTCTAGGTGAGCTAATACTTCGGCAGGGTTAAGTGATCTATTGTATGTATTACAATACTGTGTATGCCACTCAGAATAGGTGGCATCATCATTTTTTTTCCGTTCTGAGAAAACATAGAACGCAAACTCTGTGAGGTAGTTTATAAAAACTTCTATTTCAGCAGGTGAAGATGTGCCTTCTTTGATAACATCCCGTATAACACCTTCATAAAGCGAACCATAAAGTCCGCTATTTGCATCAATAGAACCCTGCCCATCGAGCTGTTGCATCATCATCAGAAGGAACATCGGCAATGAAGGTATAAGGCCTTGATTTATCACTGAATCTATAGTTTGACATCTTCTGAAAGTAATCTTAAAGATGTCATCTTTTGTGGTCTGGAAAGGATCTTGTCCTGCAGCCACCCATTTTTCGATTAATTCATATCGAGACTCAGCATCAGACTCCAAAATATCTGCATGTTCAAACGCCCATAACATAGAATCGTCTTCACTGCGGTTCAATACTTCCCGTAACCTAACACCAGGACTGCTCAATACAACAATAATTCCAAAATTCATATCTGCCCAACGAAGCAGAGCATCCCTAGCCCCGGATGGCAGATTTATTCTGCCATAATCATCTATAATTAATACACGTTCCTTTGTTTTGGTTTGCCAAAACCGATTGCAGGACACGGGGATATAGACTTTCTCTAATGCCGTATTGAATGCGCTTTGAACCCGTAATGATTCTTCCTGACGTTTTCCAGACGGTATTTGAAAATCCGACCTGATCAAAAGTGGAACAAGTCCCCCTTCTCTTAAGTCCCTAAATAATTGTTTCGCTAAAGAGGTTTTGCCTGATTTTTCGACTCCGCCAATAAGAACTCTTTTTTTCTCTTGGATGAACCCGGAAATGCAGTTGCTACGTATGATACCTGTTGCGCTACAAGACTTCCTGACATCAAGACGCTGCAAGTCAGGGTAGACAAAGATATCGGACATTTTTAAATCGGGTTTTCTGGTATGTCTAAAATCAGTTCCTACTTGTTCCAGCCAGTTTCCCCAGTCTTCTCGCAAATCGAAAGAGTTTAGTAATGGCCGCCTTAACCGTAAATATCTATGTTCATAGGGTTCCGTCTTTGGTTCGTACTCAACTCCATTCCATTCAATAACTGTGCAGGTGAAGGTTTCGTTATCCTGTCCGAGTCGGACAATGTTGAAGCTGCTCTGGGAGTGATCTTTGTGATCCTGCAGCACTCCACCCTCGACAAATAAGTTCTGATCAAAACTTCTTCGTTTTGAATATGCATCTGGTTCGTGGACATGCCCCGTGAAAACAACATCACAGTTTTTTTCTAGGATTTGTTTGATACTTGACGCTATATCCGCTCTGTTCCAACTATACGGATGATGCATAATTGAAATATTTATCATCCCATCAGATTCAATAACTAGTTGTTTTTCAAGTATGTCGGAGGGGATCCATGATTTACCTGGAAGGTCTACTTTTTTTGAAAACCTAGAAGTGTTGATTAAATGAACGCGTACAGGGGCCTTGGGAATGTTCAGATTAATTGATTCCATCAAATCATTTACAGACGTAGCATCTACGGTTTTTATAAAATTATTGTAATTAGCAAATGGCAACGAGCAGAATTTTACTATTTCATCAGCCGGTGGCGCTGTTGGGGTGATTTGATCAATAATTAGATCCCTGACTTTTTCCTCACAACCTTCAGTTGCAAAATCTAGATCGTGATTGCCAGGAACAATTAGGATTTCAACTTGGTTAATGCAGTGTTCCGCTACCTCTTTCTGGAGTTTTTCAATAAACTCTGCAGCAAGAACATATTCTTCTACTTTCCCCCAGTTAGCAATGTCTCCTGTTATAATGATGACGCAGTGGTCATCAGGTGCCACCATAGACCTTAGCAATCCGGCTATGGCCTCTGTTCTTTCAAATAAAGGGTTCGCATAAACATGAGATACATGCAAATCACTAAGATGAACAAATACTGTGGCCATATATCGTACTCTCCTGAAATGATGATTGAATAACATCAAAACATAATGTTACCTAATGAAATACGGGTTTAAACTAGCAGTGTCTATAGTTACAATTGTCCTGTATCCAGAGTCAGTCGATTTTCTTATGCCGCTATTCTTAACCTGAAAGAGCCCACATGCATATTTTGAGTGAAGATTGTTGATCGAGGTAATCCTTCTTTTCAAAATATCAGGAAAAGTCTTGGTCTGTATCTTCTCCAGACTCCGGATCCCGCTCTTTTTCGCATATCGGGCAAACGTAAAAAGTACGGCTAAGCTTCATACCACAACAGGTCCACTCTCCAGAACTAGCGGGTTTCTCTGAGTCATCCCACGGATAAGGGTCTCGACTATAGTTATGTCCGATTTTTTTTGACATGTTCTCCTTGGTCGTCAGCAAATTAGTTCTTCACTGATAAGTTGAACGATATGTTCGTCATATAGTATCCGTGCCGTTTCAATATTTCGCTGGTTTCCGGTGGCTATCAGGTCTGCATAAACCAGTATCGGGTGAACCGTATCCCCGTGTGGAACAACTGTATCCGGTTGCCAGAAACGGTGAAGCAGTTCCACATCACCTTCAGGGTCTTTCTTGAGCCTGTTCTGGATAAGTACGGCTTCCGGATTGTCCTTATCAACATAGACGGTTATTGTCTGGGGCTTCAGATAGTCGGTCAGCTTTCCTGCTGCGACCTCACCACCCCACTGTGCCTTTTCCGGTTTCAGAACAGCCTTCTGCCACCAGCCATCCGCACCACGATAGCGCCCCATCAGCAACTTGGGGCGCAACTGCTCGGCATACCCGGTTATCCAGCGTTCCAGAAGCTTTTCTTTCCCTATCAAGCGAATATGTCGAGCACGACCTTTGCCGGTCTCCACCAGGTAACCAAGTTCGTTCAGCTCATTCAGGACCCAGTTCACCATGCCCAATGCGACATCTGTTTTAGCTGCAATGGTACGGTAGGTTTCATTCTCCAGTCCCGGATTGCAGAGCAGGGCATAGAGTACACGTAGCCCGGTTTGCTTAAAGGCACGGCCAACAGCAGGCGCTTTTACCACTCCCTGAAGCTTGTTGCCTTTGATGAATAGATACAATGGCGGCTGGTTTATAAAACAATTACCGGCTGTGTCCATAAACTGGGTATCATCATCACGCAGCCTGTCAGCCATATCTGCCGTTACCTGCGGGATTATCATCACACAGCGGGTCTGATTTTCCAGCCGCCGGTATAAGGCAAGCGCGGCATTAACTGCCATGGCGCCGCCCTCGACAACCAGTAGTTCCAGCCTGACTGTTGCCTTCGGTGTTTTCAAGAGCAAGAACTGCTTGCCTGGTGCTTTATTGTCAATATCGAGCACCAGCCCGGTCTGGCGCACAACAGCGCCGAGAGCAGTTTTTAGAATATGTTTTGGGTTGTTAGTTGTCGGCATATTGTTCACTTAATACTGCTGTTCATTTTTTATGAACATATCATTTATGTGAACAAAGATCAAGACGTTTGCCATATTGGATTTCATATAGCCCCATAAACAAAAAAAGCCGTTCAACCGGCATTTTTCCGGTTCAGCGGCCTTTATAATTCTGATTCTACCATCCGTTATCCTCATAACATAGCCCTGAAAAACAGGATAGTGCGTTCACGAAATCACGAAAATAATGATTTCTAACTTACTAAAAGTGTTTCACATTACTCCGGCAACCTCCACCTGTCAACGCAACAAAGCGCCCTCAAACACCCTCGCATGTTTTGCTGCGTTTAGTTAACTACGCACCCCAACGCGGCTCACCAAACATTCAAGGACTTAAGCACATTGCTTAAGTCCTTTTTTGTTGCTAACGCAGATATTGTGTTTATGTGATCATTAGCGTCTTGTTGACCGGATGAACTGAACCGCGATATTTATCTTGACAACGATGCCTCGCTCATAATAACTATAGTCTTAATAGATTATGATTTCTAAAAAGACTAAATACGCGCTCAAAGCGCTTGGTTATCTTGCCGAACATTCTACGGGAGATCCGATTCTTATTTCCGAACTCGCGAGAGAAGAGAATATTCCCAGGAAGTTTCTTGAAGCTATACTTGTTGCTCTTAGAAAAGGTGGCGTGCTGAAGAGTAAGATTGGCAAGGGGGGCGGCTACATGCTGGCCTCTCTTCCTGCAACTATTACTGTCGGCAGGGTGGTAAGCATTCTTGAGGGTGGCTTTTCCCTGGTTGAATGTCTTAATGATAATGTCAAAGCGGTCTGCGAGGAGTGCGGCGACCCGGCGTGTTGCGGTATTCGCCTGGTGATGAGCGATGTAAAAAAAGCGATTGATTCTGTGCTCGAATCGACTACTTTGGCTGATATGGTCGAGCGTAGTGATGTGGCCCGGCAGCAGAAGTCAAAAATCATGGATTTCAGCATTTAGTTTTTTTTGCCCAATTAACCTACTTGGTCTATAGACTAAGGAAAACACAAAGGAGAAAAGTTATGAGTAAAATTTATGCAGACAACTCACAGTCGATTGGCAATACCCCCCTGGTGAAATTAAACCACATCGTTGGCAACTCAAAGGCCACAATTCTGGCCAAAGTTGAGGGGCGTAATCCGGCTTATTCAGTTAAATGCCGCATCGGAGCCAACATGATCTGGGATGCTGAAAAGCGTGGCATTCTGAAGCCCGGCGTCGAGATCATCGAGCCGACTTCCGGCAACACCGGCATCGCCCTGGCGTACGTTGCCGCAGCCCGCGGCTACAAACTGACCCTGACCATGCCGGAAACAATGAGCATCGAACGTCGCCGCGTACTGGCGGCTTTAGGCGCCAATCTGATCCTGACGCCAGGTGCCGAGGGTATGAAGGGAGCCATAAGCCGGGCCGAAGAAATCGCCGCAGCAGAGCCGGAAAAATATTTTCTGCCGCAGCAGTTTAAAAACCCCGCCAACCCCGAGATCCATGAAAAAACGACCGGCCCGGAAATTTGGAACGACACGGATGGCGCCATTGATGTCCTGGTTGCCGGAGTAGGCACCGGCGGGACTATCACCGGTATTTCGCGCTACATCAAGAACACCAGGGGAAAGAATATTATTTCTGTAGCGGTTGAGCCAAAAGAGAGCCCCGTTATTACCCAACATCTGGCCGGCCAGCCGATCCAGCCAGCTCCTCACAAGATCCAGGGAATCGGTGCAGGATTTATCCCGGAAACACTCGACCTCTCCGTGGTTGACCGTGTCGAACTGGTTGAAAGCGCCGAAGCTATTGAATTTGCCAAACGCCTTGCCAAAGAGGAAGGGCTGCTGGTCGGCATTTCCTGCGGAGCAGCGGTTGCCGCTGCGGTGCGACTCGGCCAGTTGGATGAATTTGCCGGCAAGACAATTGTGGTAATTTTGCCGGACGGAGCGGAACGCTATCTCTCAACTGCTCTGTTTGAGGGGATCTAGGAATTTACGGCATAGCCTGGATCTTTGGAACAGGGAACTGGAGCGCCTGCTGCGCGGAGCATTATTGTCGATCCGCTTCGGCACCGTAAGTCTGGTAGTTCAGGATGACAGGGTTATCCACGCGGATAAGAGAAGATTCGCATCAATTGAGCCGGACACATCGGCGGTAGCGGGATCTGATTTTTCAAGACACATTTTGGGCTGACCAGAAAACTGGAGGCCGGTTGAGATCTCACGAACGTGATCTTTTCCGGCCTCATGCATTTTTACGCATGACCTTGAAGGAGATCACAGTTATGACAGTATTATTGTGATAGCCTTAGACTGAGTGTGCTCCAGGGTTTTTCGCTGTCAGAACTTGTCAGAAATTTCTTTGTGCGTTCATCCCCAACATGTCGTATATTTCAAAACAAAAGCACTGCTATCATCCCGTTGCCCCATACACAGGGAGCCGACAATGAACAGAGCCGTTGATAACGTATCATTCCTGTCATTGAGCATCATCGTGGTCGAAGACAACCATGAGCTGCGTGATATCCTTGTGGCCGGATTACGCCACTTCGGACACCGGCCCCGCGGTGTCTGTGACGGCCTGACCCTGGACAAGGCCCTGTCCGAGTCGCCGGCCGATATCATTATCCTCGACCTCGGGCTGCCCGGAGAAGATGGCATTGCCATTGCCGGGCGCCTTCGCGAGAAATTCTCCAGCGGAATCGTGATGGTCACGGCCCGTGGCCGGCTGGACGAACGGGTGCTTGGCCGCGAGACGGGTGCCGACCTGTATTTTGTCAAGCCGGTTGATATCCGGGAGTTGAATGCTGCTTTGCTCAACCTGGCCGGGCGGCTACTGGCCAGGCCACAATCCGGCTGGCGTTTTGCCTCTCATACCTCGACGCTATTGACGCCTCGTAGGGTGACCATTCCTCTGACGGCCCAGGAATGCATTCTGATGCAAAAACTGCTGGAAACTCCCGGTAAAAATGTGTCCCGCGGGGAAATTTTCAGGGCACTCAATCAACGGGACGATATCTACGCCGACAAACGCCTTGAGGCCCTGGTCAGCCGTCTGCGGGGTAAAGTAAAGGCGGCGGATGCAACGTGCGAATTGCCGGTACGTGCCCGGCATAATCTGGGGTACGCATTTCTGGCTGAGGTCGAGGCATGAGCAAAGAACCGGCCACCGTTGCCACTGAGACAGCTATGGATGCCCTGCAAAAACTTGAAAAGGCTGAAAAGGCGTCCCGTGAAGCCGCCATGCTCCTGCAACAGACGTTTGCCAGTCTCAACGAGGCGGTCTTCATTGTCCAGAGCGGCACCAGGGTCATCGTTGATGCCAACAGCGCCGTTGAAACAATGTTCGGCTACGCCCATCATGAGATTGTCGGCAAACTTACCTCCTGCCTTCATCTCAACGAACAGATGTTTACCCGCTTCGGCAGTGAGATGATTAAAGGCTATCAGGAAAAAGGGTACTACGAAACGATCTATCAGATGATACGCAAGGACGGGACCGTTTTTGAATCGGAGCACTGCGTTACACCTATTCGTGACATCAGCGGAACCATCACCAGCCATGTCTGTGTGGTGCGCGATATCAGCGAACGTGTCCACGCCGAGCGGGCGCTGGTTGAGAAGTCCCGTTTGTTGAGGGAGTTGAACGATAGTCTCGAGGCGCGCATTGAGCAGGCTGTAGAGGAACTGCGCAAAAAAGATGATGTGCTGGCCAGTCAGAACCGCCTGCTGGTTGATCTGGCGCCTGAAGCGATCATCGTTTTTGATGTGGAGCTGGACCGCATTGTCGATGCCAATGCCAAGGCGGAACAGTTGTTCGGCTGCAGCCGCGAAATTCTGCTTATGTCAACCCCCCGGCAGTTCTATATGCAAAAACAGCCTGATGGTCGGCCTCCTGAAACAAGTTTTTTTGAGAACTCGGACAGGGCTATTGCTGGAGAGGTGCTGGTCATTGAGCGGGCGATCAGAAGCGCAGCCGGAACTGAAGTGGTATGTGAGGTCCGGCTGGTCAGGCTGCCATCTCCGCAAAGTTTGTTGATCCGCGCCAGCTTCTTCGACATAACCGAACGTATGCAGACCCAGAAGAAGTTAACCAGGGCTTTGGCCAGCGAACACCGGCTTAATGAGGAACAGCGGCAATTTATGGGACTTGTCTCCCACGAATTGCGCACCCCCCTGTCAATTATCGATGGTTCCGCCCAATTGCTGGCACTGGCAGCCTGCAAGGACAAAGAGTGTCTCGCCCATGCCAACCGCATCCTCTCCTCAACGCAGCGTCTCTCCACTTTGATCGATACCTGCCTCACCGAGGAGCGCCTCTGTACCTCAGGCTGGACTCCGAACATCGTATCCGAGGATATACGGTGTTTGACCCGGAATGTTGTCGCCCAGGCCCAGGCCGGCACGGAGCGACATCTGATCAAATGCGATCCGGAAGAGCTTCCGGACCGGTACGACTGTGACCCGATGCTGCTTCAGGTGCTGCTCAACAACCTGCTCGACAACGCCGTCAAATATTCGCCAAAAGGGGGCGAAATCAATGTACGGGGATGGCGTGCCGATAATGGGGATGTTTGTTTTGAGGTAACCGACCAGGGCATCGGCATTGCTGCTGATCAACTTGAAAAGGCATTTGATCGTTTCTACCGCATCTGGCAAATTCCGGGAATAGCCGGCGCAGGCCTCGGACTGCACATTGTAAAACGCATCGCCGAACTGCATGGAGGAACCGCCAGCTGCAGCAGTGTGCAAGGGTGTGGTTCCACGTTTACCGTACGACTCTGCAACCCCCGTAATTCCTGATCCAGTTCAGCTCCAGCCTGAAACCACCTTTCCTTGTTTTCCCCTGCCGCGATGTCAGTAAATGTCAGCAAATGTCTGGTTTAATATGTATACAAACGGTACCGGTTTGACCAAATTATTGGATTGCTTAATTGACTATTATTTTTATTTGGAGGTTATTAATGAACTGGTTCAGAAACATGAGCGTCGGTATCAGGCTGTCAGCCAGTTTTGCAGTGGTTGTCGCCCTCATTGTCATTATGGCGGTATTTGGTCTGGCCAAGCTGGCGATGATGGAACAGCAGATTGAGCATCTTGCCACGGGCAACGCTGTCAAACTGATGGCATCGTCTGATGCAACCAATGCAATCCAGTCTGTGTACCGCTCTATCGATCTCATGGTTATGGAAGACAAGAATGCCGAGGCCCGTTTCAGGGAAAAGGAGAGTTTGGAAGCGGCGCGTACCCGTTACCGTGACGCGATCAAAGTCCTGGACGAAAAGGAGAAGAACGAGCAGGGAAAGCAGATCATCGAAAAGGTCAAGAAAACTTTGGCCGCCGCCGCTACGACCAATAACCGGGTTATCGAACTGGCCCTGGCCGGCAAGGGAGGTGAGGCCCATGACCTGATGGTCAAGGAGGCCAATCTGCTATACGCACCGATCTTTAAAGCCTTCGAAGAGTTGGATGTGTACCAGAAATCACGGATAGAGTTTCGTCACAAAGAAGCCGTTGCTTGCTACAATGCTGCCAGAAATGGTTTTATGGGCGTTCTGGCGATTGCGGTCCTGGTGGCAGTGGCCTGCGCATTTTTGATCAGTCGCAGCATTACCCGGCCTTTGGCCGGTATGTTGGCGATGCTTAAAGACATTGCCCAGGGTGAAGGTGATTTGACCAAACGACTCGATGCATCGGCACGGGACGAGCTGGGGGAGGTCAGCCATTGGTTCAACCAGTTTGTCGAAAAACTGAATAACATCATCGGACAGGTAGCTTTGACAACCTCGCAGGTTGCAGCCGGCGCAGGGCAGGTGCATACCGCGTCGGTCCAGATGGCCACCGGTGCCGGTCAGGTGGCCTCCCAATCGGGAACTATAGCAACAGCCAGCGAAGAAATGGCTGCCACCTCGGGGAGTATTGCCCAGAACTGCGGCATGGCGGCGGATGCATCGGAACAGGCCAACCAGAAGGCAGTGGCCGGTTCCCTGGTGGTGGAATCAACAGTGCAGATTATGAACCAGATTGCCGAACGGGTCAAAGCTACTTCGGCCACCATCGAAAGTCTGGGAACCCGTTCCGACCAGATCGGTGAGATCATCGGTACAATTGAGGATATTGCCGACCAAACCAACCTGCTGGCATTGAATGCCGCTATTGAGGCTGCTCGTGCCGGCGAACAGGGTCGCGGTTTTGCGGTTGTGGCCGATGAGGTCAGAGCGTTGGCTGAGCGGACGACCAGGGCGACCAGGGAGATCAGCGAAATGATCAAGTCGATCCAGCAGGAAACCGGGCACGCTGTCAATACCATGGAAGAGAGCGTGCAGAAGGTGGAGCAGGGGCGTGAGGAAGCTGCCAGGTCGGGCGAGGCGATTCAAGGCATTCTGCAGCAGATCAACGAGGTTACCTTGCAGGTTAACCAGATCGCCACCGCCGCTGAACAGCAGACCGCTACCACCAGCGAGATCAGCCGCAACATGATCGAAATCACCGGAGTCGTGCACCACACCGCCAATGGTGCCCATGAGTCGGCAGCCGCGGCAACACTGCTTAATCAGGTTGCCGAGGATCTCAGATGCCTGGTCGGGCAGTTCAAGCTGGCCTAGGCCAATATGGACGCCGGCCGGAATAGTGCAGATGGCATGGCGGCGATGAAAATCGTCGCCATCTACGCGCTTTTCAGTTGCCTCTGGATCGGTGTATCCGACATCGTCCTGCATGAATTCATACCTGATCCGACCCTCCTGGCCAGGATCAATATCTTCAAGGATTTCCTTTTTGTTGTTCTGACCACGGCCCTCCTGTATCAGCTGATCAAGCGCTACTCAACACTCTCACGTACGTCGCAGGAAGTCGGCCGTCAGCTTGAATCCCATGCCGCCGCTCTCGATCAATCACGATCAGCCAGGGAGGATGCACTGGAAAATCTCGCCATTGTTGCCGGCGGGGTGCCGACCCTGATCGCCCATGTGGGGCTGGATCAGCGCTACCTGTATGTCAATGCCAACTATGCGGCCTGGGTGGGACTTCCGGAAGATGAGATTGTCGGTGCATCTGTCAGGGAAATAATTGGCGAGGAGATCTACCGGACCACGTTTGAATGTATCGAACAGGCTCTGAATGGCCGCTTTGCCATCAAGGAAAGGAGAGCCGGCCATCTGGGAGAGGAACGAATTCAGCATATGTCGTTTATTCCCCGTCTTGACGAGCAGGGTGCCGTTACATCCTTCTTTGCATTGATCAATGATATCACGGACATCAGGCTAGCCGAGCAAGCGCTTCTGGCCTCAGAGCAAAAATTCAGGACCCTGCTGGAAAATGTCAGGCTGGTTGCGGTGATCATCGACAATAACGGCACTATCAGTTTCTGCAACGATTTTCTCAGCGAGATATGCGGCTGGTCGCGCGAGGAAGTTGTCAACCGGAACTGGTCCGAGCTTTTCGTGCCACATGAGAACAGGCATAGAGCTTCCAGTGCCTTTGATTCTGACTCTCAAGCTTCCGTCCTCTCCCGTCATTACGAAGATGTTCTGCTGACTCGAACGGGTGCCGTGCGGCAGATAGCCTGGAACGCGACCCGGCTTCATGATGCAGAAGGCTGTGTGAGCGGGACTGCGTTGATAGGCTCCGACATCACCGAACACCGCAAAACTGAGGAGCAGCTTGGTCAGGCGCAGAAAATGGAAGCGATTGGAACTCTGGCAGGCGGGGTTGCCCATGATTTCAACAATATTCTGACAATAATCCTGGGATGCGCGGATATCATGCGGAACGGCCCGGAAGGCAACCCCCAATCAGTTGCCCCGTATATCGACCAGATCATTGATGCGGCAAATCGGGCGGCAGGCCTTACTCGCAGTCTGCTCGCCTTCAGCCGCAAGCAGGGAATCGAGGTTACGGTGGTCGATCTGAACAAAAGGATCAGGCACCTGGGAGAGCTTCTCTTCAGAATTATCGGCGAGGACATCACCGTATCGTTGTCACTTTGCGATTGTCCTCTGAGTGTCATGGCTGATGGAGGGCAGCTTGATCAGGTGATCATGAACATGATCAGCAATGCCAGAGATGCCATGCCGCGGGGGGGAACTCTCACAATTTCTACTCGTCTGGCAGAGCGCACCCTGCCGCTGCCTAACGGGTGCAACGAAACCGCTGGCGCGACGTGTGCTGTCCTGGAGATAGCCGACACCGGGTCCGGCATGAACAGTGCGACCATGGAACGGATATTCGACCCGTTTTACACCACCAAGGAGGTTGGTAAAGGGACCGGACTCGGCCTTTCCATTGCATACGGAATTGTCAAGAGCCATAACGGTTTTATCGAAGTAGAGAGTAATCAGGGGGAGGGG
>Ga0172380_10006603_pt1 | contig 13405 bp, 8 predicted proteins | sample Leawe162metaG_FD_119747 | JGI IMG/M metagenome (GOLD analysis project Ga0172380, IMG submission 119747) | Leachate microbial communities from a municipal landfill in Southern Ontario, Canada - Leachate well 162 metaG | ecosystem: Engineered > Solid waste > Landfill > Unclassified | place... | reverse complement strand
GACTTAAAATCCGCCGCCCTTATAAGGCTTGCCGGTTCGATTCCGGTTCCCGGCACCAATAACAAATCCGAAGAATCCGACACGCGCCTCACGGTGGTTACACCGACCTCTTCTGTGAGGTGTTTGGGCCAGATTTCAAATCTCCATGGCGGGTTTCTGACGCCGAATTCGAGGATGTCACTGGCGGCCCTGTGCCCATTGGCGACGTTCGTTGTAATCCTGGGTGAGTGACTCGTCTCGCAGAGTACAGCGGCCACTGGGGGCACCAGAATACTCAGCGACAGCAGTCGTCATCAAGTCGTCATAGACATCAAGATTGTGGGGGGCCGCTTCAGCCTCGACCGCGGTCATCGACGACTACTGGCTTTGGCGAGTAACGGATTCGGACCTGAAAGGCAGCTGTCTGAATACCCCAGGGACGGTAGACTGTCAGTGCTGGAAATTCCGCCTTGTGCCTCAGCCGGTTGTGCTTCTCGAATCCCTTTGCAACTGCCGCCTCATCTGGTTTCTTCGTCAGACTTCATGAAGTAGAAGTCGCTCACAGCGTTTGGTACATATCCAGATGCGAATAGTTGTCAACATTAGTCGAGGATGGCGTACGATTGATCGCAGTGTAATCATACTCTTGGACATCAGACAAACACGAGAACCGCGTATAACGCGGAAAAACCTAAAAGCATCAAGGCCGGCGTGTCCATCGAATGCGGAGCGGTCGCTTCCACAATCGTCATCGTGACAGGGACAATCAGCAGGGTCGCGATCAACTCCCGCATATTGTTAAAATCCCGGTGAAACAAAGAAATAATTGCAATGCTCGACAGGAAAACGCACGCGCTGCCCTCGATGGAGCGGAAATAGGACCTTGATGAAAACCAGGCAGGGACCTTGTACTTGTGCTTGCCCAGGTAGATTCCAACCGGTTCCGCCAGTCCGTCACCGATCCCAATGATGAGGATGATGATCAGGGCGAGGTCGCCGAAACCCATCCCTTCATAAAGCTGACGGAACAGCAGACTGAGAATCAAGCCCGGAAGAAGGTTCCCCAGAATGATCCATTTCAATGTGTGCGGCCTGTCTTCCGGTCGATCGAGGGAATTGAACATGAGCATGAAGAACTTGCAGCGCTCCCGAATCGGCTTGATCAGCAGCAGAAAGACGAGCAGGACAAAAAGGGACTCCCATATATGAGGAATTACTCCCGGCGCATGCTGACCGGGTTCACCGATGTTGATCAACGGCACCAGATATGCCGCGAAATGCTGCATTTTCCGCGTGTAATTGACCTTGAACCATGAGCTCTTGGTGGTGACGATGTAGCCATTGGCATCCACCGCGCAGAAATGCCGGCAGAGAAGCCCTCCGGCAAGCGCCATTAGGACCATGATCACCAGTTTGAGGGCGCCGAAGGCAATAAAGCTATAGTCCCTGAAGAATTCCGGCTCAATGAGGAACGTCACGATCCCAAGCACTACAACGGTGATCATCCAGCCGATCAGAAAAGCCAGATCAAATGTTTTCCGCCAATCTGCCGAATAATGTCCCGCCACTTGTCCCGGGGCAAGAATCTGGTCAACCATGTAACTACCCTCCTTGACAATCCTCTTCCTGCTAGGAGTTCAGTGCACACAGACTCTGCATAGGGTTGGCAACAATTCAGTTGATCACTGTTACCTGCTTGACATCGATTTCGGGACTTTCCATGAAGTCCTTTTCGATCTCCCCATGTAGCCTAACGCGAGATTTTTCGCTAATTAGGGTAGATACAGGAAGAAGTTTTGAATCAATTTCGACGCGAATTTCCGCAACCCCGTCCGAGAACATGTATTTTTTCTTGCCTATTCTTTGTGAAAGTGTGCCTTCAAGTACCACATCCATATCGTCGACCGGATTCTTGAGAACATCACTAACTGACTTGTAGCTGGGAGTGTTGGATGGGCCGATATACTGAGCCAATACCTCTGTCGCAAGAGCAAGAGCGGCAATCGTTCCCAGCGTCGTCATCAGAGTGCGAGTGATTGAATACATGGTTATTGCCCTTTCGTTGTAATGTGAAATGTAGAGTCATAAGCGAAAATCGCCATACGATATGTTGCGAGCGCGAACAAAGTTGCCGAAACGCTTAACGGGGTGCGCGCCGTCGATGGTGGCACCACGCCTTGCGGTCATGCTGACGACTTTCCTACCACAATTCTGTACGTTGCCATACATAGTTGGATATTCACAACCAATAGCGACGGCAGGTTGCGCCTGAGGGCCAAGCAGATATGACGCCCAAGTGCGTGGTGAATGATAGCCATACACCACCAGCCACCCAAAACCTAAGCGCTTCAGGCATCTCAATGTCCACCGCTGCACTACTGTGCTTGTGCTATCTATTCACGACAGATCGCAATGGGGGTAACGGCTGCCGCTGAAATGTTTGATAAGCTGCCGCGCGGAGCAGAAACGATGACTATCAGAGCGCCTTGATTTCAGCGCTCGGTTTACATCCAGCTCCGGTCATTGCCAGCAGCAAGCTGGGCGTAGGCTTCTCGGCTGTTGTCGCTCAATATCTTTGATTCCGAGCTTCGCCAAGGGCAGGTATTTGAGTCGAGCCACCGCTCAAAATGAAAATCTATGCCTGCATCGAGTGACTCATGCTGGCCGTTAGAACTCAGTAATGAAGGACCGCAATGGAATGCGCAGCCTGCGACATGCGCGGCTATCCGCAACTGGCACAGCAAGTTTATTCAACGTTTGGCACCAGAACCAACAAGCCGAACGGCATGTCTTCTCCTACGATATGAGAAAACACCTCTAACGGGAGCACCAAACCCATCGCCAGGAGACAAGCATGGCAGTGAAACGGCATACCAAGATCAGCGGCAACAAGAACTGGATCGCACTCGATTCGGGCGGAACGATGACTGACGCCGTGGTGGTCGACAGTTCGGGAAATTTCCTGGTCGGCAAGTACCTCACCAACAAGCAGAACGAATCCATCAGTTTCCTCGGTTCGATCACCGACGCGGCAAAAACCGCAGGGCTGGAGTTGCGCGAAACCCTGTCGCAGGCCGACGTGATCGTCTATGCCGGCACCATCATGCTCAACACTTTGCTCAGCCGCACCGGGGCGAAGGTCGGGCTGATCGTGACGCAGGGCTTCGAGGATTACCTGCTCATGGAAAAGGCCGAGGGCGGCTGGCTGAGCTATCCCTATGCCGATCGCTTGCACACCGTGACACACTTCCACGAGGATCCCACGGTGCCGCGCGAACGCATTTGCGGGGTTCAGGAACGCCTCGACATGTTCGGACAGCAGATAATACCGATGCGCGAGCAGGACGTGATCGATGCGACGAACAAGTTCAAGGCGATGGGCTGCGAAACCATCGCCGTGATGTTCCTCTGGTCGCACATGAATCCCATGCATGAGCAGGCGGCCGAGAAAGCGATCCGCTCGATCGATGCGGACATACCGGTCGTGCTGTCCTCGGCCATGTCACCCACGCACAAGGAATACTCACGCCTAGCCAGTGTCGTCGCCCAGGCGTATGCCGGCGAACGCGCGCGCAAGCACTTCCGCAAAGTCGAGACGCGGGCACGCGAGGAAGGCTTCGACAAGGAGGTCTCGACCTTGCTGGCGCACGGCGGCACCGTGCCGATCAACACGCCGCGCCTGTACGAGTCGTATGTATCCGGCCCCGTCGGCGGCGTGCTGGGGGCGCAATACGTCGGCGAAATCATGGGCACCGGCAACGTGGTGGGCTGCGATATCGGCGGCACCAGTTTCGACGTCGGCATCATCCGCGACGGGCTCATCCCCATCGTGCGCGAACCGGCGCTGCTGAGTTTCCGCACCAATATCCCGATGATCCATACCGAGTCGATCGGCGCCGGCATGGGCTCGGAACTGGGCGTGCATCCGCTCACCGGCAAGCTCACGGTGGGGCCGCGCAGCGCCGGCTCCGATGTTGGCCGCTGCTATAAGTGGCCGGTGCCGACCATCACCGACTGCCACATCCTGCTCGGCTACCTGAATCCGAAGTATTTCCTCGGCGGCGATGTGCAGCTCGATCTCGACGCCGCGATTCGTGCGCTCGAGCCGATGGCCAAACACTTCAACACCAAGACCTTCGAGTTCGCCGAGCGTGCGCACAAGCTGGTGTGTTCCTACATGCAGGAGTTCCTGGTGAACATGCTGCGCGGACGCGGCTACAACATGAAGGACTACACCATGGCCATGTACGGCGGCGGCGGGCCGCTCGGATTGGTCGATGTGGTCGATGGCATCGCGCACGACCTGGGGGACATCGTCACCTTTCCCTTCGCCGCGGTGTTTTCCGCTTTTGGCGTGCTGTGCGCGCCGCGTCGCTACCGCTATCACCAGTCGATACTGGCCGGCGCGCCGCCGCTGGGTTCTGATGCCGCCAAAGCCGCACGCATGCATGCCGCCGGCGCCATCAGCGCAGCCTGGGAGCAACTCGAAGAACGCGCGCGCAGTGACTTCAAGCTGCATGGCTGGAACTTCAAGGAAGCCAAGATTTCGCGCAGCGCCTATGTCCGGTTTACCAACCAGCTCTCGGATTTTGAAGTGCTCTGGCCGGGCGCGCGCCTCAAAACACTGGACGACATGCAGGAACTGGTCGAGCGCTTCGAGAAGGTCTACACCACCATCTATCCGGCGCAGGCACTCTACAGCGAAGTGGGCTACCAGATCCTGGAAGTGGCGCTGACTGCGGATGTGCTGACGCCGAAACCCAAACTGCCCAAGTTGAGCATGAAGGGACCCAAGCCGCCTTCGGCTGCCGAGAAGGGCACGCGCAAAGTCTATTGGCGCGGAAAAGTAATGGATTTCCGCATCTATGAAATGGATCCGCTCGAACCGGGGAACATCATCAAGGGACCTGCCATCATTGAGCATCCGGCGACAACCTTGCTGGTCGCACCGGGTGACCATATTGAGTTCGATGCACGCCGGCTCATCCACTACCGGCCCGGAACCACTCGCTAAGCCGCGCAGAACAAGAGGAGACATACAGTATGGCCACCCAGCCCAAGACGAAAGCTGCAGCAAAAAAGCCGGTCGCCAAGAAAGCGCCGACACCTACCGTCAAGAAACCTGCCGCCAAGAAAGCCCCCCTCACCGCCAGGAAGCCGGTGGCCAAGAAGGCAGCACCCCGAGCAACCAAGAAACCAGTTGCCCGCAAAGCCCAGCCGCGCAGTGACAAAAAAGTCACGTTGCTGGAAAAACTGGATCATTCCGAAGCGCTGTTCGACAAGACCGGCCACTACCAGGGCCTCAAGCGCCTGCCGCTGCACGAGGCAGACCCGCTCAAGTTCGAGGCATTCCACTCGCGCATCATGTCGACCATCATCTCGGTGCGCGACACCATGAAATACATTGCCTCCAGCCCGGCAGTGCGCGATTTCGAGGAATTCGTGATCGGCCTGTACACGCCGGAGGGCGATGCCATTGCCTTGTCGACCGGCATCATGGTTCATGTGCATACGCTGTCCGAGTTCATCAAGTTCATGATCCGCAACGGCTACGAGGACGATCCCAAGATCCGCCCCGGCGACATCTTCGAGAACAACGAAGCTTGGGCCGGCGGGGTGCACACCCCTGATGTGATGACGTGTATCCCGGTGTTTCAGGGCGATGAACTGATTGCCTGGATCGGCGCCGTAACACATGAGCTTGAAGCCGGCACCTACGAAGGCCCGGGCATGTCGGTGTTCTCGCCGGATCGTTATGGCGAAGGCTTGCATATCAGTGCGGAAAAGGTCGGCGAGGACGATCATTTCCGCAAGGACTACCTGCTGCGCCTGAAAATGAATCTGCGCAACTCCAACTGGTGGAGCCTGGACGACAAGTCCAAGCTCTCCGGCTGCCTCATGGTGCGCGAGGCGCTGGCCAAGATCATCGGCACTTTCGGTCTGGATTATTACCGCAGCGGCATCCGCGAACTGATCGAGGAAGGCCGACGCAATTTCATCAAGCGCGTCAAGACCACGATGGTGCCCGGCACCTATCGCGGTATCACGCTACCGGTGCACAAACGCAGCCATGTCGAATATGTCCACCCACTCGCCAAGGGCGACTTCATCGATTTTGTCTACAACGAGATGACGGTCACGGCGGAAGGGCATTTCGAACTGGACTTCGATGGCAGCACCGGTTGGAGCTTCCATCCCTTCAACTGCGCAGTCGGCCCCATGAACGGCGGCTTCTGGATCACGCTGACGCAACTCCTGGCCTACGACGGGCGCGTCAATGATGGCGCCTATCTCGCGGTCAAGCAGTTTCTGCCGGAAGGTACCATTGTCAATGCCAACTATGCCGGCGCGGCAACTTCGCTGGCCTGGTGGACCCTGATCCCGATTTTCGCCAACGTCTGGCGCATGATCGGCATGAGCTGGTTCGCCCGCGGCTTTGTCGAAGAAATCGTGATGTCGACGCCCACCTGCATGGCCGGCGTGGCGGGCTTCGATCAATACGGCAACGCGACCGGCTATCAGAACTTCGAAATGGCCGGCGAGAGCTTTGGCGCGCGCGGCGTTGCCGACGGTATGGACTGCGGTTCGCCGATCTGGAATTCAGAAGGTATCCAGGGGGATGCTGAAGTCTGGGAGATGACCGGTCCCAACGTCTATCTCAACCGCAGCTTCACGCAGGATCACCAGGCCATGGGCAAGTTCCGCGGCGGCAATGCCTGGGAGTCGCTATGGATGGTGAAGGGCTCGCGCCTGGTCAATGTCACCATGACCGGCTCCGGCGCCTGCAACGGCGGCATCTTCCACAAGGGCATGTATGGCGGCTACCCGGCACCAGGCTGGCAGTGCATCTGGGCGGCTGGCACCAACCTCAAGGAACTCATCGCCAAGGATGCCAAGCTGCCCACCACCATCCTCGAGGCCGAGGCAATGCTCAAGAGCGGGCACATCACGGCCAGGGACTGGTACTGCGGCCCGCTCAACCAGTGGTCGCCCAACCTCTCCGACTACGACCTGTTCGGCGTGGTCTATCAGGGCGGCTGCGGCTATGGCGATGTGCTGCAACGCGATGTGCGCAATATCGAGAAAGATCTGACGAACCAGCTGATCAGCCCCGCGTTCGCCCGCAAGGCGTACGGATACGCAGGCTCTGCAGAGGAGACCGAGAAACTTCGCCAGCAACTCCGGCAAAAGCGACTCAAGGAATCGGTGCCAGCCGAGACTTGGTGGAAAGAGGAACGCGAGCGTGCCAAGAAAGGTGATGTGGGCGTCATCGTCAGCCAAACTTACGCACGCTCCGCCAAGCTGTCGAGCAAGATCAAGGATCTCTACCTGAATTTCTGGAAAATCGACAAGTTTCCCTACAGCGACACCGGCGAGGCAGATTTCACCGTGACCGCGCCGACCGGCTTCTACTTTCCCAAGTCGGCAGTCAAGAAACCGAAGAAATCCGCGGCCTAAGGAGAACCGAACATGAGCAAGCAAGAGAACAGCAGCGCTGAAGTCACCCAGGCACTGATCAACCGCCAACTGGCCTGGCCGGATCTGCTCAAGCTGATGCGTCAGCCCAAGTCGCCGCATCGTTTCGACGAAACCATCGCTGCCTTTCAGGCACAGATGCCGTGGAAGGAGCAAATCCTGTTGCCGCTCGGCGAAAACCTCTTCGTGGTCGCCAAGAACGGCAAGGCGATCATCAAGACCGCAGCCGGTGCCGAGCTGTGCGCATGGAATGAAAACTGGAAAATGAAGTGCCGCGTGATTGTGCGTCGCACACGCATCGACCTGGAAGAAATCTATCCGCCAGAGCACCTTTCCATCGATACCGACCTGATGGAACTGCGCGAGTGGTACTGCCCGGTCAGCGGCACCTTGCTGGATGTCGATTGCGTACCGCCGGCCTATCCGGTGGAGATCGACTTCACCCCCGATCTCGAAGCCTTCTACGGCAAATGGCTGGGACGTCCCTTGCCAGTCGCCCTGTAAATCGAGGGCTTCGAGAAAAATAAATACCAACTAGGCGTCCCCAGAAGCGGCAAGGCCTTGCATGGCAAGGCGCACCTTGACAGCAATGGTGCGCCATGCCAACCTTTTGCCCGTCCAAGACAGCATCATCAGATGATCATGACGACATTGATCAATCCGGTTGATTTGCCCAAGTGGGTGCCCGGCAAGGTTTTGCTCGCCAGCGATGCCCTGGGCTGGAACAACGTCAGCCTGCGTTCCTATCGCTATACCGGACTGGACGTGGCCGTTCCGGCCATGTCGGATTTCATGATCGTGCTGTACCGCCAGGGCGTGACTCCGATGCAGCGCCGCTTCGATGGCGCCTGGAGCAAGGAACGCTGTGCGCCCGGCGATGTTTCCCTGCTGACGCGTTCCCAGACATCACACTGGCATTGGACAGCGGATATCGATGTCACCCACATCTATCTGACCCAAACGCTGATGAGCAAGGTCGCCGAGGCAGTGATGGACCGCACGATACTGGATGTCCGCCTTCGCGACATCCTGCGGATCCAGGATCCCGTCATTTCCAGGAGCGTTGCCGAACTCGCCGCCGAGGCCGAGCATCCCGGCCTGGGCGGCTCCCTCTATGTCGAAGCTTTGGCGACGCAGATGGCGGTACGCCTGCTGCGCCAATATTCCTCAGTACAGAGCCGGGAACCCCGGCTGCAGGGACGCCTGTCCCCAGTGCAATTCAACCGACTGACCAAATACATCGAGGATCACCTCGCGGAGTCACTGTCTCTGGAAGAACTTGCCCATACGGCCAACCTCAGCATCTGGCACTTCCTGCGCCGCTTTCGGGAAAAATTCGGCGTTGCTCCCCATGCTTATGTCATTGAACGACGCGTGGAGCGCGCCAGGCAACTGCTGCATCAGGGCGCCATCCCGATCAAGGAGGTCGCGCAACAGTGCGGGTTTTCGGACCAGGCCCACATGACGCGCACCCTGCGCAGCCGACTTGGCGTAACGCCCTCATCGTTGCGGCCGCAGTAAATCAATACCGTGCGATCCTCACCGGGCTTCGTTGACGCGAGCCAGAATCCGTCTGCTCCCGCCTTGCCGACTGCGACGATTTCCGAATCCGCCGGCGTGCGTTACCTGCACCTGGGTACGCAGTGGGTGCAAGGCGCGATGCACATCGACAAGCCGCAGGCCCTGGAACTCGAATACGTGCAGCGCATGATGATCTGGCTGCTGCTGCGCCAGGGTGGCGATCTCGGCAAGGGACACGCCGTGCAGTTGGGTCTTGGATCAGGCGCAATCAGCCGCTATTGCCATGGCAATCTGGGCATGAAGACAACGGCAGTCGAACTCAATCCTTCGGTGATCGACGTCTGCCGCACCTGGTTCCACTTGCCGCCCGACACACCACGGTTCACCGTGATTCAGCAGGATGCCGCCAACTTCGTCGCTGACCCCGCCCGCGCCGGATCAGTGCAAGTCCTGTGTGTCGATCTGTATGACCGCGAAGCGGCTGCACCGGCGCTTGACAGCGAGGCGTTCTATGCCGATTGCCGGCGCTTGCTCAGCCAGGACGGCGTCATGAGCGTGAACGTCTTCGGCCGCCAATCAAATCTGGCACGAAGCACACAGCGCATTGCAGCGGCTTTCGGCAAGACGCAAGTGCGCATGATGGAACCCACAGCAGCCGGCAATACCATCGTCATGGCCACCAAGAGCCCGCCCTTTCCGGACCCGAACCTGCTTGCCGCACGCGCACGCAGCATTGAAACCCGTTTCCACCTGCCGGCACGCAAATGGCTGCCCTTGATCAGAGCCCTGCCCCCGTAACCGACAAGGCTCATCGCCCAAGGTCTGCAACAAGAACGCCGCCATTAGCTGCTTTAAGGAAGTGCTGAACAAGTAATCGAAAAACGCGGAGACTGATTCAAATCAAGATGAAATTGAAATGCAAACAGCAGTTTCATTGAGCAGACACTCCAATTCGAGCCAGAAGATGGGGATTTCTCACGCTTTCTGCTCACGCCGGACACACCTCTCCCGTCAGAGGTCGTCTTTATTTGTTGATGTTAAGCATCGCCAGCATGGCAAAGATGCGGTTGGCGTTCTTCGCCAACCACGATTTCGGCTACCGATCCAATTCAGTCGCAAGCAATAAATTCCGCCCGACTTTCAGTCCTTTCTTTGCCAAATCGACCCGTCGATCAAGAAACACCCGGGATGCCGATAAGCGTGATGGCATCGGCAGTGCTGGTTGAGGTTACCGCCGCAGCGATAGCCATGCCGTTGGCAATCGAATCGCTGGCCGAGTTGTAATTCAGCCCCAGGTCAATCGCGAATTTGTTCGCCACGGCGACCTTGTTATCAAGAAGATCGGCGACATAACCATAGGTGGGATCGTGCTTGAATGAGTGGGCGGAGTTAAGTATGTCCGACACCAGTGACCCATGGGTTGCACGGCCACTGACAAGCTCCCCGTTCCAGTAGTCCAATCCGCCCTGATCGGCGCCTCCGCTTCTTCCCAGGACGTTCCTGTACACCACGTTGATGAAATCCTGATTGGTCATGCTGGCCGAAAACCCCGTCAGGCTCGTGTATTGCACACCGGCGTTGTAGAACGTCTCGGCGATCTGGCCGATGCTTTGTCCCTCGGCTTTCTGGTCGATCCAGTAGGACAGGCCGTCGGCGTCCGGCACCCGATTGAAGAAGGCAACATAGAGTTCCGTGAGGCTCTGGACATCCGCTGGGAGAGTCGCAGCAACTTTCGCCTGAATGACCAGATTGACCGTCATATCGTAGAACCTGAGTTGCTCGACATTGTTGAGCGTATCCATTCCGTCGCTGCCGGAATTATCTGTGACCGTGATGCCCGTAGCTGTCGTTGCGACCGAATAGTGAGCGCGGGTGCCGGAATAGGCACTGCTGTCCGCGCCGGGTCCCCCATCCAGGACGTCGTTGCCTGCACCACCCAGCAATACGTCGTTGCCAGAGCCGCCGGCAAGATTATCGCTGCCTTCACCGCCAGAGATCATCTCGTTGCCAGAACCGCCGGCAAGGGTGTCATCGCCGGTGCCGCCCGTCACGGCCTCGGTACCTTCTGCGCCAACGACAAATACGGAAAGCATACTGCTGTCGGTCAGCGTGCCTCCTGCTCCGGCGCCACCCTGGTCGCTGCTCATCAACGAGACGAAGTCTGTGCCGGAAAGAAAATCGCTTTGTCCGTGATAGATGAAGTTATTCAGAGCAGCATTGACGCTCGCCTTGCTTCCGCTAAAGACCATGCGGGTATCCGCGCTGCCATCGCCTGTCGTGAAGGACAGGCCGCTGATCGATGACAAGCTCAACACGCCATGCCCTGCAGACAAGGTGATCTGCAGGGAATTTGCATCTGGATCGGTAATGCTGACACCGGCCACCACATGGTCCTGGTCCGTGGTGGCAACCTGTACCAATGGCGTTGCATTGACTGGCGCATCATTGGCTGGCGTTATGCTGACCGTGGTGGTGCCTGTTGCTGCGAGCGTCGCGCCCGTGCCTTGATCGCCGCTATTGCCATCGGAAAAATTCCAGTCGATCTGCACCGAGGCGGGCGGCGTATCGCTGCTATTGGCGTAGGCAATGGCGCTGAGGGTGTTGTTGACGAGCGTTTGCGTGGCATTGCTGTTGAAGGTCAGCAGCAGCGTGCCGCTGGCATTGGTGCTGACCGTACCGATGCTGGTGCCGCCATAGACGAGATTGCCGCCCTGGGTCAAGGTGCTGAGGCTGCCTGTTGCAGCGTAGCTGTCCTCGGCGTTCGCGCCGCCATGGCGGCTCAACGTCAGCGTGGCGCCGGCGTAGTTCCCCAGTGCCGCCAGCTCTGTGTCGACAACCTGCACGCTGTTGTCGAGAACAACGGCAGAATTGTTCTCGCTGTAGCTGGGTGCACCGTCGAGGGTATTGCTGCTACCGGAGCCGAAACTGGTGTCAAGACTGCCGTCACTGTTGTAGCGCGCCAGGGCGAAGTCGCTGTCGGTTGCACCGGAACGCGTGCCGGCGATCAGAATCTTGCCATCGGACTGCAGTCTGATGCTGTAGCTTTCATCAGTGCCGCCAAAATCGGTGGTGAGTTTTCCATCGCCATCGAAGCTAACGTCGAGGCTGCCATCGGTGTTGTAGCGTGTCAGCGCAAAATCAGCGTTGCTTCCGCCATCACCCGCCACCAGAATCTTGCCGTCGGCTTGAAGTGCAATCGCAAAACCATGGTCGCTGCCGCCAAGATCGGTAGTTACCTTGCCATCGCCATCGAAGCTGGTATCCAGGCTGCCATCGGTGTTGTAGCGCGCCAGCGCAACATTGTTGCTGCCAATGAAACTGACACCCGCCACCAATATCTTGCCATCGGCTTGCGGCATGACGCTCATGCCGTATTCGGCACCACCGAAATCGGTGGTCAGTTTGCCATCGCCATCGAAGCTCGCGTCCAGACTGCCGTCAGCATTGTACCGCGCCAGCGTCATATCGTTCCTGTCTACACCTCCGATGTAGCCATTGCCAGTGACCAGGATTTTGCCATCGGTCTGCAAAGCAATGCCGTAACCATTTCCACCCCCACCAAAATTGGTGGTCAACTTGCCATCGTTATCAAAACTGGTATCAAGGCTGCCATCAGCGTTGTATCGTGCAAGCGAATACCCACCACTGCTTCCTGTATTGCTGCTGATTGTGTAATCCCCCGCAACCAAGATCTTGCCATCGGGTTGAAGCGTGATGCTGTTCGCCTTTTCGCCACCTCCGAAATCTGTGATGACCTTGCCACTTCCGGCGAAACTGGTGTCGAGAGTGCCGTTGACGTCGTACCGTACCAGTCCATAGTTCGTGTTGTTGCCGGCCACTTCGCCTGCCACCAGAATCTTGCCATCCGCCTGCAATGCAATGCCATGGCCCGCATCACTGCCGCCCATATCGGTGGCCACCTTGCCGTCGCCATCGAAGCTGGTGTCCAGGCTCCCGTTGGCGTTGTAGCGCAGCAGCGCAAAATCGTCGTTGATGGTGCCAGCGAGCAGAATTTTCCCGTCACTCTGCAGCGCAACACTGGCACCAAAATCGCCGACGCCAAAATCGGTGGTGACTTTGCCGCTGCCACCTGCGGCAAAACTCGGAGCGGTATTTGCGGAGGCCGCTACCGGCTGCTGGCTCGCAATCACGCGGCTGAATGTATTGTCTCCCTCGGTCGGAGAATGCAGAATGGCGCTATCGCCATTGACTATCACGGAGTTAACCTGGGCGTTGGAAAGACTCCATCCTCCATCAGTTTCCAGCGTGGTTGTACATGTCAATGCGCCGGTCGCCGAGTTCCAAGTGTAGGTGCCGCTGTCCATGCCGGTGTGCCCGGATGAGCCATCCACGGGGCCGTCTTCCGCCTGCATGTAGGTGCCGTCCGACTTGAAAGTGATTGCGACGTGGTAGTCATTTTTTGACAAAT
>Ga0172380_10006602_pt1 | contig 13406 bp, 15 predicted proteins | sample Leawe162metaG_FD_119747 | JGI IMG/M metagenome (GOLD analysis project Ga0172380, IMG submission 119747) | Leachate microbial communities from a municipal landfill in Southern Ontario, Canada - Leachate well 162 metaG | ecosystem: Engineered > Solid waste > Landfill > Unclassified | place... | reverse complement strand
GCGCGTTCAAAAGCGCTTGCTGGGCAGTTTGCACCGCAGACAGGGCCGTAGAGGTTGAAGTTTGGTCTGTCTTAACGCTCGTTTTCAAAGTTTCAATGGTGGTTAATTCGTCGAAACTACCGGCCGCAGATGTGGAAATCGCCGCCAAGAGATTAGAGAGAGATGTTAAAATTTTATTTAAAGCCAAAACCGTTTGGTTCAAAGCGGAGTAAACATCATTTACATCATTAGTCGTTTTTGCAACAGATAAAGCAGCTTTAGCGGACGCGGACGCGCTAATAGCCGCGAGTCGATCGTTATCGGCTTGATAAACTTTTTGCTGGTCGGACGTAATACCGCTTCTTATAATGGATAAATTATAATTAATATTATTTAAAACTATGTCGCCCGAAAGCAAATTCGTTTCCATTGAAGTAAGGGTAGTACTCTTGGCACTCGTGACACTTTGGCTGTAATACACTTTCGCATTTTCCAAATTTTTCTGGCTGTCGGTAAGCGAAGTTTCCGCCGAAGTTATCGCCTCTTCATAACCATCGATATCCCTTTCCAGTTTAGCCGCGAGCGCGTCGTAATCACGTTTTGCGCTTTCATAAGCCGTCTTTGCATTATTAACCGTCTCTTCGGATATTTTTACGTCTTCAGAACTTGCTCCGGCCAAAATTTTATTTAAATTAGAAACTGCTGAAGACAAACTAGCCTGAGCCTGCGCCACTTGTGCTCGAGCGGATCTATCGTCAAGGCGGGCTAAAATTTGGCCAGTTTTTACCTCATCGTCTTCGCTCACGGAAATTTCAGTCAATGTTCCCGCCATCTTAAAACTCAAATCAATTTTTTCAGAAGTTGTAACCGCGCCAGTAGCCGAAACCGTCTGGCTAATATTGCCGATTTTAACCTCCTCGGTAACATACTCGATTTTGTTAGCCTTAATCGCGGCATTAACAAAATATGCGCCGCCGAGAACGACTATGACTAGAATTATCCAGAAAATCTTTTTTTTGATTAGAGACTGTAAAAAACTTAATACCCCACCCATATGATTTATAAATAGTTAATGATTATATTATTATATCATTTTATGGCTTTTTGTACTTATTTATTTTTTTTAAAACGCCTGTCATCTCTTTAATGAGAGAATTAAATTTTTCCGGCTTGATCATGGCAATGATTTCGTCATCATGGGCGAAAATAAAAAACTTTTCTCCCGAATGGATCTTCATAACCGCCCTGACCTCTTTCGGGATAACTATCTGTCCTCGCTCACCGATTGTAGTTACTCCGTAAAATTTAAAATCGTCTGGTGAAAAATGCGACATATAATTTTGGTTAAATTTGAAAAGTATGATTTATCATATTTTTCATAATATCAAAAAAACCGTACCTTGTCAATACGGTTTCTGTGGATAATTTTTTCTAGAAAACTACTTTTTTTCAACTACTAATGTGCATTTCGTCAGTATGCCGGCAATAGCTCCAACCGCGGCTAAAACTGGAAGAAGTACCGCGCCAACCACGACAAAAGTTAGGGGGATTTCCATTATACTTTCCTCTTTTTCGTTTTTAATAATAATTTTCCGAGCATTCCCCTCTTTAATTACCTCTTTTACTTTTTTCAAAATTTCTTCGCCGGAAACTTTAAATTCTTCAGTCATATAAAATAGTTAAATTATTTATTTTTTTTAATCTTTATGTCAAATTTAATGGTGATTATTGTCCCCACAAAAGCTCCGAACGCCGCCGGAATCAAATACCACATATTGTTAACATAAGCTAAAACAACAAGACCGCCTATGACAACAATCGAGGCGGAAAAAGCCGCGGCGGCAACAGCCTTGCCTTCGCTTGTCCGGCGGATATAAAAAACCCATAAAATGTCGGAAGCGGCTGTCGCAAGAAAAATAAGAACAGCTTCAACTGCGTTAATGTCCAATATAAGGTCAAACATTTTTTATTATTTAAAGTTTATCTTTAATCAAATCCTTAGTGAATATTTTCCAAATTGTTCTGGACTCTCTCCATTAAAAATCTTGAAAAAGAAAAATAATCACTTATTTTATGGCTGGCCAAAAAATCAGACCAAGTGCTCTCCAGCATGATTTTATCTTGTTTATCGGTAATTTCCGCAATCTTCGCGCTGATCGCTTCTGCTTCACTCGCGCTTATTGCTGCTATCTTCGAATCTCCGGCAACCAAAAAAGTTTCAGCCGAATTCTTGAGAATATCCACGTTTACTTTTGCTTTATTCAAACCCTCGTCAACTAAACTGCGAAGTTGATCCAATTGTTCCCGATCTTTCCGTGCGTCGTCTTGCGCCCGCGCCAAATCAGCCCGCACCATAGAAATATTTTTTTCGTTTTCGCTGCCCTGCCAATAAAAATAACCTGCGGCGAAAACTGCTAAAGCCGCGACAATGATTGCGACTATCAAATAAATTTTTTTATTCATAAAAACAAGTTAAATTTTAACTTTATTATATCTTATCATAAATTAGCATAAATAAAAATAACGCCAAAATGGCGCGTAATTTAAACAAACGGAGAGGGCGAGATTCGGGCTCCTCGGTGCAAAGTCGGCCGCAACGGGCTAGCGGTGTGAGTTCTCATCAAAACCCTCAATTTTTCAAATCTGCCACAAAAGGCAAATTTGAGAAAACGGAGAGGGAGGGATTCGAACCCTCGATACCTTGCGGTATGCACGCTTTCCAAGCGTGTGCACTAGGCCACTATGCGACCTCTCCATTTTTTAAATTCTATACTAAACTGATCTAAAAATCAAACCCCGCCGGTAATGCGGCGGGATTTGTATTACTACTACGAAAGTCTATTATAATTTGCTGTCGATAATCTGTTTAAACTGATCGTAGGGAATTGCGCCACTCACCAATTCACCGTTTACGAAAGTCGCTGGTGTGCCTTCCACTCCAGCAGCGACCCCCGCCTCTTCTTCAGCGGCAATTTCGCTCGCGTATTTTCCGGAGTCAAGACATTCGTTAAATTTTTTCGTATTCAACCCAAGATTTTTTGCTTCTTCTTTCCATTTATCTACACCCATTGTCCCGGCCTCGTTAGCCGCAAAAATTTTGTCATACATTTCCCAAAACTTCCCTTGCTCAGCGGCGCACTCTGAAGCTTCTGCTGCTTTTTCCGCGTTTGCGTGGAAAGAAAGCGGATAATGTCGGAAAACTACCCGGACATCGTTTCCGTAATCATTTATAATTTTATCTATTGTAACTTTATGATTCAAGCAATAAGGGCACTCAAAATCAGAATATTCTATTAATGTCACTTTGGCATTTGCGGAACCAATGACATGGTCGTCAGAAGTTACGGCCGGTACCGGAGTAAATGATGTTTCAGCTGGCTCATTCACAACCGCTTGATTAACATTTGCCGCGGCGTTTACGTTGCCGCTCTCTTTATTAGTCAAACTTACTCCTTGGCCGGAAAAAGCCAAGATAAAAAAACCTACTAAAGCTAAAGTGCTTACCCCCGAAATTCCGCACATAAGCCCAAGAAAAAAAGAAGTGCGCCGGGTTCCCTTAACTAAGTCTGTATTAATTTGCTCATTCATAAATCTTAAATAAGTTAATGATTTAATATTTAGAAACTTTACTATAAATAATTTGTGATGTCAAGTTATGTTTTTTCGATAATTTTGGTCTTTAATTTTAAAAAAAGATAAATTCCCGCCGCCAATAAACCAACCGATAAATATTGTGCCAGCGTTAATCCGAAATATCTTGGATCCGCGCCAACTAAATCCTCTGCCCGCAAAAAATCCAGCAGAAATCGCGCCACGCCATATGAGGCGGCAAAAGTCGCGACGTAAAATCCGGAAAACCATTTTCGACGATGCAAAAATAAAAATATTAAAAAAATAACGAAGCCAAGAAGCGCATCATACAATCCCAAGTCGTGGCGAACTCCGCCGGGATAATTTACTCCCAAAAAAAAGTCTGTCTTCGCTCCGGGATGATCGTGGATAAAAAAACATCCGAGCCGACCGACAAAAAGTCCAAGTGGCAAACCAAAAACTATCGCGTCGGCGTATTGCCAAAAATCAAGTTTATATTTTTTTAAATAAATAACGCTAGCCAAAATCGCGCCTAAAAATCCTCCGTAAATAGACATTCCTCCCTGCCATAATTTTAAAATATCAAGTGGCGCGCCCAAATAAAAATTTAGATATTCTGCGATATAAAGCAAACGGCCGCCAATAAGCGCTGATAAAATTATCCAAAAAGCCAAATCGTAAACGCGGCTAGTTTCCAGTTTGTTTTTTCTCAATTCAAAATAAGCGACAACCATTCCGACAATAAAGCTAAGAGAAACAAAAATTCCCCAAACATTCAATTTTAGGAAACCTGCATTTATTGATTGATATTCAAACCAGGGAATCATTTTTTAATTTAAATTTTTCCCAGAAGCATCAGAACGCCAAGTACGAGCGATCCCAATCCAAGCACTAATCTCAGCCACTTTCTATTTTTTGTCCTCCATTCTTCCATCTGTTTCGCGGAAATCCCAAAATAAACTAAACCCAAAATAATAAAAAGCGGCAAGACAAAAATTAAATTGTAAAGCAGCAAATATGGCACGGCGGAAATTTGTGTTTCATGGCTCGCTAGTAATCCCAAAATTGCGATATAAACTCCCCCGGTGCAAGGGAGTTCAAAGGCGGAAACTAAAAAACCAAGCACGATAGCCGCGGGAATCGAGGCCTTGCGCACATATTTTTCAATCAATGGTTTTTTTGATTCGGGAATCGCCAGCGTAAAACCCTTGCCATACCAAAAAAAATCTTTAACATTCACGAGACCGACGAAAATTAAAATTACGGCGGCAATTTTATAAATAATCCCCGCGACGCCAAACGTTGTCAGGATTTTTAATAATCCTAATCCCGCTAAAAAATAAACCACAAAAACCGTGGCGATATAAACTAAACCAACCCGTAAAATTAATTTAGGCGAACCAATGGCCAAAAGATATCCGACTAAAAAAATCAGTACGGCAAAAGCGCAGGGATTAATTGAATCAATCGCCGCTCCCCCGACCAATGCCGGAATGGTTAATGAATCAAACATTTTATCTCCTTAAAAAATAAAAAATAATTAAACCAATGCCGATCGAGACAATGACTCCAATAATTACCCAGCCAACTATTTCATTTTGTCCCGCCCCTGAAGTTTCTGTCTGGTTGGTATTATTATTTATATCAGAAGTTTCCAATTTATAAAGCGGCGAAATACAAGTTTCCGCGGAACATTTTTCCACGGCATTTTTTAATTTTTCATAATTTTCCCCGACGATTGCTTCATCACCAATAAAAATTGTTGGGACGCCGCTTGATCCGACTCCGTAGGCTTTAGCCATCTTTCCAAATAAATCCTGGTTTTCCTTGTTAAAATAAACTTCAAAATCGTGAACCGTAAGATTCGGATAATCAACTTTCATTCCTTCGAGAAAACTCTTCATTTTGGCGCAATGTTGACAGCCCTGTCCTTCAAAAAAATACAGCTCCACGGGATTTCCTGCCGCCAAACCAACTAGCGGAAAGAATAAAGCTAAAAGAAAAATAATTGAAATAATTTTTTTCATATTCATTAATTTTACAACTAAAGGTCTCTCCGGTCAAACTGTTATCCCTCTTTATAATTTCACTCTTTTTAACCTCAAAGAATTTCCCACGACGCTTATACTCGATAACCCCATCGCCGCCGCAGCCAAAATCGGATTCAATAAAACTCCAAAAAACGGATAAAGGACACCCGCGGCGACTGGAATCAAAATTGTATTATAAGCATAAGCCCAAAATAAGTTTTGTTTTATAATTTTCATCGTTGCCCGGGAAAGTTCTAACGCCGCGACAACACCCGAAAGATCGCCCTTTATCAAAGTAATGTCTCCCGCCTCCATAGCGATATCTGTGCCCGTTCCCATAGCAATGCCAATATCCGCGGCAGCCAAAGCTGGAGCATCATTAATTCCGTCGCCAACCATTGCTACAATTTTTCCCTCTGCCTGTAATTTTTGGACTTCTTCCGCTTTTCTTTCCGGTAAAACTTTAGCAATAACGCGTTCGATTCCAACTTCACGCGCGATCGCCTCAGCGGTTTTTTGATTATCGCCAGTCATCATAATTACTTCCAATCCCATTTTTTTCAATTTTTCTACGGCGGCGCGCGAACTTTCTTTTGGTGTATCAGCCACGGCGATTAAACCAATCTCTTTCCCATCTACTGCTACAATCATTACCGTTTTCCCCTGCCCCTCTAACTCGGCCATTTTTTCTTCCCCGCCCGACATAACAACTTCCTGCCCAACCATCAATTGTTTTGTCCCAACTAAAACTTTTTTTCCGGAAATTTTTGCCCGAACGCCCGCGCCAGCGACGGCTTCAAAACTATCCGCTTCAGACAAAGCGATATTTTTATTTTTTGCAGCCTCGACAATCGCCTGGCCGAGAGGATGCTCGGAATTTTTTTCCGCGCTTGCCGCCAAAAAGATTATTTCATTCTCCGGCAAAGAAGTGAAAGAAACAACGTCCGTTAAAGACGGCTTACCCGTCGTGATTGTTCCTGTTTTATCCATAACAACCGCGTTTGCCTTATGGGCGATCTCCAAACTTTCCGCATCTTTAATTAAAATTCCGTTTGCCGCGCCAAGTCCTGTCCCAACCATAATCGCCGTCGGCGTCGCAAGTCCCAGGGCGCAAGGACAAGCAATAATTAAAACTGCGACAAAGTTTAAAAGCGCAAAAGTAAACGCCGGAGCCGGACCAAAAATTAACCAAATAATAAAAGTTATCGCGGCAATCCCCAAGACCGACGGAACAAAAATCGCTGTAACCTTGTCGGCTAATTTTTGAATTGGCGCTTTAGATCCTTGGGCGCGCAAAACTAACTCAATAATTTGCGCGAGTATCGTCTCTTTTCCAACTTTAGTCGCTCTGAATTTAAACGCTCCGAATTTATTTATTGTCGCGCCGATAACCGGCTCGCCGACTTCTTTTGTCACCGGCATTGATTCACCGGTCACCATTGATTCGTCTATTGAGGTTTGTCCTTCAATAATAATTCCGTCAACTGGAATTTTTTCTCCCGGACGGACGACAACAATATCACCGACTGCTACTTCTTCAACCGGAATATCTTTTTCTTCGCCGTCGCGCACGACGCGCGCGGTTTTTGCCCGCAGACCCATCAATTTTTTAATAGCCTCCGAAGTTCCCGCCCTGGCCCGAGCTTCAAGAAGCCGGCCGAGTAAAATTAAAGTGATGATAATCGCGGCCGTGTCAAAGTAAAGATTTACTTCCAAACCCGCGCCGCGAAAAACTTCCGGAAAAAAAGTCGCGACAAGGCTGTATCCATAAGCCGCTGAGGTGCCAACCGCGATCAGCGTATCCATATTCGCCATTTTATTTTTAAGCGCAATTAAAAATCCACGATAGAATTGCCAGCCGACCCAAAATTGAACTGGCGTAGCTAGAAAAAATAAAACTACGCGATTCATTAAAAATTCCGGCGTCCAAAAAAACCACTCAGGAAAACTTCCCCAAAAAACAAGGGTGCTTAAAACCGCGCCAACAAAAACTTTTCTTTTTAAATTTTTTAATTCTTCTTCGCGCATCATTTTTTCATGATCATGTCCGGGCGCGTGCATCGCATCAGTATCCATAAGGCTCGCCTTATATCCTAATTTTTCTATTGCTTCGATAATTTCTTTCTCGCTAACTTTTATCTCATTAAAATCAACCGCCGCTTTCGCCGCCGGCAAATTAACATTCACTTTTTCGATACCATCAATCTTTTTCAAAAAAATCTCAATATTGGCGGCGCAACTCGCGCAATCCATTCCTAAAACTTGAAAAATTTTCTGCATAAAATATAACGTTAGTTTATTTTTAAAAAATTTTAATTAACAATAAATTTTCCCCAAACCATCTTCATTCCGCAGGAAAAGGGAATCTCTCCTGTTTCGGTCGGCGTAAATTCAATGATATTTTCTCCATATTTCAAATCTTTTCTGATCCCGAATTTTTCCATTAAAATCGCGTCCGTACAGCCGCTCATCTGTTTCACGTTTATAATCCATCTGACCGGCACATCCTTTTTTACATACAAAACATTTGGCACATAACCGCGGTAAGTCAAATCCATTTTTATAATTTGGTATTCGCCTTCAGCCGGCGGCTCACCGCTCGCAGGATTTTCCACCACCTGCCCGTTCGGCAATAAATTTCTAAATCCCCAGCCGAAATTGGTAAGTCCGCGATTTAACATAAATAAACCCAGAATAATAACGACCACGCCGGAAATCTTCATCATTTTTTTCACTCGTTCGCTGGAAATTGAAGTAATAAAATATCCAAAACCAAGCATCAAAAAAACCGTACCCGCACCAAAGAAAAACAAGGAAAGCGCGCCAGAGAGGGCGCTTCCGGTACCCAAGGCGTAAAACTGAACGGCTTGCAGAGGACCGCACGGCATAAATCCATTCAAAAATCCAATGATAAGCGGCCCTTTTGATTTCTTCTCGTATTTTTGGGAAAACAAATATTTGGCCACGAACATCGGCATCTTTGATTTTATTTTTTCAATGAAGTTAATGTTTTTAACAAGCGACGCGCCCATGGCAAGCATTACGGCCGCGGCGAACAAAGTCAGGACACCGGAAAAAATGGGATTAACCCCAAAAAATGATCCGATGCCGCCCAAAACCGCCCCAACCAAAGTATATGAAATAATTCTTCCAAAATTATAATAGAGATGAGGAAGAATTTTTTTCTGATTCCCTTCTTGAAGACAGTTGCTGGCGGTGTAGGTTACTACAAACCCTCCGCACATTCCCACGCAATGAAAACTGGCAAGAATCCCGATTACAAATAATAACCCATATCCCAAATTTTTGTCCTGAAGCCGGGAAAAAATTTGAAGAACGCCGTTTTTTTGCAAAATAAAATAAACTCCCAAAAGCACTACTGCCCCTAAACCGATCAAAATATATTTTGTTGCCCTGACCTCAAAATTATCTTTTTTGTCTGACATTTTTAAATTTTGTTACTTGTTTTATAAATCCCCATCAATTCCTGCACCATGCTCCGCTGTTTATTCTTGCTTCTCCCGAGGGCGGCGCTAACCACGCAAGTGTCGAAGTGGCTGCCCAAAATTAACTCGTTAACTTTATGTAACGCGTTAATCACCGCTTTATTTTGTTTAATCACGTCAATACAATAAACGTCATTCTCAACCATCTTTTTAATTCCGTCCAAATGGCCTTTTAAATAACTCATTCTTTTTAAACATTCCTTTTTGACCGCGGGTTTCATAACTTAAATAATTTTAAAAAATTAAATATTTATTTCCTACCCTCCCCCAGGGGGTATGGGTAAAAGATAACATAACTAAAAAAATCTGTCAAAAAGTTATCCACATCCCCAAAAACAAAAGCAACCCGCCAAATTGACGGATCGCTTCTAAAACTTTTCTTTTGATAAATTACTTTCTTTTTCTCTCAGCCAACTCTTCCCACAAAACAAGCGCCGGGCTTGCGATGAAAATTGAAGAGTAAGCGCCCAAACCAATACCGACAATCAAAGCCAGAGCAAAATATTTAACCGTCTCCCCTCCCCAGAAAAATACTGCCACGAGCGCGAGCAAAGTTGTGAGAGTTGTGTTTATTGAGCGGGCAAACGTTTGATTAACACTTTCATTTACAATCTTATCAAAATTTTCATAATCTCCGCCGGCATGAATCAAATTTTCTCTAGTACGATCAAATACTACAATCGTATCGTTTACCGAATAACCCAAGATCGTTAAAATCGCTGCGACAAAAGCGCTGTTCACTTCCACTCCGGCGAAATGTCCAAGTACAGCAAAAAGTCCAATAGGAATGCCGACGTCGTGAAGCAAGGCCAAAACGGCAATCATACCGTATTTCCAAGAAGCAACAGGTTTGGAAACTTTCCGAAAAGCCCAGGCGATGTAAAGAATAATACATATCAAAACAATCACCACGGAATAAACCGCCTTGGCGCGTAATTCTTTACCAATTGTCGGCCCAATAGATTCAAATCTTTTCTCCTCTACTTCACCAAACTTTTCCCCAAGATGTTTTAAAATTTCCTGATGTGTTTTTTCATCAACTGATTTAAAACGCAAGAGCATTCCCTCTTCTCCCACCGGCTGGATACTAACCTCTTCCGCGCCAAAATTTGCGAGATCAGAAGCTAAATCCACGGTTGTCGGCCGATTTGCAAATGTCAGCTCCAAAAGCGATCCTCCCGTAAAATCAATGCCAAACTTCAGTCCCCATAACGAAACGGCCACAATAGATAAGACAACTAGCGTGCCCGCGACAAGAAGCCAAAATTTTCTGTGTCCAATAATGTTAACCATATTTATAAATTCAGATTAATTACTTTTTATTTTTCACACCAAACAACCATGTCCCCTTATGAAACCACGGCGCGATAAAATTCAAAAGCGACCGCGTGATAAAAAGAGCTGAAAATAAACTCATAATAACACCAACTGAAAGCGTCAGGGCAAAACCTTTAATCATACTCGTGGAAAACCAGAATAAAACTAAACAAGAAATCAAAGTAGTTAAATTTCCGTCACGAATCGAAGGCCAGGCCCGCTTGAATGCCTCATCAATTGCCGAACCCAAAGGTTTTCCCCAGCGCAATTCTTCTTTTAATCTTTCAAAAATCAAAACATTCGCGTCAATAGCCATACCTACTGACAAAACAAAGCCAGCGATACCAGCTAAGGTCAAAGTAACTGGGATTAATTTAAAGAGCGCGAGAACAAGTACAGCGTAACAAACCAACGACAAAGCGGAAAGCAAACCCGGTAAACGATAATATAAAATCATGAAAATAACTACAGCTAAGAACCCGAGTAAGCCAGCCATTAAGCTCTTTGCTACTGACTCTTGGCCCAAAGCCGCGCCAATTGTTTCCTGGCTAATCAAATTAATCGGCACTGGCAGAGCGCCGGCATTCAACCGTTGCGCCAAAAGTTTTGCTTCAGGAATTGTAAAGCTTCCGCTGATAACCGCCTGGCCATCTTTAATTGGTTCCTGAACGTTCGGAATGGATATTGCTTCACCGTCCAGGAAAATCGCTACTGGCTTGTTAACATTCCGTGTAGTAATTTCTCCAAATAATGTTTTTCCCTCATCATTAAATTCCAAAGCAACCTGCGGCTCGTTAGTATTCGGATCAAATTGAACCTGGGCTTTTGTTAACTGTTTCCCCGTAAGACCGGTATAAGCCCATTCCTCGGCCGGAGGCAAAATTTCCGCTTCGGTTTTTTTATCAATTAAAATTCTTGAAACGCGGTATTCTTTAACTGCCCGTTCGTCTGTTTTATAAATTAAATGATATCCAAATTGTGTTTCAATTACGTCAGAAATTTCTCCAACCTGCATAGAAAAAGTAGCATCTTCAAAAGGTTTAACCATCATCCCCTTGCCAAACCACCCCAAATCGCCGCCAGAAGTCGCCGCACCCGGTTCAGTGGAATTTGCTTTGACTAAATCAATAAAATTTTCCGCGGTCGCTTGTGTTTTCAATTCATCAATTTTTTTCTTGGCTTCTTCTTGAGTCAAACTACCCGTGCAGCTCTGCGCGCCTTCCCAACAAATCAGTAAGTGATTGGCTTTAACCTCTTTTGAATCTTGTACTGCCGTTAATTTTAAAATGCCAATATTTTCGTCAGATTCGATCAAACCACTCACCCCGCCAACTTTAAGTTTTGCCGCGTCATCGTACCAATCTGAATATACTCCGTTTTTTGTAATAAAACCCAGGTCGCCGCCAACTTCTTTGGTCGCCTCATCCGTAGAATATTCTTTGACCAGAGCGGCAAAATCCGAGTTCTTTGCCCGGGCTTTTCTCAAAACTTCATTTGCTGTCTTTTTTGCCGCGGCATTATAATCGTTCATTTCTTTTTGCTGTTCGGCGGTCAGTTCTGTCGCGGTCGCAGTAGCTTGTTCTTTAAATTCTAAAAGCGGCGTTTCACCAATCATTTGAATTGCCTCTGACACATCTTTAATTCCGGCCAATTCCACAATCACCCGCTGGCTGTCTCCGGTACTCGTTGTCTGCACTACCGGCTCGGCCACGCCAAACGCGTTTACTCTTCGTTCAATCACGTCTCGCACGCCTTCAAGCGCGTCATCACGGTCTTTAGCAGGAATCGCCGAAGTATCCGCTTCATAAATCAAATGCGTTCCGCCTTGTAAATCAAGGCCGAGACGAAAAGGAATTTTATAAAATTCCGGCAAAGCAATGCCTGTGGTTTTTTTCAGCCAATTTACTCCCTGATCATAATATTTTGGATAATCCAAAAATCCGGCAAGTACCGTGACGGCCAAAATTAAAATAATTAGCCACCAAACTTTAGCTCTGGCGGTCGTAAATAGCTTTTTTCCCGCGTTTGCGAAGAATCTTTTGATTTTGTTCATAGATTAATTATACTAAACCAAAATTTTATTTCCTGAGCCTGTCGAAGGATAAAATTTAAGTTTCACTGCATCAGTTATGCCTTCGACAAGCTCAGGCAATAACTGATTGGTAAATAAATAATTGTTTTAGCAGTTTAGCGCAGATTGATTAAAGTGTAAAGTAGCCCTATCGCCCCGGTTTTATTACGATCTCTCCGTAATTTCCCTGCTCAATATCTGACACAAATCCGTTAAGGCCCTCCATCTGTTCATTTAGCTCGGCCATTTCAGCACGAAGTGTTTCCGCGCGGCTTGCGTCAATCGCTGGATCATTTAATTCAGTTTTTATTTCTTCAATTCTTATTCGCAATCCCTTCGCGTACTCTGTCATATCTCCGCCCAACTGCTCAATTTCTTCTGGAGATAAAACTTTTTCCGGACTCTCGGTTTCCGGACTTTTAAATTTTTCTGTCATATATTGTATTTCTTGACCATTTTACACAAATTTGATACTTTTAATATAGCCGTAGGGAGACCTGGCCGAAATCCCTACTTCTCCTTCTGGAGCTGGAATTTCCGGACCCAGTGATGGAAGGAGCGGACAGGCGAGGGGCTGCCGCGAGAGAGTTGGGATACCTCTTCATAAGGAGCAGACGTGCTTCTTGTGTTGTACCGAAACCCCGACGTCCCTCTCTCTCGCGGCCTTTTTTTATTTTCCGCAACACTTTTTATATTTTTGTCCGCTGCCGCAAGGGCATGGATCATTTCTCCCAATTTTTTCTCCTTCCGCCGTTCGCGGTTTGGCTTTAATGTCGGCCGGAGCGTTGCGGCTGTCGCCCTCTTTTGCTGGCGCGGATAATTTTACACCTTGGCGTTGCATCAAAGACGGCGCGGTTTTTGTCTCCAGACCAACTTTATAAACATTATAAACAACTTCTCGATTTATAAAAT
>Ga0172380_10006601_pt1 | contig 13407 bp, 13 predicted proteins | sample Leawe162metaG_FD_119747 | JGI IMG/M metagenome (GOLD analysis project Ga0172380, IMG submission 119747) | Leachate microbial communities from a municipal landfill in Southern Ontario, Canada - Leachate well 162 metaG | ecosystem: Engineered > Solid waste > Landfill > Unclassified | place... | reverse complement strand
CATCCAGAGTGAGACCAATACTGCCAAGACACAAATGGAAGCATGGGCAGAAAAATCCAAAACATTCAGCTCGGATGTGGGCAATGTGATGGAGAACATGAAGCATCTGCTCGATCTCTCGCACACCATGGAAGGGACCATCTCCGCAGCCGCATTGCGCAGCTTCGTGGAAGTCGCCAAGATCGACCACATCCTGTACAAGTTCGAGATTTATAAAGTGTTCATGAATATCTCCGAGCGCAAGGCGGATAGCTTTTCTTCACATACAGGATGCCGTTTGGGCAAATGGTATTTTGAAGGGGAAGGCAAGGATTGTTTCGCTCGCTTGGACGGTTATCAAGCTGTGGCAAACCCACACCAGAGTTTCCATCAGAACGGCAAAGAAGCCGTGGCTGCTTTCCATGCAGGCGAGGCACTGCGGGGTATGGAACTGGTGGCGAAGATGGAGTCAGACAGCATGGCAGTATTGGCCGCACTCGAGCGTATCGCCATCGCAGGAGAGGTTGACAACAGTTTGTTGTGCCATACGCCTGGCTAAAACACAGTCTTCCTTGTTTCAACTTTGCCTTGAAGAGTGCCCACAGTCTCTCCCCTGTTGGGATAACCAGCGACTTGCACAGCTTCATCGTGCATAGTCGTATGGCTAGTTGTTTTACCAGAGGGATGATTAGTTCCTCCCCTCGCGGGGAGCTCTTTTTAAAAACGAACAAACCTATGACCCACACACGCGAATTCGAATTCACCAATCAAGACTTTCAGCGAATACGTATTTTGATACGTGACTACGCTGGCATTGCGCTGGCCGAGAGCAAGCAAGAGTTGGTGTATAGCCGCTTGGCGCGGCGCCTGCGCGCAACGGGTTTGAAGACTTTCGGTGAATATCTCGCCTTGCTCCAACGCGGCAACGATGAAGAATGGGAGGCGTTCACCAATTCCCTCACCACCAATCTCACTTCGTTCTTCCGCGAAGCGCACCACTTCACCTTGCTGGCAGACCATCTGCGCAAGTTGGATAAATCGCGGCCTATCCAATTGTGGTGTTCCGCCACCTCGACGGGTGAAGAAGCTTATTCAATGGCAATCACCGTGGCCGAGACTTTTGGCGGATTCAATCATCAGGTCAGCATCATCGCTTCCGATCTGGATAGCCATGTCCTGGCCACCGCACGCGCGGGGCGCTACAAGGCCGATGCTGTGTCAAAGCTGTCCCCGCAGCGTATCGAGAAATTCTTTACCCCCGCCGATGAGGGGCATTTCACAGTACGACCCGAGTTGCAGCGCATGATCGAATTCAAACGTATCAACCTGTTGGATGCGAGCTACCCGATACGCGGGCAACTGGATGGCATCTTTTGTCGTAATGTGATGATCTATTTTGACAAGGATACGCAGCTCGCCATCTTGAAGAAGTTCGCCCCCTTGCTGAGTCCAGATGGGCTGTTGTTCGCGGGACATTCGGAGAACTTTTATCACGCTGCTGCCTATTTCAAATTGCGCGGGCAGACGGTGTATGAACGGGCAACAGGTGTTTAGAGAGGATTCACTCACCCCTCGGGAGAGGTAGCACTGTTCCAATTCCTATGTTTATCAAACCTAAATCGTCCCGCATCATCGTTGTCGGCTCCTCTACCGGCGGCACAGAAGCGCTGAGGGTTTTTTTGGCGATGATGCCCAAAGATTCACCGCCCATCCTCATCGCGCAGCACATGCCGGAGATGTTCGTGCCTTCATTTGTTGCGCGCTTGAATGGCGTGTGCGAGATGAAGGTCAAGGTGGCCGAGCATGATGAAGCCATTCTGAACAATCATGTCTACCTGTCCCCGGGGCCTTCGCACATCGCGCTCTCTCGTCACGCTGCAGGTTATCGCATCGCCTTGAGTGATGCGCCACCTGTCAATCGACATTGCCCTTCGGTAGAGGTCTTGTTCAAATCGGCCGCTAAGGTTTTGGGTGAGAATGCCATTGGCATCATGCTCACCGGTATGGGCAAGGACGGGGCTGCCGCGATGCTAGAGATGAAGCAAGCCGGGGCGTATAACTTGGCTCAGGATGAAACGAGCTGCGTGGTGTTCGGTATGCCGCGTGCAGCGATCGAACTGGGGGCGGTGGATGAAGTGGTTGCACTCGAAAAGATGGCGGAGTGTGTGCTCCGCCATTGTTGATAAGTTGGCCTGTTCGAACTTATTTGTGCATGTCAGGGTGTTTCTCACTCACGATCTGGTCGAGGATGCCCATCACTTCCAAGCTGGCGCTCTCGGCTTTCTGTAGGCTCTCCAAGATCTTATTTTGTATTCCCTCGTCTTGTTCCCACTTGTCGGACATCAAGGTGAGCATTTGGTGTACCGAGCTGTGAACCTTGCTGTGCGGCTCAAGTAGCTTGCGGAAGGAGGGTGCATCACCGAACACTTCTTTACCCGGGCCTTCGTACCATTTACCCAAACGACACCCTTGGTGGTCGACACCCACCAGCTTCTTGAATTCGTCATTGTTAGGGTCATTGATCAGTACATAAGCGCGTTGTTTGTAGATGACGTGATCGACCTTCACCAATGAGGCGAAGCTCAGATTCTGTGCGTAACGAGCACTGGTCAGCGTAGTGACCGCTGATTCATAGAACTGGCCGAACTTCTGTTCCAATTTGGCGATGGCACCTTGTGATGAATTGGCGATCTCGTGCATCTCTTCCGAGTCGGTCAGCATCTTGGACGCTTCACTTTGCAGCATCAACATGATCTTGCCGATGGATTCCGAAGCGTTTTTGGTGTTCTCAGCCAGTTTGCGCACCTCATCGGCCACAACTGCAAAACCGCGACCGGCTTCCCCCGCGCGAGCCGCTTCGATAGCGGCGTTCAATGCCAGCAGATTGGTCTGGTCTGCGATAGAGGTGATGAGGCCAACGGCCTTGTTGATCTCACTGCTACGCGCATTGAGTTGTGTGATCGCTTCGTTGGCATGGTTCACACGCTCGACGATGCCAGATAGACGCCCCACCACATCTTTCACCGATGATTGGCTGTCTTCAGCATCTTCGCGTGTGCGACGAGACAAAGCAGCAAGTGCCGACATATTGTCGGTGATGGATTTCAAGTCGGCCTGGCTGGAGACCAAGTTCTTCAACAAGTTGTCTGTGTTCAGACTGTGCGCATTGGACAAGATGCGGTTACGCATCGCAGCACGTTTCTGCGCTGTCATCCCTTCCAGCAGGATGTTCTGATTCGTCAGCCCTTTCTTGAAGCCACCGTGCATCCCGCTGTTCATCGCGTTGCGTGAGAAATCCCCGTGCAGATTGGAGCGAAAGCTGGTCTCTTGTTCACGGAAGAAGGCGGCGAGTTGGTCCAGCATGTCATTGACATCCCAGCACAGCAGGCTGATCTCGTCCTGACTATCTGGGATGCCGGTGACACGGCTGTTGAACTTGCCCTCGGCCACTTCATGGATGACGGCTGCCAATTTGGGTAGAGGGGACAGCCATTGTTTAGCCTGCCATTGTCCCCACAGTGCCACAGCGACACCAACTACAAGGAATACGAGCATCACCGCATCGAAACCATGCAGATAAAAACTGGCCAGTATGGTGAACAGCGTGCCGAAGGAGTATGCCCACAATAGAGTTGCAATCCTAGATTGCAAGGACCAGTTCGTCATAGCTCATTCCTTTTTGTTTGAGTACATCGACCAATATTTTGGTCGAAGCTTCGATGGCGTTTGCCGAGCCTGCTTTCTGCTCGGCTTCCAGCATCGCGGCATACAGCGGTGTCACTGCTTCGATGCCACTGAGTTTGGGTTTGCGTCGTACCGAGAAATATCCCGTTATCTCACCGGTGGGGCTGAAGGTGGGAGTCACGTTTGTGAACACCCAATAGAAGCCGCCGTCCTTGGACATGTTCTTCACATAGGCGAAGCACTCTTCCTTGTTCGCGATTTTGTCCCATAACAGCTTGAATACGGCGCGCGGCATGTCTGGGTGGCGGATGATGTTGTGTTGGCTACCTAGTAGTTCTTGCTCGGAATATCCGGAGAATTCGATGAAGATGCGGTTGCCGTAGGTGATGCGTCCTTTGGTATCGGTCATGGAGACGATGAAATCGTCTTCGCGCATCATCCGTTCAACGGCGGTGGGTGTGATCTGCCTTTTCATGTTGCTCCTCCAGACAAGTTCTGTGTTCTTGGCCTATCGGCACGCCCGCGCGTAGCTTGAGGGGATTCGCCGGTGAGTCGCATGTTAGTCGTGTGGCCGCAATGGCATCCCTTCATCAACGGTCGAAACCCCCCCCATTTCAAATCTTTGAATAGACCGCACCATCGGATAATAGCTTTGCCTATAAATGGAAATAATATGTTCCCTTCTCCCTGAGATGAGGAAGGGACTGCTGGATTAATTGAACTATCAGGAACTAAGTGCGCAGAAATGGCAGACCAAGACAGCGACCTCGAAAAGACGGAATCGCCCTCACAGCGCAAATTAGACAAGGCGCGCGAGGAGGGGCAAGTCGCGCGTTCGCGCGAGCTGACCACCTTTCTGGTGATGATGGCGGGAGGTGCGGGGTTATGGGTGATGGGTTCCCATTTCGCCCAAACTTTGGTCAAGATGTTACGCGAGGGGCTGACACTGGATCGCCAACTGGCTTTCAACAGCGAGCAATTGTTGCCGCATCTGCGTGACATGAGCATAGACATCCTGTTGCTGTTCTCGCCCTTCCTGTTGTTGGTGCTGCTGGTGGCGGCATTCTCCCCTCTGCTGATGAACGGCTGGCTATTCTCCACCAAGGCATTAGCTCCCAAATTCTCCAAGCTCGATCCCATCGCCGGCATAGGCCGTATGTTCTCGGTGAACAGCTTGGTGGAACTGCTGAAGGCGGTCGGCAAGACCCTCATTGTCGGCACCATAGGCGCATGGGTGGTGTGGCATAACAGGGAATCCGTGATGTTGCTCATCGGCGAACCGGTCACGCGCTCCGTTCCCCATTTGGGTGGTCTCATCTGGTGGAGCTTTGCCGCCATCATGATGGGCATGCTCATCATCGTCGCCATCGACGTGCCGTTCCAACTGTGGGAACACCACAAGAAACTCAAGATGACCAAGGAAGAGGTGCGCCAGGAATCGAAAGAGACCGAGGGCGATCCACAGGTCAAAGGCCGTATCCGCAGCATGCAACGCGAGATTGCACGCCGCCGCATGATGTCCGCCATCCCGACTGCCGATGTGGTGGTGACCAACCCTACCCACTACGCCGTGGCCTTGAAATACAGCGAGAACGGCATGCGGGCCCCTATCGTCGTGGCCAAAGGTTCGCATCTGTTGGCCGCCCGTATCAAAGAGATCGCCGCCGAACATCGCGTGCCGATCTTGGAGGCGCCACCTTTGGCACGTGCCCTGCACAAACATACGGACCTGGGCGAGGCCATTCCCGAAGCGCTCTTCAACGCCGTGGCCGAGGTGTTGGCCTATGTCTATCAATTGAAGCGCTACCAAAAACAGGGCGGGGTGATGCCGCAAGCGCCGCATGAGTTGCCTGTTCCCAAAGAGCTCGACCCGGCGACGCAAACACCCGCAGACGCGCCGCAATGATTTTCCGGTTACGCTGTAATAGCCGCACAAATCCCCCTCTATTTCCCCCTTTGATTCGACCTGACCTCCCGATAATAGCCATAAGCCGTGATAGCCATTTGGCAAGTCCGGCAGGCTAGAAGAGGGTGCGATGAATCCAGTATTACAAACCATGAAGGATGTTCTGCTACGCGGCGGTGTGCGCGGACTGGCGGGCCCCATCCTCATCGTGATGATCCTGTCGATGATGGTGTTGCCGTTGCCACCGTTCCTGCTCGACATTCTGTTCACCTTCAATATCGCGCTGGCCATCATGGTGTTGTTGGTGGCGATGAACACCACCAAGGCGCTCGATTTCGCGGTGTTCCCTACCGTGTTGCTCATCTCTACCCTGTTGCGTCTGTCGCTCAACGTGGCTTCTACCCGCGTCGTTTTGCTCGAAGGTCATACCGGCCCCGATGCGGCGGGTAAGGTCATCGAATCGTTCGGTCATTTCCTGGTCGGCGGCAACTACGCCGTCGGGATTGTCGTTTTTGTCATCCTGGTGGTCATCAACTTCGTGGTCATCACCAAAGGTGCGGGCCGTATCGCCGAGGTGGGCGCGCGTTTCACCTTGGATGCGATGCCGGGCAAGCAGATGGCCATCGATGCCGACCTGAACGCAGGACTCATCGGTGAAGACGTAGCGCGCAAACGCCGAGCCGAAGTGGCGTAGGAGGCCGACTTCTACGGCGCGATGGACGGTGCTTCCAAGTTCGTGCGCGGTGATGCGGTGGCGGGCATCATCATCATGATCATCAACATCATCGGTGGCTTGGTCATCGGTGTGTTGCAGCATGACTTGTCTTTCGAAGTGGCCGCCAAGAATTACACGCTGCTCACCATCGGTGACGGCTTGGTCGCGCAGATCCCTGCGATCATCATCTCGACGGCTGCGGGTATGGTGGTGAGCCGTGTCTCCAGCGAAGACAACATCGGCCAGCAACTATCCAAACAACTGATGTCCAGCCCGCAGGTCATCATCCTGACGGCCGCCATCATCGGCATGTTGGGCTTGATCCCCGGCATGCCTCACTTCGTGTTCCTGTTGCTCGCTGCAGCGATGGGCTGGTTCGCTGTGTATCTCACTCGGCAGTCACAGCAGGCTGAGGCGCAGGAGAAAGAGATCGAAGCGACCGTTATGCCTGTCAATGAGGCACCGGAAGCCAGTTGGGAAGATGTGGCGCAAGTGGATGTGCTGGGCTTGGAGGTCGGCTATCGCCTCATCTCCTTGGTGGATAAATCGCAGGATGGTGACCTACTGCGCCGTATCAAAGGTATCCGCAAGAAATTCACGCAGGAGATGGGCTTCTTGCCCCCCGCTGTGCATATCCGCGACAACCTGGATTTGCATCCGACTGCCTATCGCATCACCTTGAAAGGCGCAGAGATCGGTACGGGCGAAGCGCACTCGCATCTGTTGCTGGCGATCAATCCCGGTAGCGTGAGTGGTGTGTTGCCGGGGGCGCAGACCAAGGATCCCGCATTCGGATTGCCTGCCATCTGGATCGAACCTGTCTTGCGCGACCAAGCGCAAGCCATGGGTTACACCGTGGTGGATGCGGGTACGGTGGTCGCCACTCATATGAGCCATCTCATCCATCTGCATGCCGCCGAGTTGCTGGGTCGGCAGGAATTGCAACAGCTCATCGACCATCTGACCAAGATCGCACCCAAGCTGACCGAGGACTTGATACCGAAGTTGCTGTCACTGTCGACCGTGCAGAAGGTGATGCAGAACCTGTTGGACGAGGGCATGCACATCCGCGACATGCGCACCATTCTGGAGACTTTGGCCGAGCATGCCCCGCAAATTCAAGATCCGACCGTGCTCACCGCACTGGTGCGCGTCGCACTGGGTCCTGCCATCGTGCAGCAGTTCTATCCATCGGCGCAGGAACTGCAAGTCATCGGCATGGATAAAGAATTGGAATATGTACTTGGCCAAGCCTTGCAAGCAGGCGGTAATGCCATCGAGCCCGGACTCGCCAATACGCTGTTGCGCGAAGCCCGTGCAGCGACGGATGCGCAAGAACGTATGGGCTTGCCCACGGTGTTGCTGGTACCCGGCGGCATACGCGATCTGTTGGCGCGCTTCCTGAAACGCGCCTTGCCGCAGCTCAAAGTGATTTCGCATGAAGAAGTGCCCGGATTCAAAACGATACGGGTGACATCAATGGTAGGAGGTAGAGCATGAACGCTAGAAAATTCATCGCGGTCAATTCGCGCGAGGCCCTGAAGCTGGTACGTATCGAACTGGGCGAGGATGCAGTCATCCTGTCCAACCGCAAAGTGAGCGAGGGGGTGGAGATCGTGGCGATGGCCGGTACCGAATTGGCACATCTGAGCGAGACCCGCGTGAGTGAGACGCGGGTGACCGCACCGCGTACCGAGACATCTCGCACACAGCCCCGAGTGGAAGTGACGCGTGAGAGTTTGTCGCCGAATGCCTTGCATCAAGCCGCGTTGCTGGGTGCCAAGGTCATCGAGGCGAACGCCGCCAGAGAGATGGAGCAAGCGATGCAGACTGAGAAGAGTTCTCTCTCGGCCGATCATCTGCTGGGCGAACTCAAATCCATGCACAACATGATGCAAGAGCAGATGGCCTGCATGTCGTGGGCCAATATGCAGCGGCAAGATCCGAAACGCAGCGGTCTGTTGCGCGACCTCATCAATGTCGGTTTCAGTCCTGCGCTGTCGCGCCTGTTGTTGGACAAGATGCCGAGCGATGCGGATATCACCTGGGTCAGTCGCATCCTTGCGCACAATCTGCACACCGCACGCCCGCAAGATGACATCGTGGCACGCGGCGGGGTGTATGCCTTGGTCGGTCCGACCGGTGTGGGCAAGACCACGACCACCGCCAAGTTGGCGGCCCGTGCCGTGGTGCGCTACGGCGCCGACAAAGTGGCGCTGGTGACCACCGACAGCTACCGTATCGGCGCACATGAACAGCTGAAGATATACGGCAAGATATTGGGTGTGGCGGTGCATGCGGTGCGTGACACCAACGATCTCAAGCTCACCTTGTCCGGTTTGAAGCATAAACACTTGGTGTTGATCGACACCATGGGCGTCGGTCAACGCGACAGTCGCGTGGCGGAACAGGCCAAGATGTTCGATGAAGTGGGTGCGGCACGCATCCTGTTGCTGAACGCCACCAGTGCCGGCGGCACCTTGGACGATGTGTTCAAGATGTACGGCGGCAACAACGTCATCGGTTGCATCCCCACCAAGTTGGATGAGGCCGCGAGCTTGGGCACGGTGTTGGATGTCATCGCACGCCACAAACTGGTGATGCACTACATCGCCAGCGGTCAGCGTGTGCCGGAAGACTTGCATGAAGTGAATGTCGAATACCTGTTGCATCGCACCTTCAAAGAGATCGGCAAACCCGCCAGCTTTGATTTGCAAGACATGGAGTTCCCCGCCTTCATGGCCGGGGTGACGGCCAAACCCAACATGGGGGTGCAGCATGCTTGACATATCCAATACGAATAACCCCCCTTTGCAAAAGGGGGGCAGGGGGGATTTGAGCGTAGAACAAAAACCTAAAGCCCCCTCACTCCCCCTTTTTCAAAGGGGGAAGCCCGACGATTCTGCTGTTAAGAAATCTGGAATAGAAAGAGGCGAACGTGAAGTTCAATTTTCAATCCCTGATCAGGCCGCTGGGCTGCGTAAGCTGCTGGCACGTTCGACCACACAAGTCATCACCGTGATCGGTGCGCGTGACGGGCTAGGCGCGACCAGTATCGTCACCAATCTGGCGGCTGCGTTCACCCGTTCCGGCAAGGATGTGTTGGTACTGGATGAGAATGTCGCGCACGACAATGTGGCCAACACCTTGGCGCTACGCCCGCGCTATGACCTGCTGCATGCGGTGCATGGCGACAAGACTTGGCAGGACGTGATGTTGCATGGGGTAGGCGGCGCGGCTGTGTTGCCGGTGGCGCGTGCGATGCAGGCTTTGCCCAAATTGGACGGCATGCAACGGGATCGTTTGATGGGAGCGCTGTTGGCAGCGGCCAGCGATAAGGATGTGGTATTGGTGGATGCGGCGCGCGACGGGAACTCGGTATGCGCGAGTCTTTCGGGTGATGAACCTTTGTTGCTGGTGCTGAATGCTACCGCTACAGGTATCACCGAAGGCTATGCCTTGCTCAAACAGATGGCGACGCACAATGGTCGTCAGGCTTTCGATATCGTGGTGAACAAGGTGCGCGATGAGCGCGAGGCCTTGGCCGTGTTCGACAACATCTCGCAAGTGGCGCGGCGCCATCTGCAAGTGCAATTGGAATACATGGGTTTCATCCCATTGGACGAGAATATGAAGCGGGCGACCCAAGCCTGCCGCCCTGTGGTGGAAGTCTTCCCGTCATCCCCTTCTGCATTGGCGATACGCGAGGTGGCGCAGGGCTTGTTGCGTACACCCAGCCTGATGAATGCGGACGCACAAGACAGATTGAGCAGCGTGATGCAGCGTTTGATGAGTCAGTCACGTCGTGGCGCGGTCGTGGCGGCTTTGACATGAATGATCACGCTGTCATACTGGAGGCCGGCGAGGGGAGGGTGATACCGCAACCCAAGAGCGCCAACTTGAAGGCCAGGAAAATGTATACAGCGAGCGGACTGAACGACAAGGAACAATGCCTGAAGGAATTCTCACCTTTGGTGAAGCGTATCGCTCATCACATGATGCTGAAACTGCCGGGTAGTGTGGAAGTGGACGATTTGATCCAGGCCGGCATGATCGGTCTGTTGGATGCGGCTGGCCGTTATGATGAATTGCGCGGAGCGATGTTCGAGACCTATGCCGCACAGCGCATCCGTGGTGCGATGTTGGACGAGTTGCGCGGTGCGGACTGGTTACCGCGTAGCATGCGGCGCGACATGCGCAAGATCGAGTCCGCCATCAGCCGTTTGCAGCAGAAACATGGCAGGTCACCCAATGAGTCCGAGATCGCCAAAGAGTTGGGCGTGCCGCTGGTGGATTATCAGGAGATGTTGCAGGAGGCACGCGGTGCGCAGCTGGTCTATTACGAAGATTTTCACAACGAAGACAATGAAGATTTTTTCGATCGTCACGACTTCAATACCGATAGCAATCCGCTCGACATGTTGCAGGACGAGCGCTTTCGTAGCGCGCTCATCCAAGCCATCGAACGCCTGCCCGAGCGTGAGCGCCAGATGATGGGTATGCACTACGAACAAGACATGAACCTGCGCGAGATCGGCGAGGTCATGGGCGTCTCCGAATCGCGCGTGTGCCAACTACATAGCCAAGCGGTGGCCAGATTGCGCACCACGTTGAGAGGTCACTAGCTCATGGACAAGCTCAGCCTATTGGGGCTGATCGTCGCCGTCGCCGGCATCCTCGGTGGACAGTTGATCGAGGGCGGTTCGGTCTCTGTCCTTCTGCAACTGGCTGCGTTCCTTATCGTCATCGGCGGCACGGTGGGTGCGGTGATGTTGCAGCATCCGATGAAGGTGTTCGTGACGGGCATCAAGATGGCACGTTGGGTCTTCGTCACCCCGCCATCGGATAAACAGCAACTGATCTACAAACTCACCGCTTGGGGCAGTGCCGCGCGCAAAGACGGCATCCTTGTTCTGGAAGGGCAGATCAAATCCATCGACGATCCTTTCCTGCGCAAAGGGCTGCAACTGTTGGTGGATGGCAACAGTGCGGAGAAGATCCGCGAGGTGATGGAGATCGACCTTAACAGTTATGAGAATCTGCGTTGGCAATCGGCGCGTGTGTGGGAATCCGCAGCAGGCTACGCGCCGACCATCGGCATCTTGGGGGCGGTTCTGGGTTTGGTGCATGTGATGCAAAGCTTGGGAGAACCTGCAAAATTGGGTGCGGGTATCGCAGTCGCCTTCATCGCCACCATCTATGGTGTCGGATTCGCCAACCTGGTGTTCCTACCCATCGCCGGCAAACTCAAGATCCTCATCGGGCAGCAAGTAAGCATGCGCGAGATGGTCATCGACGGTCTTTCCATGATCGCCAATGCGGAAAACCCCCACTTCATCGAGACCAAGCTCAAGGGCTACATCTCCTAGAGAGCCGACATGGCAAGACGAGCCAAAAGACGCGAGCCTGACAATCACGAGCGCTGGATGGTCTCCTACGCCGATTTCATCACCCTGTTGTTCGCCTTCTTCGTGGTCATGTACGGTATCTCATCTGTCAACGAAGGCAAGTACAAGGTGTTCAGCATCTCCATGAGCAAAGCGTTCGGCACGGAAGGTGCGGCGGCAGAAGGGGGAACCATGCGCCTCACCGAACAAGAGATGTATTTCAAATCCTTGGTGGATAGGCGCAACGCGCGCTTGGCCGAAAAGCAGCGCAAATTGAACGAACGCATGCAAAAACTGAACGAAACGCTCAACATGAAGATGGCGGGTTTCGTGAAGAACGGCCAGATGACCGTCTCCCAATCGAATCGCGGTGTGACACTGGATATCAATGCCAGTATGCTGTTCAAACCGGGCGAAGCGGCAGTGCAGGCAGACGCTGTGCAAACACTCGCAGACGTAGCCAAGATATTGTCTGGAGAGGATATGTCAATCGAAGTGGAAGGGCACACCGACAATCTGCCCATCAGCAATACGCAGTTCCCTTCCAATTGGGAGTTGTCCTCGGCGCGCGCGAGCAGTGTGGTGCGCTTGTTCATCGAGCAGGGTATCGTTGCTAATCGATTGAAAGCGACAGGGCTTGCAGATAACGTTCCCATCGAAGAGAACAGCTCGATAGAGGGGCGTGCCCGTAACCGGCGGGTGGCGGTAACGGTACTCGCCCCGGAATCAGAGCAGGCTACACCATCCGCTTCAGCGCAAACCAACTAGGCAGCAAAATCCGGCAGTCTCTCCGCAGGCGCCGAACCGTTTGCTGCCTATTTATCAGGCATTGCGTTAATCTATGCGGGGAGGGGAAGGGGTATTCCATCCTTCAATATGGATTTGCCGAATCACAGTGAGCGGATAGCCACATCAAGCTAACTGTCTTTGCTAGTATGCGGCGGCTGACTTTAAGGGGAGATGGCTTGTGAGTTTGTTATGGCGGGAGCAATTGAGCGTTGGGAATAACGTGATCGATTCGGATCACAAATATCTGATCGAGATCATCAACAGGGCAGAGGTCAGTTTGAGCTCGAAGAATCGCAAACAGTTGACGACGGCACTCGACGACCTTGGGCAATATTCCCGCCTGCATTTTGACAGGGAAGAGAAGATCGCCAGCGCAGTCGGTTATACACAGATGCCACATCTCAGCCAATCCCACAAAGAGTTGTTGGGTCACCTTGACCAGATCCGGGGTGAGATCGATGCGATGGGGCAAGATTGGCCAACGGAAACGGTCGTGCATTTCACCCAGTTCCTGCGTGATTGGCTGATCAATCACGTCATCAAGGAAGACCTGCTGATGAAACCTATCCTGCAAAAATATTCACCCAGTTTCGATCCCAGATAGCGATGTAGCTCGGATCATGATTCGTTTCGAGCGGGACGCTCCTCGGCCGCCCCTTTGCGGGTAGAGACATCCAAAAACAATCTATACAGGGAGCGGACTTGGCTTACTCCCTAGGACTCATATCAAGTTTTTCAGAATATGGCCGATAAGTCACAAATTGGCGAGTGACGAGTCATGGCAACGCGGGTATCAATAGCGAGTTCCAACAATAAGAGCCTGCTTCAAGCGGGTCCGATGTGTTTAAAATCGAAAAGGGCTATGAAAAATATATTCAACTTACTCGCGACGCGAATGGCCATTACGATGGTGTTCGTAACGCTATTGCCAACATCAATAGCAGGCT
>Ga0172380_10006600_pt1 | contig 13407 bp, 6 predicted proteins | sample Leawe162metaG_FD_119747 | JGI IMG/M metagenome (GOLD analysis project Ga0172380, IMG submission 119747) | Leachate microbial communities from a municipal landfill in Southern Ontario, Canada - Leachate well 162 metaG | ecosystem: Engineered > Solid waste > Landfill > Unclassified | place... | reverse complement strand
CTTACTAGGCACAGCCAAGCTCAACGGTCTGAACCCCAGCACATGGCTGAAAGACACCTTGGAAAAACTACCTACTTGGCCCAACAGCCGCATTGACGAACTGTTGCCTTGGATACGGCATTCCTTGAAACCGTTAAACATAACAAGCTTTAACCATCAACGCGGTTGGGTTGTGCGCTTACGTTTCTTTGAGATTTGCCTACTCATGTTCAAGGCTGCATGGCGGATAATGGCTGTGCACCGCATATCACCCAAAATGTAAAATCTTAGTTACCCCACAATTTCTTCTCGTAACCTTTTATTCCTGTATCCGGCAAATGCAGATACTCTGACAAGTCTTGAATGAGCGACTCGACTTTTTCAACGGCGTTAGGTCGCCACGCTCTGGTAAAACGCGCATCCATACTGGTATGACGAATGGATTCTAACCACTCATACACTGCTCTTTCGGGATACCCGGCAGCACAAGCAGCTTGATGTAATAAGGTGTATTCGCGCAATAATTGCGTGCTAAATGTCAGTGGGTCATCTGAACCTAATGCAATCGCTATGGACGGCGGGGCATCGGGTTCCGGAACAGGCGGACGTAACCGTAAAATCGGATGATTGCGAAGATCGAGTAAATCGCCAATGAGCAAATTGCTTGATGGGTTAACCTCAACAACAATGCCGCTCTGTGCAACACCGCGCCGAATAGCGTATTGCACCGCATTAAGAGCGGCTACTTCATCAGCACGAATAGGAATATCAATCAAACTTTGTCCTTTTTGAAAACACCTTTCATCATCAAAATAAGCTTCCAGAATTTTGCTAACCTGGTGTGGAGCGTGAATTTGCCGTTCTCCGTGATTTTTCCAATGCCTAATGTTTTCTACGCCTTGTCTGAATGTGTCAACCCCCCCATTAACAACGGGGTGGCTGGCAAACGGTGATACCAGAAAACGGTGTAACAGATGATGCGCTTCAGCAAGATGTTCAACCGAATAGCGCGAGGTGCCATAAACGAGTTCCGATAGCGCGTGAATTTGATTAACCAGTGTCTCTATCCTTCCAGCAGGAGCTGCTGCTGCGAATCCGGGTTTGATACGATAATGGCTATATAATCGCCATTCCAAAACCAAATCCCACAAACGTTCTTCGGCAGGCATAAGTACTGAACCGACTGATTCCGCCCAAGTTTGTGGGTCTACACCCAACGCCACCGCATGGCCTAAGCGGCCGGGTGTATTGCCGAGAATATAATGAATCTGTTCATAGATACGCCGCATTCCTTCCATTAAATGCCGAAAATCCTCACCCACATGCGCTGTAATGCGCATAGGCGGTGGTTGTTCGTTGGGCAAAATGGAGACTTTCGCTGCAGTATCGAGGACATGGCGGAACAACGGTGTAAACACCCATGTGGGAACACCCAATTCATCGGTGGCAACATCAAGCCCTCGAATAACCCACAAACAGGACGGCACGGCTTCTATTAACTCGGCTAAGGCACAGGCTTTAGCCGATTGACTGGCATAATAACCAACATAGCGCCCCTCTTCATCACCACTATCAGCGTTATGTTTATGCGGTTCGGCATGTGTATTTGCCGAAAAAGCAGAAGGATTGCCATGTAACCAGATTTTATTAGCATCGCGGGTTTTTACGAAATGGAAAATAATACCCATTTCAGGCTCTGAAATTGAACCTCTACTGCTGAGCAGTACCCTATGCCAAGACCTAAGTCTGTTCAGTACCTCTTCGCCTATATCGACTGCGGTATTAGCGATGCTGGTACGAAACTCCATAGCGCGAATACGATGCCCGGCACCCGCAACATGGTAAGAGATTTCAGGGAGAATGGGATCGATAGGATTACGCAAACTACCCATTCGTTCGTAAAAACGAATAAACCACTGTAAGCCACCAGTTAAAGGGCGTTGCACGACAGCGCGGTAATATTGGCAGCGAATTCTGATGGTTTGCCAAAAAATACAGGCAAAATATCTATCATACTTTCTATTAGGCGCGCGGTTAAGGTAGGCAAGTGCTTGGCGCATCAACCAACGCTCGCCAACATTTTCGCCGCGCAAATCCAACCGCACAGCAATAGGATCGCAACGCTGAAAAGCATCTTTTACGTCTTTAATGGGATCATCGCTAAATGTCAATGCAGTAGGATGAATATCGGCATACAAATCGCGGAGCAAGTCGATTTCGGGTAAATATTGCTCGTCACCACTGGCAAGGGCTTGGAGTACCTGAGTGAATATATCTCTTTGATAGATTGTCCAACCAGGGTTTGCCTGGTAGTCTGAGTCAGCAAGTTTCAAGCATTCGCTACAGTAACAGGGTTCTTCTTTTTCCTTAGGCAGTTTACAGGCACTTTTCTTGCCATCCAGAAATTGCTCTTTTAAAAATAATTCGAAATCGTCATCACCACGCAATAGATGTTCAGCCAGTGCACAGCGCGCTATTGCCGCTGCCAGTAACCAGCGTAGCAAAAATTCACCATTTTCAAAAGGTGCGCCCGGACTAATCAGTTGCTCGCCATCGACAGCGGGGCTAGCAATAGCAGCCAACGTCGAGACCCATAACAAGGGAAAATTCATACCTGCGCCAATATGCTGGTGAATTTCGGCAACACCATCATCAAGCAATCGCCTCACCAGTAGCGGTGGATCAATGTCTACCCGCATGGGTGCGGGTTCGACACCCAGTGCTGTAAGTAGCATATCTTCTGGCATACTGATGGTAAGCCAGTGATAATGAGCAGCCGCATCCAGTGCTGATAATTCAGTACTTTCCTCAATCTCAGTTATTCCAGCCCGCTGGACGAGGTGGCTACATGCTAACGTTTTAAGATAGCAGTGCATGGGTACAGGCTGCTGCTTAGCGTGTGAGCCAAACCAGCCTCTATCACGCGCCGCAATCAGGCGATCTAGTGACCAACCCGTATGTTGTGCCAATAGATTTTCACAGCTACACCATAATTTATGGGTTACTGAATTGGCACAGATTTCTGGATCAAGTTCGAGCAGGGAATAGCGAAAGGCTTCTTCGCTTACCAAGGGAAAGGCGGCAATTTCAGCGCGTAAATAAGCTTCTGGTACGCGACGCGGTGTTGGTGTGACAATATCCGAAAAATGGCTGGTAGGCACCTGACTACTCGTCCGGTGAGTTTAACTTTTCATATAAGTTAGCAAATAGCAATTCGGCAAGTGACTTGGTTTTTTCCTTATTGTCATCGTCTTTAGAATCATCCGATTTTTTATCAGCGTTGGACCTTTTCTTATCGTCATCCTCTTCTTCAAAACCCTTTAGTTTTTCATCTAGTTCGGCCAAGATGAATGGTAAATTCTTTTGCCAATGTTCTTGAAGAGCGGAATCCTTTGAACCCTCTAATAGTTGCCATATTTTTTTAACCCACTCTGTTGGAGCTTTTGATTTTAATGGCACATAACCGGAACTTAAAAAACAAATAAGCTCCGTTTCTAACCACTCACCTGTTGCAAGCATCACCTCATAAGCAGCAGGAATAACGGCTTGATGAGTTAACTGGTGTTTCTTTTCTTCTTGTATCTGCTGGTACAAAGCCATTGCCGCCTGCATTACGTTGTTCTCGAATATTGAAACATCATCATGTTTCTGAAAATCAAACAGAGGGATGTCAAAACATTTAAATTTTTTAGTACAGGGGTCAATAGACGTTATCAATTCAATCGAGGTTTTTAATACACAAAGAATCCAACCCGCTGCCAATAATCTTGGTATTAAAGTTTCTGCTTGCTGCGTTTGATCTTCTGGAAAGTTTTTAACAAGTTTTTTGCGGAAATCTTGCCAGCGTAGCCCGAATATATTACGCCCCAAAAAAAGCCCCCACTTAGGGGCGTTCCAGCTTAAATCGACATCTTTATTTTTAAATTTTCCTGCTTGCGTAACAATAGTGTGACGTATTGAAACATTGCATAATACAACGACATCCGAATCGGAGTCTTTTACCCAACTACTTGCATCTGTTTCGGCCAGTATCAATATGTCATAAAGGGCCATCAGCCAGGCTGCTACCAGTGGTGGAAGTTCAATTTGCCCTTTTTTATTAACATTTTCTATGAAACGCTGAGGATAATATTCGATACTATCGGACAGCTTTATCGGTGAGTAATTATGTTGCAGCGATAAAGTGATGTCTTCAACATTACGAATAACTAATTGGGAACGGCATTTGTATTCTGATGACGGTATTTTTGAAATAACAGGAGCGAGTGCGTGTTCAAAATCATGAATTGATGTTGTCAAGGGTATCAATTGTAACGAGATCTTATCGAAATATAGAATACTTCCACCCTTTTCTCCACGTTGGAGAATGCGATTTTGAAAATCCTGTGCTATCCAGCTAGGTAAATTGCTACTGGCAATAGCGGCACGCAACATCGTTCGAACGATTTTTTCAGCCTTAAAATCTTTGCCACTAGACGAAGAATCATTAGTCAACCAATCCAGTAATTGCCAAAGATCGAGTACGCTACGCGCTGGCAATAAGAGTCCGTGATAAGCAACACGGGTTAATCGTCGTTCTTTGGAGTCTTTTTCTTCGACTTTTTCTGTGACATCAAATAAATCGAGTAGCGTTATATTGCTATTACTTGGTAGATCGCGCTGATTATCTCTCGTGGGAATTTTTATTTTTTCAAGTAAATCCCTGATGGTAGCTCTTCTACCATCAGCAGAATAGCGATGATAGCTTAATAAGTTTAAGTTAGCTTCATATTCGGGACAATCAATCTTACTTTTCAATAAAAGTAGCTCTTCAATTTTCTCTCTCGTATTAGTGATAACAGTAGAATTCTGTTTATATTCAAATTTCAACGTCTCTTCGGGTTTAACAAAATCAACTTCAATACGATGATTAGCAGGCCATAGCTTTTGAGCAGTGGCATTCGCTTGGCGGCGCGCCATAACAAGAGCTTCGTCTTCACCATCGCTATCTATTTTGCCCTGCGCGCCTGCGCCATCACTGCTTCTAATTAATTCCTTCCAGTATGCGCGTTCCAAAAAGGTTTCTACTTCGATTCGATCACCTGCCATCACTAACCAAAGATTAGGATGCGAAACCAATTGTGCTAATTTAACAATCGATTGGAGATGATCAGTGCTTCGATCAATATTATCAATGGGTAATACTATGGAAAGTTTATTTTCCAAGGAGTGCGGCGTATCGCTTAACTCGCCTACCAGTTTATCCATCGCGTTCTTGAATTGTTCCTGAAAGCCGGCATAAATATCTGCGGCTTTCACCTGACGACTGGAGATGTTACGAGTATCTTGTTCTTTGATGTTTTGCCACATTAATGTGGCATCGTTAATGAGGTTATTAAGCTGTTGTCGTGCGCTATCGGCTTCTTCCTCAAAAATTGATCGGCGTTCGCTTTGCCGTTTACCGCAATGACTGTGAAGCGCGTTGCGTACCTGCGTTAGCAAAACCGTCAACAAATTTGCTTCACTCGGCAAAGGTTCGAGGTTAAGAATCTCTAACCAGACTAAACCTTCATCACAAAGGTTTTTAGCTGCTGTTCTAGCTTGTTCTTTAGCTTCTCTAGTTTTTTGAGCGGCTATTTCTTCGGAGGCTTCTCCAGATTTTTTTTGATCTTCTTTTTCCTCTTGTGGGTTTCCAAAGAATTTTTCCCCAGACTTCCGACATATCGCTTTTTTCGCATTGAGCAGCACGGTGGTTTTACCAGTGCCACGTGAGCCATAAACCAGAAAACAGTTCCCAGTCTGTTGCGTCGAACTATCTGTAGCGTTATTAGAATCTTTAGGCTTGGTACTTTGGTGAGCTCCATGAATGCGGACTAACAAGTCGCGCACGGCAGAACTGACTGGGGTCATCAACTCATCCCATGTTGTAGCTTGGGCTTCTGGGCGAGGATAAAATATAGGAGAAGACATAGGGTTTTTACTATGGGTTATTTTGAGTGGATAGACATGCAAGAATCGATAACCAAGAAGTTAATATCTATTTTTCAAAATATTATATTGTTCATCTGCAGCATCCATCAGTAGGAGTGGGATGGATATCTTAGTCCAAAGTGTATCAATAATCATAGGTTACACCCACTACCCTGTTTAATTCTCCTGTCGAACATCCAATTCTATATAGCCCTGATTATTCCAGTACATACAAGGGACATCATTGGCAAAACAAAAGAGCTCTCCGGTATGCGTAGCGGTGTAATGACCACCTTGTTTTGCAATGAGGTATCCTAAATCAAAAAAGTTTGAGGGATCTTTACCGTAACTGCCGATCAGCGAGAACCACTGGGCTTGCGGCATTCTTCTGTAAGCTTCGAAAGGTTTAAGATAAGTTTTACTGTATCCTTCAGCGCCGCAGCATACAAACCAATCTTTCCAATTGCCGGTGCTGCTGAATTTATAGGTTTTATTAACTTCAAGTTTGATTTCGGTAGCATTCCAGTACCTACAAGCATATATTTTGGTTATCGCCATTTTTACTCAACCTTATTGTCAATTTAAAAAAAGAACTGCTACAGATTTACAACAATTGCTTCAAAATATCCTGAAGATTTTTCCACAACTCAGTTTGCTTGGCTTTTTCGGCCATGAAAATGACAAACTCAATGTTTTCGCGCAAAGCAACCTGATCTTTGTAACGTGCACCGCGTTCAGCGGCGACGCGATAGCCGTTGACAATCCGCCCGGTAATATCAGCATTGAATTCCCCGTTTACCAAAGCCATCATCAATAAACAGTCCGGCTCGACCACACTATTCCAATACTCGGGATTATCCGCCATTTTTCTGTTAGCTTCGTTAACCATTGCCGTAACCAGCTCAGGCAAGCAGCGCTTCCAGCCTTTATCGCGATCGTTATTAATCCAAGTCAAAATGACTTCTGTCGTGATCCAATGGGTGAACAGATAGGCATCGGTTTTTCCGTTTTTTCGTCCTTCTTCAAAAGCATCTTTATAATTCTCGCACATTTTCTCAAGGGCTTTTTTCCTATCGGCTTTGCCCGATTGCATCCAAGCCAGGCTCTTGTAGGCGTGACCGAGTAAGGACAAGCGTTCTATCGTGGAAGCCATTTTAATCAAGATCGTCAACTCATCAATCGCTGTAACAATAGCAGCTATGGCGCTCTCCTTCCCGGATTTCTCAGTGATTTGGCGGCATTGCAAAGCGCGTTTAACCCGATAATGCGCCCGTTGTTCGAGTACGTTTACCGAAAATTCGGCCTTGTCAGCGCTCAAAGCCTTGTTCAAATGTCCGATGGCTTTATCGTATTGCCCCAATTCCCCAAACACTGTGCCCAATGCCGCGGCTACATCGGCTTGGGCTTGCCACTTATCAAGCTGGCCGGCAGGAACCCGTTGCTTACAGCTTTCTAGCCATTGTTGCCATTTTTTATCGTTTTCTTCAGGATTTTTGTCACAGCGCATAGTGCTGAGCAAATTTTCTAAATCTGCAAGCCACTCTGCCTTGCTATGGTAACAAGGCGCGTTTTTCGCCTTATCCTGCCCGTCTTCGAATAGACGAAAATCAGGATCGCCGTAACATTGGTAAGCACCCCAGGTATTCACGTCCGGGAAATTATCATAAACCTGTTGGCGTGCTGTCAAAACCGCAATGCCAAATGTACTGCCTGACAGCATGGACTGATAAAACGATTCCGCAAACGCTTTAGCCGCCGCGTCATCGACAGCCCAACCGGCGGCAACGACTGCTTTCACGCCCATATTGATAAATTGCGTACCTAAATTCGCCGCCAGCTCGTTGTAGCGTTTAAGCTCAGGATAGCGAACTTCGGTACTGCCGAGATGACAACAATTGATAAATACCAATTCCGGTACCCAGCGCATTTGCTCGACATCCCCTGGCGTTAAAAAGGTGTTGTTACCGATGACCATACCGGAAATCCGTTGCTGGTTTTGCGGTATTTCTTGACCGCAGGCTTGACAGTTTTCTATGTCTGGAAAGTATTGTCCGACGGTAAACTCATGGACGCCATGTCCAGCCAGATGCAGGATGCGATAAGCCGCACCATGCAGACCGCTCATGATTTCCTTGGCGTCAAGACCGCTAAATCGTCTGCCTAATGTTTTATTGACATCATAACCGTTACCGACAAGCAAATTAGCCACAGCCTCCGCTTCACGGGCCGCTCCAGGCAAATCCTGGAAGACCGCGCCGCCAAAAACGGCGGGAATAATGGGGTTGCCAATGACGAAGGCGTTTCTTTCCGAACTGTGTAAAGGCTTAGCGCGAAATTGCTGGGTCTTCAATTGCCGTAACATACCGGTAGTCACCGCCTGAGGTTTATGTGACACTCCCCAACGGTCTTCCAACAACTCCCAGGGAAAGCGTGCCGACTCTTCATCCAAAATCAACACCATATCATTGAGCTTTGGCGCCATCTCTTTGAGCCGGTTCGGCATCAGCATTTCAAATAGTGTCTGGGCGGCTTGCCCGGAATTACTGGGACTGGCAATCATCTCGGCTATAAATTGATCGGCTAGGCGCATTTGACCAGCGACCAACGTTATCTCTGCCCGAGCGCGATCCGTCAAGGCAATGAATCGAAGTATCTGGTGTTTATTGTCGTAGACAATTTCATGACGATGCCACCAATTATTAGTCTCATCGAACAGCACTCGTCGCAATCCGCCCGGCCCCGATTTGACAATTTGATCCTGCCAAGTGAAATGCGACTGCAACGTCCCCTCGCGCAATATCGTTTCCAGCTCTCTGGCGGCGTTGATGGCTACATCCAAATAAATTTCCAAAAATTCAATTTCATCAAATAAAACTTTGTCATCAAAGCGGGTATCGACTAAACGTTCATTAGCGAATTTGACGCCGTTCAAAATGGATTCGATGGAATCGCGTATGCTGATGCCACCAAGTCCGGTACCGATTAACAAAAAACTGATTTTTGCCGAACGTACCGTGCCTTGGGCGCCAAAGCGGTCATCCGGCCAATCGCTTATTTTCAAGGCATAATCGAGCAACGCTTGGCCGATTCCAGACGCCAGATTTCCTGGACCGAGTTCACCGATGCGGCCTAGCCCGATAACGATGGCACCGTTTGGCTTGGCATGCTTATCATAGCGCAGAAAAATGTCATAACTGCTTAGTTCGCCAGGATACAGACCCAAGCTCAAGCGTTTGCTGAAGGCGCCTTGCAAACTTTTATCCAAATCCGCTTCGGCACTGACAATCGTATCACCGTAATAATGACCGACACAGATCGGATAACAGGCATATTTAAGATTACCATGCAGAATAGATAGCTTAACTTTTGGTAAACGCCGCTGCTTGGCTCGTTGGTACGGACGCCCAGCACCGAACACAAAGTCCGATAAATCCGCTTCTGTCGGCAGGCTATCAGGCATGGCATCGCGCATAACCGTGCGTTCTTCGATAAAACCCACAGCACGACTCAGCCCAGGTTCATCCTGTGGCAGGCGGCTAGTATTCCCAGATTGCAGTAAATCAAGATAGGCCGGAAACGCAGGGCTGTAGGCCATCAATTGATCGTGGGCGGCCTCTTCCACATACCAGGTTTTAACGCCCGGCAACCGACCGAAAGCCCAAGGCACGGTACCGTCGCCTTTTTTTGTGGAATAAAAACGTAGCGGGGGGCGCTCTTTGGAAAAAAAACCACGGCCGGACATATTGTCAAAATCCCATACCGTTTCCGGCGCCCAGCCCGCTATATAAATCATGCGTTCCGAATCTACAGGCGAATTTCGCACTAAGCTCCAAACCTTGCCCAGATTCTGCAAATCGCTCGTTTGCGGTAACGGCCAATTTTCATCGCCGCCTTTGCAAATCTGTTTCCAGAGCTCTGGATGGCTATAGTCCCGCTTGCCATCATCGGACGGTAACAGTTCCAACAAGCCCGGATAACGGTTAACGATGTTAACCAAGCCTGCGGTATCGTGAGTAAAATCCAACAGGCCTAATTTACCTAAAGTGGGATTCCAGCCGGTTAGCCAGCGCACTGCTTCGTAAGAACCCGCATTAGGCGTACCCAACATCATAAATCGACTGCCCTGCAAGGCTTGAAAGCGTTTCCATAATTGCGGATACAACACAAACATTACCCGCACCACCAGGCCGCCCATCGAATGCGCGACAAACCGGATCGGCCGCCGTTTCGCTTCACAATCGGGCAAGCGGCTGGAGACCAGCTTCGACAGTTTATGGGCACTGTCTATAACGGATAAGCGCCAATCGTAGTGAAACGCCTCGACACGGTGGCTGGCACTCAAATAATCGAGAAAATCACCATAATAATCATCAAGTAAGGCCTGGGAATCAACTCCCGGCATGGTAATGCCCAATTCTGCCAGCCTGCCACCGCTTAAGGCCAGATAATCCAACCAGATCCGCTCTTTGTCTTGCGCCAAATGACTACCCATCGTTCCATGCAGCACAATAGCCAGCGGCCCTGAACTAAGAACTGCGGCACGCGAGCTGATACCGCGCGCTGGCTCTTCGTGCTTGGCCTTGATAATAGCTTGAAAACCAAGCGCGTCGCCTTCGAAACGTAACAACCCGGCTTTTAATTTCTCGACGGTATTCGGGTTCTTGAAATAATTAAAGTGATTGACCTCCTTGCCTTGATCGAAAAAGAATCTTGCCGAACCTTCAGCGCGTCTGAGGCCACCGTACATCGAGCCGGTATTGACCACTAAATCGTGCTCGCTGTCGTAAAACCAGTCGACCAACTGTAACTTCAGTTTGCCCCATAAGGAATCACCTTCGATATCGCCGGCAATCGCAGTCAAATCCGCCGTAACCTGCAGCTCAGGATAATTCAGCAGCCTAACCAGTGCCGACCCCGGCATCATGGCTTCCAAACCCGGTAATGTGCGCGGATCGGTGCGCTCTTTTAAGACGCCGAGCAGAAATTCGACAAAATCATTGGAACCGCTCAAGTATTGAAGGATGGACAGCCAGCGGTCCAAGCGCCCGGAGGCCAGGGTGGTGCCGCGTGCCGGACAGGCAACGCGGACGAAACGAGCCACTTTGATTTGTTTTTCGTCGAGGACTTTCAGCAATTCGAGTAATTGATGCTTTTGATCCTCATAACCTTCTGGCAAACGATAACTCAGGCCGAATAACTCACCCTGACTCCGGTCTGTTTTAGTATCGAAAATCTGATCGAGCAACTTTGGCTGTATAGGATCGGGCGTTTTGCTCCGTTGCCCCAAACACAATAATTCGCCCACCAAACCGCCGCGAGAATGGGAAACCAAATGAACTTCGGCATTTTGGGGGAGTGCATTGGCAATTTCCAAGGCATTATCGATAGGACTGGCGGTTAACGACCGATGCTCGAAGGCGTAGCAGGCTCCCCCGTATTTGTTTTGCAGGGCTTCCCGCGCATCGGCGCCAGTTTGTCGGGCATCCGTCCAAAGTTTGCCGAAGCCGCCCGCACTGCTGGAACCGGTGCCGTGAATAAACAGTAATATCGGCTTTTCGGTCACATCAATTGCACCCGGCAATTTTTCGAATATGAGTTCGCCGGTTAATGCGCCATATCGATACAAACCGGGGCCTTCTTTTTGTAGCTGTCTGGCCTCAAACCATTTACACAATTCTGTTGCTGCAACGCCTTTAAGATCAACGCCAAAAAATTCCAGTGCCGCAATGGTCAGGCTAGCCGCACCCCGCTCAGCGTCGCCTCGTTTTATCTGTAGATCGATTTCCCAAACATCCTCATCGTCATCCGCCAAGCCGCGTACAGTGCGGGCTGCGTTTTCGCGATACAGATCATCAACTCGAGTCCATAACTTAAAGCCATTGGAATATTCGACACAGGCTATATCGTCGGACTGCATGTCCGGCAAATCCACCGGGCCGCCGACATCTCTTGTTACCCCCAATCGCACCCGTCCTTTGGATTTTTGAACTATTGTGTCTTGGTCTATCTGATATAAATTATCTGCGGTATTCTCTTCTTTAAGTCCGTGTAACCTTATTTTTTTGCTCATGTTTGGCTCCTGACAAGGTTCAGTTGATGTTTCATCTCGACCAAATGACTGGCAAATCGACGTGGATAAAGTCCAAGTTTTTCAACTCGTGAGATTACTCTTTTTGCTCAATGCATCGGCATGGTTCTATCGCAAAAATTTAAAAATGTCAAGCCACAAACTCTTCCAATACTAAATGAGTCTGACAGACGCTTAAACCTCGTTCATGATAAGAGGATGAATCTAATCATGAACATAAACGATCCAAAAACCATAGAGCAATTGGAACAATTTCTAACCGGGACTCAGCCCATCGCCTTTGTGGTTGCCAGTAGCCAGGTTGATATTTACCGGGACATCCAGCGTACTTTAGTTAAGTTCAGATACCCAGGCCTGGATAAACGCTCAAAAGACGTGGTCATGCGCTTTCTTATTAAAATGGCTCAATATGTGTTTCGGACAGCTAAGCAACGAGAGCAAGGAACACTTGAAAGCCGATGTCTCAACGCTCATCCCTATCATTCCTGAGAACGCGGCTTAAACGAAAATACCAACGGTTTGATCAGGCAGTGCTTTACCAAAGGCAGCAGTTTTGAGAAGATCACGGATACGGACGTTGAAGCGGTGATGCACAAGCTGAATCATCGTCCACGCAAAACACTCAATTACCAAACACCCCATGCGGTGTTTTTTGCTGAAGCTGGGCAAAAGGCCGCATGATAACTAGGATTGCACTTCGAAGTTGAATCCACGGATTATAAAAACATACACCTGAGCGAAAAACTGATCATGAGCAACAACGTCCTGTTAATCCATAAGATTGGCGATGCCCTGGTGGATACTTTTCACTATATCGCGCTGTTTGGCATCGGCGCGATGATTGTCTTGTCCGCAACCCATGACTACATCGATATGCTGAAATCGGCGCATACCGGCCTGGAAGACATCCTGAAATTGTTTATCTATCTGGAATTAGGCGCGATGCTCGGCATTTACTTCAAAACCCGTCGCCTGCCCGTGCAATTCCTGATCTATATCGCCATCACGGCGTTATCGCGGCATTTAGTGATCGATGTGCAAAAAGTAGCCGATAACTTCCATCTTTACCTGTTGCTCACTATTACCGTTGCCATTGCGATACTGAGTGTGTCGATATGGCTGTTATCGTACACCGCGAAGCATTACGATTACCCGGAAGATGATGAAACGCAGGGCGGTGGCTAGCCTGCAGATACCCTTTCCAATACCTCCAGGGCCGTAAGTCGACTATGCCGCACTGCTCAACATGCCCGAATCAATAATAAACGCCTCAATCTCGCCAAGCCCCACTCCGGTTTTAAGATTGCTGAACACAAACGGCCGCTCGCCGCGCATTTTCCTGGCATCCCTGTCCATGACTTCCAGCGATGCGCCGACATAAGGCGCCAGGT
>Ga0172380_10006599_pt1 | contig 13408 bp, 10 predicted proteins | sample Leawe162metaG_FD_119747 | JGI IMG/M metagenome (GOLD analysis project Ga0172380, IMG submission 119747) | Leachate microbial communities from a municipal landfill in Southern Ontario, Canada - Leachate well 162 metaG | ecosystem: Engineered > Solid waste > Landfill > Unclassified | place... | reverse complement strand
GCTTACCGATGCCATGCACCAGGACAACGGGAAACTGAACCCGACCTTTGTTCAAATGGCCTATTTTAGCGAGTGTACCCTGGGTGAGCACCTGGTTATTCAGCGCAACACATCAGAAAAGGGACTCTACCGCGGACAAAAAACCGCCCATGATAAGACTGCTTTTGTGGCGATGGTAGAAATGAGCACCGGGGGTTAATCGGTTTACGGGGTGAGGGAATAACGGTTTTGTTATGAACTGTGCTTGCAAATTAGATTGATAGTATTAATTGTTACTTGTCCAAGTTCATTACATAAAGCACCATTAAAAGCATTAACTTGGACATTGTGTCCAAGTCCTTGTCCAAGTTCATTACCTAAAACAACATCTAAAACATTAACTTGGACATTATGTCCAAGTAGTTGTCCAAGTACAACAGTTTATACAATAACATACTTATAATTAGGAGAATTAATGTCTTCTCCATTATCTTTAATCAAACCTAGTTCTTTCATTTTAGATAAATAGCGCTGAGCAGTTTTATATCCAATATTAAATTTAGATGAATATTCACGGGTACTTACTTCTCCTTTAATTTTAATCCATTCTAAACCCTTCACCTGACCATCAGTCAATTGATTTATAATTTCAGAAGGATAAGCTTTTTTAATGCTATCCATTGATCGAGGAAAAGTAACAATAAGATAAGGCTTCTTATAGGTGATGACAGGCAATGGTAAATTATATTTTTCTCTCATTGTTCGATATGTATCCATCCCCACACCTGTTTCTTCCATATACCTCATAATGTTAAAAATATAAGCTAGCTCAGGGTTACGTGTTTGAGAAATTGCAGTGAAGTTTTTGAGATCTTTGAGAGTATTTGGTGAAACGGGTTCCCCGGGACTCCTTACTTCAATTTTCTCCGGTGTAATCTCAAGTTCAACTTTCGCACTTCTAATCGAATAATCGCGATGAATTATTGCATTAACAATTACTTCACGTATAACATCAGGAGGAAAATGCGAAATTTTTTCTCTCGTAAAGTCAGATCGATCAATGCTTTCAGGAATAACCTTCTTTGCCCATTCTTTAACCTTGTCAGGCACCAGAAGAAGTGCGTCATCAAAACTTTCCGTATCTGGTTCCCCACCTCCGCCATAATCAACTTTCGCTTTAACCGAAGCTTGAGGAAATTTAGCTCTTGGGTCTTTCCCGAATAACAATATGCAATCACCTGTGGGTTTTATCTCACCTGTCTTTTCATCAACATCCAATAACTCTTTGTTAATTAAATCATCCACTAAATTATCTGAATTATAACTATAATTTTTCTTTGTTTTAGCAATATATAATTCAAGTGCTTCTTTTGACAAAGATCCAATATTGGCATTTTTAACGGGCTTTTGAAGTGGACCTGAAACTATTGCTATTGCTCTTTCTTCTTTTCTGTTTTCTTCTTCAATCCAATCATTGAAATCATTATTAAATTCTAAAATTTCACGATGAAGGTCTGTATCAAAAGGAAATACTTCAACTTTAAATTCTTCTTCCAAGAGCGTCTTACCACCTTTTGCTTTTGAATTCAATTCCTGAACGCCATACCACACTTTCTTAATACGCGCATTACCTATTCTTTCTGCACAACAAAGCTTAGGGAATTTTCTTGCCTTAGGTCCGCAAGGTTCTAAAGTAGCAAATAACCAACAATCTGAGAGATCCTTAGTCCTGAATTTTTTATCAATCAAAGTATATTCTGCATGATCTCCTTCCCGAAATTCACCCCGACAAGCTGTTTCATAAGTGCCGTCTTGAAATACCAGTACAGCACCTACTCTAGGACTTGGTGTATCTTTGTTCAACTCATCTTTTGAGCCTTTCATTGCTTTGATCGCTTCCAGCATATAAAAGCGAGGCTCCTTCCTATTATCTTCTAAGATTATTTTTTTTGCCATAATTTAGTTAGTAATTATTCATCTTCTGCCACAAGCAATAATTCTAATTCACTCGTAAATTTATTCTCCAGGAGTTTACCATTTTTCAAATAGTCAAAAAATACAACATATGAACTTGGACTGAGAAAATGAAAGTGATAAATATCTTTAATTTTCTTTGCTTTCAACTCTGCGTTTAAACTTTCAAAATGCAGTTTTGCGTATTTATTCTTGGCTTTATTTTCATCACTTGCATCATTGTCGGCTTTTATTTCAACAACTATAAAATGAGGCTGATTTTTATGGCTTAATTTTATAAAGAAATCAGGGTTAAAGCTTTGTATTTTAGAGTGTTTGCCTCCTACGGTGGTAATTGAATATTCAATGGTATAAAAAGCCATATCTCGCGATTTAATCCATGATTCGATGATTTGAGCATTATCATTTTTGCATAAATGTTCAATAAACTTTCTTTCAGGTTCTCCTCTTGTAAAAACTATATCCAAAGGTGTTTTAAAAATGAAGGTGTTGATTTCTTTTGAAGAACTTTTAGGGAAACTTTCATCTTCAATTACAGCGATTAATATTTCTCTGTTTTCAACTTCAAGTTCTGTTAAATAATTTGAAGAATAAAACACGGTAGAATTGTGCCTTAAATTGCCAACTGCAATACTTTCTTTCTCTATGGTTTTGGTTAGGATAACAAAAGGTTCTTTAGCCGTCCTTTCATAAACAGTTGTTTTACCAGATTTTCGAAGCAAGGTATTAAAACTGTTAAGGATTTTCTGCATATTCTTTTCAATCAGTCGGTCTCCTTTGATTCCAACCCTATCCATTGAACTTCGGATGATTTTCTTTATTTCATCTTTAGGTGGAAGTATTTCTTTTGAATAATTTCCAGTCGGCAATTTTAAAATTTTCCCTTCCCATTCTCGTAATTTCAATTCATCATTAATTTTGTTTACAATCCAGTCAATAGTATATGTATTATAAAGAATTAGTGTGTTCTTTGAACTTATACCGCCTGACAAATCAGTATATTCTGTATCTTTTTCCGTTTCTTCTACCTGTGACTGTAGTTCAATAAAACCTTTTGTATAATCAAATTCTTTATGCTCTTTGTTTGATTCTTTTTCGATTGCCTCTTTTTCGTAATTTATTTGGTGCATTTCAAAATGAAAATTAGCTCTGTCGCCTCCTTTTATTGAAGAAGATATAAGTCTCATTTCAATTTCAAGTATTTCATCAATGAGCCCTTTTATACTCCTCGACCAAGCATCATGATTAAATACTCTAACTTTGGGTTGTGGCGTTTGATATTCTTCAGGAATTCTTAATCCTCTACCTAAAACCTGCGCTATCAGTAACTTTGAATTAAAAGCACGGTCTTCCATCGGAACAATTTGAAAAACATTTTTAACATCCCAACCTTCTGTAAGCATTGAAACAGAAACAATCCACTCAACTTCATTTTCTTTATTGTCAACTTCCTTTAGCTTTCTTGCATTTGCTTTATGCTCATTTGCAGAAGTGACAATTAGTACTTTGTTTTCGCAAGTTTCGACAGGTATAGATTCTTTCTCACAGAGTTTTTCTATTAGCCATGAACGCAATTGTTTTGCCTTTGTAATGTCTTTGGTAACCAGAATTGTTAATGGTTTTACTTTTCTGTATGTGTTTTTGTTTTGTTGATGGTTGTCGTAGATTTCCTGAAATTTAACATCTTCGTCTGCATCTTCATTTTTACTAACATAGTCAACCATTTTAATCATTTTGTCATCAACAGCTTGTCGCAAAGAATACCGATAGATAACATCATTAAAATATTCATCCTGTATATAGGCTGTACCCGTAAATCCCATTGAATACTTAAAATTGTATTCGGGACTAAGTAAAAACTCTTTCCACTTCTTGATGTTCTTACTCTCATTATCTCGTCCATCAACGGGATTAAAAATATGATGAGCCTCATCGTTTAAAACCAGTGTACGTGCTCCATTGTCTCCAAAACTATCTTTAATTGACGAACCAGTTCTTTCATACACTGCATGGATATTTTCTATACAGATATCACCTTCCTTGATTGTAACATCGGCTGTTTTAATTGAAGGGTTTTTGATTTTGCTGTTTTCCGGTATTGAGCTTAACAATACCGGGTCCGACGATAGTTTTCGGAATTTCTCCATCAAACCATCTTCAATTGTTAGAGAAGGACAAAGAACAAGAACTCTGTCAACAATGCCTAATCCAAGCATTATTTGAGCAATACCATAAATGACGTAACTTTTGCCTGTGCCAGTTGCCAAATCAATAGTTGCTGACATTTTCCCATTCATCTGCAACTTGCTCTCATATTCTTCGATGCTATTATATCGTGTTTTAAGTTCAACCATTTTAGGGTTTAACCAATTTTCATGAACCAAACCATTAATTGAATTGTATAATCCTGAAGCCAAAAAAACTATTGATTTAATAATGGCTTCTTTCTGATATTGCCGATTACTGCATAATAAATCTAAAAACCTATCCCATTCCGCAATATCAAGTATTGCAGGATTAAAGTTATTCGAAACCTGTAAAACAAGATCGGCAGTTTTGTATGTTTTAATTTCCTGTACCATTATTTCAACTTAAACTCTTCCTTAAATTCATTTCCGTAAATGTCCACATAAACAAGCATCAACTTTATACCACATTCTTTTTTGGGAATGGGGGGTAGTGTAATCTGAGATAGATGCTTTAAACCTTCTTTTATTTGTTCAACCGATTCTTCTTCCTCTGCCTTTGTTTTCTTTTTAGGCAAAAGGTCTTCTGCAAAATAATACGTATCCAAATCAAATGTTTCCCCATCAAAATTTTTGTCGATCAAAATCATGGCTAAACTTTCAAAATTGGCCATGTCTCTGTTGGTTTCCTCTTCGCTAAAATCTGAAAGAAACTTACTAATGGAGATGTAGTATTTGCCAGATATTTCTTTTAGTTCACTTTTCACTTCAGGTTGTCTGATGAAATGGAAGCCGATGGCATCTTCTAAGTCGTTCACATTGCTTTTGCTTTGTGGCTGCCTGAATTTTTTGAATTGAACCTTGTGCAATTCCCTAATAATGTGGTAAGGTACTTTCAGAAAATAGTAACGTACTTTATCTATTTCGTAATAATCGCTGATAAAATCTACATAACTGGCAGGGGCAATAATATACACTCGTTTACCGGCCTTATTCCCAATATGGCTATGAAGATTGTGTAAAAACTCTTCATCTACCGAACTGTTTTTGAATTTCCAATATTGCCAAACAATTACATTGTATCCATCTTTTTTCTCCCCATCAATTTGAATTCCACTAATTGTTTTTTTCTTTGAATCAACTTCAAAAAGATTCATCACAAAGTCGCTGTATTCTTTTTGTTTCAAATCAAAGATCTTTGCTAAATCATAATGGCCATTATTTATAGTGATGAAGCTTTTAGAATCTTTATTATATTCATCTTTGCTATTAATAATTTTGCTGTCCTGGATATTTAATAATCTTTTTTGAATTGTATAAAAGGCTAATTTCCCTATATCACATCCAATCCATCGTCTGTTCATTTTTTCAGCAACCGCTAACGTAGTTCCGCTTCCTGCAAAAAAATCCATAACTAAATCACCCTCATTGGTACTTGCTTGAATAATTCTTTCTATAAGAGATTCTGGCTTTTGAGTTGGATAATCTATATACTCACTAAATGGGGCGGTTATTTGTGAAATCTCCCAAACATCTGCCATTTTCGCGCCAAGTGATTCCTTCTCATAAGTTTCACTAAATCTTGTCCCTTTTTCTGAAATTTTATCTACACGTGCTTTACCTTTCCACTGCCTGATACTTGATTCAGATAAGCCCTCATACATTTGATGCCAAATGACATTCTCACTTTTTGAATACCTAAGAATAACGTCATGCATCTTTTGGAAATCATTTGAAGGTGCAGGCCATCTTCGATATCGCCAGACAATTTCATTTCTAAAATATCTCTCTCCAAATATTTCATCACATAAAAGTTTGATATAGTGAGATCTTTTCCAGTCTAAATGAATATATATACAACCATCATCTGATAGGATTTCTTTTGCTACAACTAATCTTCTTCGTAAAAATTCAAGAAAATCAGAACCTTTAGCTTTATCTGTGTATGCTTTTGCTCCAGTTCCAGTTACGAAATCCTTTTTTGCTGCAAAAGGAGGGTCAATATAAATTAGCTTTACTTTACCTTTAACTTTATCTTTAATTAAACAGTCCTTGTTCTCATAAATAGTTTTAAGGAATTGCAAATTGTCGCCAAAAGCAATAATGTTTCTCCAACCATCTTTCCACTGCTCTCTTTTACCGTTGAATATCTTTTCAATTTGAAGTGGTACAGGAAAAACGCCATCTTCGTTAGCAAGAATATCCTCCCTGCGCATTTTACCGCCGTAAACTAATTCATATTCCTTTTGCTTAACAGGGAAAAGCTTATATTTATAATCCTCGGGTAAATTTTCGCCTTTCTGCAATCGTTCAATTAAGTCGTTTATCTCGTATTGTGATAATTTCATTTTTATCTGTTATTTAAAAGTCCTTCTGACTGAAAGCTAAAATGGTGATTCCTGGTCACTATAATATGGTCAATAACTTGTATGCCAAGAATTCTTGCTGCTTCACAAAGTTGATTGGTCAATTTAATATCTTCATGTGATGGTTTGGCATCATCGGCAGGATGATTATGAACAAAGATAATTCCGGCTGCTCTGTCAGAAATTGCATCTACAAATATTTCTCGTGGATGTACAATGCTAAAATTAACAGTTCCTTTAAAAACCTCACGTTTTTCGATTAAAACCGAAGCTCCGGTTAGTGTAATTGTTAGAAAATATTCTTGTTTTTTATCCCGAATGTCTTGTACCAAAGCAAGAACATCATCCGTATTTTGAATTTTCTTTTCTTCCTTTATCAAATAGCGTTTTGCCAATTCAAATGCAGAAAGTATCTGACCTGCTTTTGCTTTTCCAATTCCGGCAATACTAATGAGTTTTTCTAAAGTAATGTTTTCCTTTTCGGTTTCAATCACCTTTAAAATGTCCTTTGCAAGCGTTGAAACATCTCTGCCAATTGTACCACTGCCAAGTAAAACCATTATGAGCTCATGGCTTGACAATGCCTGAATTCCTCGTGATGCAAGTTTTTCACGTGGTTTATCTATGTTTGGTATGTCGGAGAGTTTTTTCAACTTATATTTTTAAATTAAAATACGAATATAGTTAATGTCTTTAAAAGGTGGGTCGGAAAGATTGCACTCTTTGACAAAGCTTTGGTTGTAGCGTTGGCACGTGGGGCTTTGGCAAATTGAACAATGTTTGTGTGAATTGTAGCAATTTGTTGTTTTTTATACTATGTTTACTTGATAGCAACATAAAAAAGAAAGTCTGCTTGGTCAGAATATCCTTCTTTGAAATCTGAATACTGCTTTACAATTGTAAATCCAACTTCATGGAGCAAGTCCTTTAATTCACCTTTTTTAAAAGGATACATTTTAAGTGAACCAATAAGATTATTGTTGTTGTAATAACCAAACCTTATTTCATTTTCATATATCTCAATTGGAATTCCTTTAATTTTTTTACCACAATAAAGATATTTTCCAGAATAGCGAAAATTGCCATTCAAAATTTCTTGTTTATGCCCCATAATGTAAGGAAAATTTCTTTCGTCAACAATAAAGGTTCCTCCATATTTGAGAGCATCAAAAAAGTTCTTGAGTGATAAGCGAATGTCTTCCAAATTATCAAGTAAGCATAAGGAATTTCCTAGTAAAAACATTCCATCAAAAAAGTAAGAATCATAATCTAATTCTCTCCAATCTTGCTTTATTATTTCTAATCTAACACAGTTCGCTATTGCTGATTCATTAGCAATCCGAATTAAAGTATCATCTATTTCATTGGAAATCACATTATATCCTCGTTGAGTGAGAAAAATTGATTCGCAGCCTATTCCCAAAGCTGCATCAAACAAAATACCCTTTTTATGCTTTGATAGATGCTTTTCTAAGAACGAACTTAGAGTCTTTAGCCGTTGGGGACAATCAACAAATTCCGTCCATGATGCTGCAAGATCCTTATTGAAAACTGATTTTTCTATCATTGTTAAATATTCCATAATGATTTTATTTTATTATTTACTTCGGCCTTTTTATTATCGTTGAAAGATTCAATTTGTAGGTTATTATTCACGACTTTAATTTGTTTCGCTTCATTAAGCAAGTTCAGAAAGAATCTCACATAGCTTTTTGTCTCTTCAAAGGTATGGTGCGATTTAAACCAGTAATGAATTTTATCAGGTGGTTCAGGTTTGAAGATAACTACATAATCATCATCCCAAATACCAATATCTGAATTAATTAACTGTAAGGTTGTTTTTATTGCATAAGCTTTTATTTTGTTTACTGTTAGAATAGTAACTGCATGTCTAATATGCCAATCATAGAACTCCATAAAATCAGTTCTATTATTAGTAAAATCATTAATTAATTCTTGTTTATCACATAAAAGAATTCTTGCACTGGATTTTGATTGTTGACTGCTGATTAAATAATTTGGATATAGTTCCTTAAACTTACTTGGAACATTGCTGTCTGTCCCAAAATAAAATCCTCTATTTCTTTCAAATAGTAATTCAGATAGTATCTCCGATTCAGGAATTGTTACTGATACACCCTCTTTTTGATGGAAAAAGTCATGCAGTTCAGAAATTGATTTGTCTAATTTATATGAAAGTAAACCGATGGCTAATTCTCGGTATTTTGAATGCTCCGCTTTACGATACACATAAATTTTATCAATTATTTCCTTCCCCCAAATATAAATTAGAATGATTTGACGAATAAGAATTTCATATAGAATGACACCAACAAAAAAAGAGATAATGACCTTCCAAATGGCTATATGTTTGTAGGCATAATACTCAAGAATGACATCAACCATTGCCAAGACAACACCTGTAAATATTGTTGACCTTATGTCTTGAAATATTACTGGAGTTCTTTTCTTTACCTTTCTCATAGCTTTTGTTGACTTAATTATTAAAAATAGGTTAATTAACAATATTGACAGTAAACTTGAAACTAAAAGCGTTGAGTAAACAACGGCTGAACTTGGATTGATATCGCGGTTTATATCTAGCCAGATTTTTTTGGGCACAGTACTATTGCCAGTATCAATTATAAAGTTTGAAATTACTATTTCATCAAATGAATAAAGGAATCCACAAGCAAAAGCAATTGCAAGAGAAATTGCAATATTAGGTATGACAACTTTTCTGACTATTTCGCTGTGCTTTGCCCCCATCACAATAGAGCTATGAAGCCAATCTTTATTAATTTTTTCATTACTTCCTTCAAGAATAAAATATTGAATGGGGATAATAATAGAAATATGGCCTAAGATTATGCTTGCAGGTTCCGGAATTAGAAATCTTGCTGACAGCATTTTTAGTGCAAGGGCATAAACAAGTAATGGAAAAAAGAGAGGTAAAACAATCATTGCATATCCAACTAATTGATAATAGTTGCGATACCAAAGTGAGTAGTAGTAGTATATTAATGTCAAAAATAGAGCTATAGATGTAGATGAAATAGCATAGAAAACAGAAGTTGTGATAGCTTTGAGCCAACTTTCATCAGAATATACTTTAATGAACCAATGAAAGGAAAAGTGATTAGTAAGAGTAACCACTCCGCTACCACCTGTGAACGACCAAACAATAATATATACAACTGGAATTAAAAGAAAACACAGAATTGCAAAACTGAAAATGCTAATAGCAATTTTCCAAGATAAACCATATTTATAATCTGCTGCCAACTTTAACGTGATAAATATTTTTTTCTTCTCATGAAAAAGAATAATAACACTACTGTAAAAATTGAAAGAACGTAAAATATGAATGTCAGTGATATGTTTGAAGCATCGGCAAATAAGCCTTTGTCAACATATTTCCAAATAATATTTCCAATCATATCGTACTTTCCACCTCCAATCATTGCAGGTGTTATGTAATAACATAAGCTGTTTGCAAAAACAAAAAACAACGCTATGTTTATGTGTCTGAGAGTTTGTGGGAAAATTACTTTTCTAAAAGACTCAAAGATGTTTGCCCCCATTGTCTTTGCTGCTTCAATCGTACTGTTTGAAATATTTCCGAATCCTTGAATTAGAATGAAAAAAGCAAAAGGGATAAAGATGTATAGCATAACAAGAATAACTGCTTCAAAAGAGTATTGAAATGGAGTATATGATAAAATACTAATCCAAGCATAGTTTCTTGTCAACAATCCAAGAATGATAGGAACGAATACAAGGAAAACAATGGTGACTGACCACTTTGTTTTTTTATTAACCCACCATAACAATGCAACTGGATAAGATAGGACCACACTTGAAAACGCAGTAATCAAAGCAATCAAACCAGTTACCCAAAATTGCTTAAAGAATGGAGGATGTATTAGTGAGTGTATAGAAAATAGATTTTGGTTTAAGAAAATCCATAAAAGGATTGGCATTACAAAAAATATGAGAAGGAATAAGATTGGGAAAAATCTTAAGAAGCTCTTACTTAAATTTTGTTTTACAGAACGCATAACTTATTTTGATTTCCATTCTATCCAACGTTTCATCATAGTATTTTCATTTTCTGACCACCATTCAGAGTTGATAACAAATGAAGCATCCCAATTATTTTGAAACGTAGAAAGTTGGTGTCTTATAGAATCAGGAATGTATGTAAAGGAGGTTTTATTTACAGGTCCATAACCGACAATTTGTGCTTGTTTAGCCATTTTATCTGGTTCAGATGCGAAAACAATAAACCTTGAGGCAGTTTCAATATTTTTTGATCCTCTAGGTATAACCCACCAATCAAGTTCAGAAACTGCCCCATTCCATGAAAATTCAATTTGAGTATTTGCAGAGCCCAAAGAGAATATTCGTCCATTCCATGCTGATGTTAAGTCGACAGACTTATCATTTAGAAGTTGTACAGGTTGTGTTCCATCTTTCCACCAAACTTTTATGTAAGGTTTAATTTCATCAAGTTTATTGAATGCACGGTTAATATCCAGTGGATATAAACTGTCTTTTGAAACACCGTCAGCAATAAGTGCAAATTCTAAATTTCCTCTTGGATCATCATACAATGCTCTTTTTCCTGGGAAATATTTTACATTCCAAAAATCTTTCCATGTTGATGGTTTTCTATTTGGGAATGAGTTTATATTGTATGCTAATACTGTTGTCCAATAAACATTAGCAACACCATATTCATTAACTGTGCCTTTTATGAAATTGATTGTGTCAGGCAGTAGGGTGAGTCTCTCAAATAAATTTTCGCTTTTCCCCCTTATAAATTGGGCATCTGTGACTTCTACAACATCCCATGGCACTTGTTTGTTTTCTACCATCGTCTTGAGTTTCCCATACTCTGCATTCCAAACTAATGGATCAATATTAATTCCAGTCAATTTTTTATATGGTTCAATAAATGCATCAACATGAGATTGATGGTAACTACCGCCACCATAACTAACAACAGTAATTTTTGTTGACTTGTTTGATTGATTGCCATTGCATCCAACAAGTAGTTGAACAACGGTAAAAAGATAAAGTAATCGTTTCATTTTTATTTAATTTAAGGTTTAATACCAAATTTTTAATGACTTTTTGTCAATATTCATGTATGCAATTTGTTCTTTCCTAAAGTGATTAAGAAGGTTGTTGTCCTTTTCAACCTTTAATCTATCATTACCAACATTAACTTCTATTATAGTTCTACTTTGAAAGTTAATTATTTTTTTAATTTGGCATTGGATTGATAGTATTGATAAGTTAGCTGGTGATTTTTTTTCATTCAGTGCAATTTTAGATATCGGTAAGCCTATTTCTATTTCTTTATTAGTTGAAGCACCAATATCGTCCCATAGATATTCAGTACCATTAATATTTATGAAATAGTTATTGTCTTTTATGGTATACTGGCCGTTGAGAATATTCCAACCTCCAATTATCTTGGCTACTTTACTGTTGACAGGGTGTTCAAGAATTTCATTAAAAGTCCCTTGCTGTAAAATTCTACCATCTGATAATACCACAATGCGGTCGGCAATTTCAATTGCTTCTCTCTCATCATGCGTTACATATAGTATTGTTGTATTATAATTATCGTGAAGGATTTTTATTAAATCCGAAATCTCTTTTTTAAGAATGTTATCTAATGAACTCAGTGGTTCATCTAATAAAAGAATTTTTGGCTCGTAAACTAATGCTCTTGCTAAAGCAACACGTTGTTTTTCTCCTCCACTTAACTCATGTGGGTAACTTTTCTCTTTTTCAGTTAAATCTACTTTTCGTAAAATGTCTTTAACTTGATTTGATATACTAAAGCTTTTTCCTTTCCTAATTTTTAGTTTTAAAGGAAAGGCGACATTTTCAAAAACGGTCAAGTGTGGATAGACTGCATCAATGTTTTGAAAAACAAAACCAATCTCTCTGTTCTGTGAGTTCACATTATTTATTGGTTGATTGTTTAATTCGATAGTGCCGGATGTTTCACTTTCAATGCCTGCAATAATTCGCAATAATGTTGTTTTACCAGAACCACTCGGTCCCAAAAGACAAACAACCTCACCTTCTTTAATTTCAAGGTCAATATCAACTAAAGCATTTAATTTTAATTTACTCAGAGTCCCTTTGAACTCTTTTGTTATTCCTGAAAGTTTGACTACACTCATTTTATTTTTTGTATGGTGTTTTTTAAATCATTTTGTACATTCTAACGAAACTTTAATTGGTAATAATTAACAGCCAGCAAAGATTGCACTCTTTGACAAAGCTTTGGTTGTAGCGTTGGCTTGTGGGGCTTTTTTTTCGATAAAGCCGGGTGTGCATTGGGCAAAAAATAAAAAAAATCGGGTCGGGTTGAGAGCCTTCTTGTCCGGTAGGCAGGTAGGCCCTTCTGTATTGTCAATATTTCGTTTTTCTGTTCTTTCACAATAGATTACTTTTCAATTTAAGTTGTACTCTGTCTTTTTACACTTGCTGGCAACATCCCTCTACCATCAATTGCCACTTTGCCTATAATTTCGGCTTTGTTGTTAAAATTCCTAATGCTATTCATTTAATCTCATTATCAATATATTATACAATCAGAACCGCTTATAATCAGTCAAGTCGGTTTCTTTCTACTTCATTGTAATGGATCATCGGGTGTTTGGTGGGGTAAATCTAGGAATTAATTTTATTGGTTTTACATTGGGGGTTAAGAATTTATGGAGTTTTTCGTGAGGTTTGCTTTGAATGGGTGGTGATGGATTGTTTTGTCGGGGTAATTTAATTAAGAAAAATAGTAGTCCTAATGAGGCACGCATGATACACTTTAACCGGTATACACAAAGTAAGGTACAACCGTAAAATCATACAGCAACCATG
>Ga0172380_10006598_pt1 | contig 13409 bp, 34 predicted proteins | sample Leawe162metaG_FD_119747 | JGI IMG/M metagenome (GOLD analysis project Ga0172380, IMG submission 119747) | Leachate microbial communities from a municipal landfill in Southern Ontario, Canada - Leachate well 162 metaG | ecosystem: Engineered > Solid waste > Landfill > Unclassified | place... | reverse complement strand
CCCATATCTGACACCTTGGAAAGTCAAGGAGGGAAGCTACCCCGAAATGAATTACTTTTATGAAGTAGCTTTAAACCTAAAAGGATAAAGCGTTAACTGCTGATAAGTGTTAAGCCCGATATGGGTTGGGCAAAGAGAAGTATATTTATGGACTGGAAGTATGCATAAAGCTAACTTGCGGTTTAAATATGTCCGATTATATACGATTATATCCGATTCCAAACTTGATATAATTCCATAAATTAAGCTAACTTTATAAAGTTATGTCAATAAACACATTAAGAGAAGATTTTGATATAAGTTTAGTGGTTGCTGGTCTTAGCGACCTTGTTAAAATATATTCAAACCTTCCATTTATCACAAAATCTTTCGGAGAAATAAAAACAGACCTTAAAAATAATGGTTTTGATTTGGTTACGACCGAGGACGATTATACATTCTTTTATACCAGTTGGGAAAATTGGCAAAGAATACTCCGAATGATAACTAAAATAATGAAGGTTTTTCCTTGGTTGGCTGAACGAGGGGATTGCGACCAAAGAGCAGATACGACTTCCAATTTGACTGGGTTGATAACTAAAATAACAACTTGCGGTAATATAAAATGTAAGAGAACATCTCTCAAAACTGGAAAAACCGTCTGGCATCGTTGCAATCTTGTTATAGACCAGGAAGGAAAAACTTATTTGTATGATATTGATAATTCAGGTAAAACAACAAGAGCAGAAAATGAAGATGTAACTATGGGAAATTATAGGTATTTTGAGTTTGAAGACGCACAATACCATTAAAGGCCGAAAAAACAATAAAACAACAATATGTTAGATACAGCATTTTTAGTGGCGTTAGTGATAGCCCTCGTGGAAGTCCTTAAGAGGGTGGGAGTCTGCACAAGATGGCTTCCTTTGATTGCCCTGGCTTTGGGTGTCATTCTTAATGTGGCCGTAAAGTTTGTGGGCGTGGAAGCGTGGGACTTGATTATCGGAGGAATTGTCGTAGGATTAAGTTCATGCGGGGTTTGGGATATTTCCAAAAAAACAATTTTTGGTAAATAGAAAGAATAAAATGTGATAATGGTAGAAAATAAATGCAAAATTTGTGGCAAGGTATTTATGGTTTATCCTTGTAATTTAGAAAGACGTAAAACATGTTCTAAAAAGTGTAAATATAAATATCTTGGACAAATTCTTAGCAAACAGAGAAAAGGAAAATATTCAAAGGGGCATAAATTCCAAAAAGGACACGGATATATTGGAGGTGGTTCTAAAAAAGGAAAACATAATTCTCCTAAAACCGAGTTCAAAAAAGGGCATATCCCTTGGACAAAAGGAACAATAGGAATTGTAAAAGCATGGAATAAGGGATTGGGTTCAAATAATAGAACCGAAAGAATGAAAGAAATGGGACTACCGAAATATTTAAACTGGAGAAAACAAGTATTTGAAAGGGATAATTATACTTGTAGAATATGCGGAAAAAGAGGAGGAAAATTGGTTGCAGACCATATTAAAATGTGGGTTTTATTTCCAGAATTAAGATATAGTCTAGATAATGGTCAAACCCTTTGTAGAAAATGTTCCATTGAAAAAACAAGAAAAGAATTAAAAGTTTATTGGAAAAATCAATATACAATATCAAAATCATTTATGGTTCCAATAGTGGGAAAATAAAAGGTCGTCGTAACCTAAATTAACTTACAAAATTATGGCAGAAGAAATCTTAAAAGAAACGGAAGAAGAAGAAACAGAAGAAGAGGAGTAGTTTAACAAATCGCCTGAAAATAGCAAAAGTGTGCTATAATTAAGGTAGAAGGACAAGAAGCCAACAAATAAACAAATTTAACTGGGAATTAAAGGGGCGGTAGGCAACTTCCCAGTTGAGCCGCCCCTTTAGTTATACAAAATGACAATAGAACAAAACATAGTTAATATGAGAAAGTGTCCCAGATTTGAAGGGTGTTCAATACCTAAATGTCCCTTGGATTTATGGGCGGATAAAAGGGTTCAATTAGGTGAAGATGAAAGGTGTCCTAATTGGGCTTATGCAGGTTCATTTACGCTTAAAAACAAGAGACAGGGTAGAAAGATACCATCTATGAGTAGTATGGTAAAGTTTGTGCTTAGACACAGGAAAACGGGCTTAAAACAGCCCCTGTTAGGATAGGGTTAAACGTTGCCCGAACGAACCCTTTATGGGGAGCGGTAATACTAAAGAATATCCGCCATAAGAAAACCTACGTAAAAGTTCGGGAAGCCGAGGCACACAAACCAGCTCTGGGTGTTCTCAAAGACGGACAAGGCCGGTAACCTTGGAGATTCTGGGAAATATCGCCCATAAGGCGAGGGATTAAAGACCCCTGATATAAAAGCAATCATTCTTTGTCTTTAAGAATGGTGAAAATAGCCTTGCGACCGAAGGGAGCTTTAATCTCTCTTTTAAAACTTTGGTCAAAAAGGGGAAGTTAAGGGGGAAAATAACCTTTTGAGCATATTTTGTGCTTAAAACAACAGGTATGATAATGCCCGCCGAACATAAAACAAGCCTTAAAATGGAAAATAGAGCTAAAAGTGAAAAACCCTTTAAAAGCAATATGACGGAACTTGTGGTTCCTGTCACCTACGCTCAAAAGAAAGACATTGAAAGAACCCTGGCTGATTATTCCCAGTTTTTTAATGTTGACCGAGGAAGGGCTTTACAACTTATCTCATCTGACGCAGATAAAGAACTTTTGAATTATAGGCGTGCCTCTTGACAAGGTTTTAGAACGGGTGTATAATGGGGGTAGAAGGTATGAAAAAGAAAAAATCATCTATAAAACCTCTAACATTAAAACAATTTGAAAAAGCACTAAAAACAGCAGAAAGAATAGAAAGAATTGATTTAATATCTGGAATAATGGACGACCTTATTCAAGAAATGGAAGAAGAAAGGGTAAAAAAAATTGTAGATTCTTTCAAAAAATAATATGGAAAATAATAAAGAGATAGAACAACTTATCAATTATGCAGTAAAAGAAGGATATTTAGATGAAGATATTGCGGAACAAATGACCCCTAAACAGAAAGAAGATTACTATAATAAATGTATGGCGATAGACCCATTAGATTTATTAGAAGAATAAAACATATGGAACAAAGAGAAATTAAATTCAGGGTGTGGAGTCAAGAATATGAAAAATTGATATATTTTGGATTTAAAGAATTATCTAATAACAGGGGAGAAATAGAAGAGGCAAATATTGATTGGTTAAAAAGCCAGCAATACACGGGTCTTAAAGATAAAAAAGGAAATGAAATATACGAGGGGGATATAGTAATATCTGAAAATAAAATTAGTTTAGGGGAAGATGCATGGGAAATAATCTTTGAGAAGGGGGCATTTATGATTAAAAGAGAAAATGAATATATTCCACTTTATCAAATTGGCACTAAAAATACCATTTTAGAAGACGATAAAATTAAAATAATCGGCAACATTTACGAAAATCCTGAATTATTAAAATAATATGGACACATTAAAAGAAAACATCAAATCGTTCAAGGAGGTATATATGAAAGCGGATAATATAATAGAGGAACAGACGGCGTTAAAAATAATAAAAAAGGTCATTATGGAAAAGCTCGTGGAATACGGCTTGACCTATGAGATAGTCGGGCAGATATTTTCCGTGTCCCGACAAAGGGTTGAGCAGATATTGCACGATAAAAAATAATGGACAAGGAACTAGAACAACAACTTAAGGGAATACAGGAAGCTGACAAAAAATCATATCAGGAAGGATATGAGAAGGGCTTCCGTGCGGGATATTCCAAAAGGGAGGCGGAATTGGCGGAAGCATTTGAAGAACAAAGGTCGCAATCTAACCCATACTTATCACAATGAACGAAGAAAAAAAGTGGAAAAACAAGCAAATAATAGACTTGGTGTCAAAAGGGATAAACTCCGTGATACTGAAAGCGGAGGAAAACAAGATTCCAAGCATTACCGCCTTACAGAAATTCGCCTATGAGCTGACCACTCTTTACCTGAATGTCTTTGAGAAGCTGGAAGAACCGCCAACTCCTGTGGTGCTGAAAACGGAAAAGGGATACAGGGCGGCATCAGACTTGGAAGATGAGGAAAAAGAGGAAATAATGCAAAGAGAAGAAGCCAATGAAGTACCTTTTTAAAGGTCGCAAATAAACCCAAACAAACTTATGAGAAAACAAGTAATAGTCAAAGTACCAACAATAGAAGACTGGGAAAAGGTGGTGCAGAAGTGTTTGGATAATGGGGTGAAATGGCTTTTAGAAGAAGATACAATAATGGACACTTATTGGGATAACTACAAAGACCAAAGCTGTATAAGTGTTTGTTGCGATGGGGATTATTTACAGTATGGAAGTGAAGAAGGTGCTAAAAGACATTATTCTCAATATTCCATTATCACCGCAGAAGAGTTTTTAGGGGGAGAATATATGTTTTACAATGCCATTGGAAATTTCAGGTATAAGGGCTATTCGGTTGAGAGATTACAAAATGGTAATATAATGATTTATCCGCAAAATATAACAGGCTCTGGCGAAACAATAAGCCAACCTAAAACAAATATGAACAAATTAACAAGTATGCTTAAAAGAGTCCTTGACCCAGAAGCACAGACGCTTTACAAGGCAGGCTACATAGACGGCAATATGGCTTTGACCGCAAAGGGGCAGGAAGCCTTGAATGCCATTCTTTTCACCGCTAACAAAGCGGAATTGGTCAAACAGGCGGAAGAAGAATTAAAAGAGGAAAAGGAAAACAAATAAATCTATGGCAGAACAAAGAATGTGTCCTGAGTGCGGAAGCCCGCTGAAAATGGTTCCTGCGGGGGTATCCAAAAGAACGGGAAATCCATACAAGGCATTTATAGGTTGCACCAATAGGGAGTGCAAATACACAGAGAAACTGAATAATCCCTCAAAGCCTTTGCCGACAGAAATAGAAGTGGATATGGCAACAAGGGTGGAGTCCAAGATAGATGCGGTCAATAAAAATGTCCTTGATGTTAAAGACCAAGTCGAGAAGTTGAACCAGTATCTAAGGGGAATAGGGGTCTGATATGAAAATAGAATACGGCAAAAAAATGATAGGGGAATATGAGAACAATGTTTTCAAGAAGGCGGTGAAAAAATCAAAACACCTTTTTAGAAAACTTGATGCTTGGGGGATAGACGGAAAGTATTTTGCCGAAGTATTATTGCCGAACAATGCCCTTATCAAGATAACGGACAAGGAGGAAAACAAAACATACACAATACAGGCGGAAGAAATGGATAAAAAAGGGCAGTATTTCCATTTTAAAGGCAAGGAGGATTATGGAAACCAGATATTCTGTCCAAGAAAATATTGGGAAACATTATGAGTGAAGAAAGGGTGGAAAAAAGGAGGGAAATAATGAAGGGGATTTTTGAGAAGATGAAAAAGAATGGCGTGCCTATGAAATACGCCACTTATGAGGAAATGGAGGCGGAACAGGACAGGGAATGGGCGGAAAAAGACAATGAAATAAAGCCCGACCCGAAACTAAAAGAAGAATACAGGCTATTCAAAAGGTCGATGCCGAAAGAGGAGAGGGAACAATATGACCAAGCCCTCGGACAGGGCGAAGAAGAAATAATAGAAGATTATGAAAACTAAAATACAAATCAAATCAATATACGGAAGTGTCCTGTTTGAGTTTTCAAAAAAGGATAACACCATTAAAGATACTTTGGTTGAAGCGGTTAGCAAAGGAGCTGGCCTTCGGGGAGCTGACCTTCAGGGAGCTTACCTTCGGGGAGCTGGCCTTCGGGGAGCTGACCTTCGGGGAGCTGACCTTCAGGGAGCTTACCTTCGGGGAGCTGGCCTTCGGGGAGCTGACCTTCGGGGAGCTGACCTTTGGGGAGCTGACCTTCAGGGAGCTTACCTTCGGGGAGCTGGCCTTCGGGGAGCTGACCTTCGGGGAGCTGACCTTCGGGGAGCTTACCTTCGGGGAGCTGACCTTCGGGGAGCTGACCTTCGGGGAGCAAAGAATTTATCTAAAATATATCAATCAGATTTAGTTATCTTGAATTACCAGAAAAACAAATTAAGGGCATTTAAGTTTCTTAATCCCAATATGACATCTCCGATAAACGATAAAAAAATAGAGTATAAAGTAGGGAAAACGTATAAAGAAAAAGTTGATAAAGATAAATTGAATGAATGCGGAGAAGGACTGAATGTGGCTACTCTTGAGTGGTGTCTTAGAGAAAGCGGACAAGATTTGACTAAAAAATATATAGAAGTTGAGTTCAACCCGGAAGACCTGATAGTTCCCTATTTTTCAGACGGAAAGTTCAGAGTAAGCAAATTGAAAGTGATAAGGGTTTTATCAGAAGAAGAACTAAAAGCGGCACTTGAAAATATATGAACAAACAAAAAATAATAGACGAACAAATAAGGCAGGACATAGCGGAAGACGAGCAGAGAATACCGAGGCTGATGACATATCTTGAAATATCCCTGAAACAGGCATCAGACGAAGCGACATATATCCCAAATGATGATTTGGCACTTATCCTTAGGAGAAGCCTTAAAGACAGGCTGGAAGAAATAATAAAGTTGATATAAAAAACTATGATAGACCAATTATATCAAGATTTTACAACTAAGTTGTTGCCACAAATCCAGGCTGGGGTTGAGATTTCGAAAGAATACTTTATGGATTTATTTGAAAGGTATGTTAATTATTTGATTCTGACAGATGCTATAAAATGTGGAATAGGGCTTATTATGTTTATAGGAGGCATTATTGTGATTTATAAGTTTGAAAAGTATTACGAAAAACAAGGGTTAGGAGGAGGGAATGGGACTCTTTATTTTTTCATTATTTTAATGGGGATTATAGGATTGATAGGATTTATTCTTGATGGATTAAACTTAATCAAGGATATTTATATCCCCGAAATAAGAATATGGGAAATTTTATCTGGAATGATTTAAAATGCTTGCAACAATAAACCAACCCATAGACGGAATAGCATATATGGCTCCAGAGCAGATAGGAATAACAATAGCCATTCTAATCGGGATAGCAATAGGTTTGTGTCTTTGGAAATTTGATGATTAAAAAATGAAATATAAAAAATTGATATTAGTTAGAAAACAGGGACTTCATGGCGATAAATGGCTCCAGGCTGAAGAAGAAGCGGAAAATTTTGTTGATGGAGAAATGGCTGTTTATGAATTTAAAAGATTGGTAAAAAAGGGGACTAAAGCATTTTTAATTGCTAAAAAACAATGACTAAGAAAAAGAAGAAAAATAAATATGTTGCTGTTTTAAGATTAAATGGTAAAGATGTTCCATTAACTAAAAAAGACGAATTAGACTTAAAACGTTTGCTAAGAAAAGCTTATGACTGAACCACAAAAAATCCTAATAATGTTCTGCTTCGCTTTCTTCCTGTTCGCCTTCCTTTCCTGGCAGATATGCAAGATATACGAGCTGGAAGCGGAACTTGAAACATACAGAAGCCCTTATCTTATAGGTTCTGCACCGCACTTTTATTTTGAAAACTGCTTTGAAGTCCAGGGCATAGTAACAAAATATACTCCCAGAATAGAAGAAACAGATTCAACCCCATTCATTACAGCCACAGGACAAAGAGTAAGAGAGGGGATAATAGCCAATAACTGTCTGAAGTTCGACACCTATGTTGAGATAGACGGGATATTTTACAGCGTGGCGGACAGAATGAACGATAGATATAATAATTGTTGTGAATGTTTCGATATTTTTTCCTGGAGTTTAGATGAGGCTATTAATTTTGGAAAACAATATAAGACGATAAGGATTTGTTATTAAATATCAATACATTGACAGATAAATATAAAGTATGGTAGAATATAATAATGTGGAGAAGATTAAAAGATATTACTTGTCCTACTTGCGGCAAAATGTTTCACCCTCGTTATTATGGTAGGGTTTATTGTTGTAGAGAATGTTTAAAGAATAGAGGAAGAATAAAGTTAATTTGTAAATTTTGTGGAAAAGAATTTTATAGAAATAAATCAGATATTAGGTGCAAAAATAATTTTTGTTCAATTAATTGTGCTAAAAATGGACACGATAAAAGAAAAAGAACATTTCTTATATGTAAACAATGTGGAAAAAGTTTTTATTTCGGTAGTTTAAAAAGGAAATTTTGTTCATCAAAATGTTATTTTGAATGGTTTCAAAGGGAAAATACCAGTAATTGGAAAGGCGGAAAATCTTCTGAATATGAAAAATTAAAAAGAAGTAAAGAATGGAAATTATGGCGAAAAGCAGTTTTTGAAAGAGATAATTATACTTGCCAGATTTGTCATTTTAGAAGTGGCAAGGGAAAGCATCATATAGATTTGCATCCTCATCATTTAGAAAGTGCTTCAAAGTATCCAGAATTTAGGTTGTGTTTAGATAATGGCTTGACTGTATGTGCAAATTGTCACGGGAAAATACATAGTATTAATTTCAGAAATAGAAAATATTAAATTTTCGTTATGGTTGCGACCACTATGATATATTCTGCTGGGATTTAGAAGAGGCGAGGGAATGGGGTTCAAGAGTAAAGAAAATAACTGTCTGTTACTAAGATGAAAAAGAAATGTAAAATTTGTGGGAAGGAGTTTAGTGTTATTCCGAAATTAAGTCGTAATCGTCTTTATTGTGATAATTGTCGTTATATCAACTGTTTATTTTGCAAAAAAAGTTTTTTAATAAAACCAAGTGGAATAGATAAAATAAAATTTTGTTCTAAAAATTGTTATACAAAATGGAGTAAGGGCAGGAAAAAAACGGCAGAACTTATAAAAAAAATGGCTGATGGACATAGGGGTAGAAAGACAGGTAAATTTATAAATTGTATAAATTGCGGTAAAGAAAAATATAAATATCCAAGAGATTTAAAAAGGGTTTCTGGAAAAGAATATTTTTGTTCTATGGCTTGTAAAACTGAATTTATGAAAAGGAATGCAAGTCCAAAAAGAAACAACAAAGAAGAAGAAAAAAAATGGAAAAGATTGGTTTTTAAGAGAGATAATTATACTTGTTCACTATGTTTTACGAGAGGTGGTAAGAGTTTAAATGCACATCATTTGGAAAAATGGTCTGAATATCCAGAAAAGAGGTTTGATTTAAGAAATGGTATTACTTTATGTAAAAGCTGTCATTTATTTATTCATTCAAAGTTATTTATGGAATGGGCGGTGCAGAATGGATACGGAAAATTGTGGAGTTGCTATTAAAAATATGAAGGATAAAAAAAGTAATGAAATGTTTTTAAGGAGTTGGTTATCAAAAACATTAGTTGATAATCCTGATTTAATAATCAAGGGCGAAACACCAATAGGAATTTATGCGGAATTGCAGACTATTTTTTTAAGAGAAATTCAGGAAGCATTTAAGTTTATTATTAAAGAATACGGAAAACAATGACCCCATCACAAGAACAGCACTTAGAGAACATAGCAGAGGAAGCGGTGAGGCTGATTGGCAGGAAATACAAGAAAGGAGTAGTGGAGCATAATGGAAACCTCTGGAAAAAGAAGCACATAATAGACTTTGCGATAGACGAGGCGACAGACCAAATAATCTATCTCCTGACATTAAAAGCCCAGCTTAAAGAAAAAGGAATTGAGCTGGGGGAAATTGAGGAATGAAACTGCCAAAGCCAAAAAAGGAAAAGAAATCAAAAAGGCAGAAGTTATTTGATAAAGCGTGGAGTATGTTTTCTCGGTATATCAGAACGAGGGATAAAGGGATATGCTTCACTTGCGGGGCAAAAGGAGAAATTAAAACGACCCATGCTGGGCATTTTACTCACGGAGTATCAACGCCTGTATATTTTGACGAGCATAATGTCCATTGCCAATGCGTGAAATGCAATCATTTTCTTGACGGAAACAGGGCGGTTTATCTGCGGAATATCCAAAAGAAATATGGGATAAAGGAAGGCGACAGGTTGTTAAAGGGGGCGGACGAAACACATTATTATTCAATCAAGGAATTAGAGGCGATTATTGAAGATTTAAAAACCAAGCTGGGGTGTTCGTGAGCTGAAATAAAGTTGTCTCTAAGGAGGCGAACAAACTTTATTCGGCTTACATCAAGCCATAAAAGCTCACGGCATTCTGGCTGAAACAAATAATTGTCCTTTTTCAAACAATGAATAAGAAAAGGGAAAAAATATGAAATATAGAATATGGACAAATGGAAAGGAGTATAAAATACAACGGAAGAAAGATGATTTTTTAGCAAGGTGGGTTTGGTTGGATGCATGCGATTCCTGGTGTAATTGGTATGGGAAAGATAGACCGAAGATATTTGAAAATAAAAAGGAAATAGTAAAATTTATTGAAGAGATGGATTGGAAATTCTGTCAAGAAATAATTATTTGATTATTCAAAGTTAAAATGAAAACCTGCCCATATTGTCACAAACAATTTGAGCCAGAGGATAAAAAGAGGATATACTGCACGGAAAAATGCAAACGGCTGTTCAACGCCAAAAAATATACCATTAAAAGAAAGGAGGAAAAGATATGCCCTAACTGCGGAAAGAGGTTTAAGCAAAGGAATGGAAGGAAGGAATACTGCTCTGACTTGTGCTGTCGGCAATACAATACCAAAAGAAGGGCGGGAAAAGTAGCCAAGTTTTACCACAAGGAAGGAAGACCGTTCTACATCTGTCCCCATTGCCAATACACATTTCGGCTGACCTTTGACCCGACCGTTAAATATACAAAGATGATTGAGCTGAAATGCCCGAAGTGCGGACTGGGGAATGTTGCCAAAGATAATCTTTTTGGTATAATGAAAAAAGATGACGCAAAAGCCAATCCATTGCCCCTCGTGCGGGAAACTGCTGGATAAAAGGGAACTGCAAGACGGGGAACTTATCGAGAAATACTGCCCCGACTGCAAAATAAACTGGGTTTTCAGCGTCAGCGTATTATTAAAAGCGTTCAAAGAGTTTAAAAAGGATGAATGAAACTAAAGAGGAATTAAATTTTATTGATTGGGAAGGTAGAGTGTTTGGTGCTGGTTATGGTTCAGGTGAGTTGTCAATAATGAAAGTAGTTAAGATATTTTTTGGTTTATTAGAAAATGGTGAAAGTTATAATTATGAATGTTTAGAAGAAAAGCTTGGTGATACAATCACGTGGCTTTTAATCAACGCTTTTGATAAAGGAAATGTTATAGAGTGGGGAACATCTTCAAGATATGGATGGCTAACGTCTTGTGGAGAATTTGTAAGGGACTTTATCAAGGGAAAAACGCCAGAAGAATTATATGATATTCTAATGTCTGAACACGAGCCGATTTGTGTATGTGATGGAGAAATTGAGGGGCATAAGGATTGTGGAAAAAATCCGATGGTGAATGAAAATTTTGCGAATAAATTAAAATATGGAGTATAAAAAGGAATAAAATGAAAAAAATAAAAGGTAATTTGACATTAAAACAATTTGAAAAAGCACTAAAAATGGTGGAAAGAATAGAAAGAGTTGATTTAATATCAGAGTTATTAGAGGATATGATTCAGGAAATGGCAGATGAAAGGTCAAAAAAGATAATCAGCGAATACAAAGATAGAGGTTTTAAAATAGGATAGTTAATCGCTTTGAGTTTAAAAAGGAATGAAAAAAGAAATAAAGAAATATAGAAAAATAAAGAAATCAGACAATCTGCCAGAACTTCCGAAAAGTTGGAAGCCAATGTTTATTCTTAAAGAAAACGATTGTGATTATATTTTTGCGATAGGGAAAAAAGAAAATTATACTGTAGAATGGGATAGGGTTTCAAGATATCCTGATAAAATATGGGAAAAAACAAAGGATAAAAATGATTTGTATAGAAAACAAAGATTATTGCTAACTAAGTTTTTAAAGGATAGTTAACCGCTTTACGAGGCGATAGCTAAGACGAGCTTTACGAGGCACAAAAATTAAAGTGTCTTTTTTATTATGGAAACAATACCATTACCTCCCGAAATATCAGACGAAGGCGAAGGCGTAAAACAAATTGAAGCGGACATAGACTACCAGCTCTTATTAAAGAGGCTCCCGGAAATCACAAGAAAAGTGATTGAGCTTAAAATGGCGGGACATAATATACCCGACATAGCAAAAGAGTGCCATATAAGCCCATATGGAGCTAAAAGTGAAATGAGGAGGGCGAGGAAGATATTAAAAAACCGCCCCCTATAAAAGAGGGCGGGGAAAATGACCTTATTATGTTTCTTCATCTTTTCCTTCTATGATATAACTAGCATATTCTTTCACTTTCAGACATTTAGAGCATAAACCATCATTTTTATCATATATCCTTTCCCCAATTTTTTTACCACAATTGTCACATTTTCCTGGTTCATAGTCTCCGAGGCGTCCAGTATTTATTATAAATCTATATCCTGCGAGTAATTGTTTTTTTGTTAATTTATCCATTGTAATTTTATTTTAGTTAGTTAGTTTTTCGGCGACCTTTTATATCCAATACATTACGGCATCGGCGACAAAATCAATAACAGCGAACAAGACAAGCCAGTGCCAACCGCAAACAAGGATTCTTTTCATCATCGGCTTTGTTTTATACTCCCAGAGTGTTATTCTTTTCATTGTTTTGTTGTTAGTTTAGTTTTGCTTGGTTATAGAAGTTTTGCAAACTTCCATATTTATTTTTAATAATTTCTATATCTGGATATTCTATATTGCTATAACCCCATTCTTTAAACGACATTTTTTTTGCTCGATTTGCTAATAATTTTAATTTTTTAAATTCGTATTCTTTATTTGGATATTCTATTTTTTCCATATTTTTTTGTTAGTTTATTGACCTTTATTTTAATCCTCTTAATTCTGCCTCCTGATAATAACCCAGAAATATTAATATAATTTAGCAGGGATTCAAGGGGGCAGAATTGAAAGGATTAATCGGCTTTATCTCGTCCCCGACAGAGTTAGGCTGTCAGGGGCGATAAAAGAAGACTAAGCTTCTTTATCTAAGACAAGCAATTCCTTTTTTTATTTCTGCATAGACTTCGTCTCTTATTCCTTCATTTTCGCAGTAATCTTTCCAGACTCGATTCATTTCCTTTTTAGTGGGCATAAACTTTTTACCACCATTTACTAATCCATCATTTTCTATTAAGATACAGACCCTTTCTCCAAATCTTTTACCAAATGCATTCGTCCAAGTTTCGTTTCCATTGAGTACTTTTAACATTTCTTTTGTCGTCATTTTTTTTAATGTGCTTGCCCTAACTCCAAGCTGTTTACTATCTGATTAAAGTATAGCAAAGCCACAATGCTTGTCAAGGGGTAAAGAGTGGTTAGCTGTGGATAACTTTTCGGGGGATAAAAACGACTCTTAAAGACTGTTTTCTG
>Ga0172380_10006597_pt1 | contig 13409 bp, 9 predicted proteins | sample Leawe162metaG_FD_119747 | JGI IMG/M metagenome (GOLD analysis project Ga0172380, IMG submission 119747) | Leachate microbial communities from a municipal landfill in Southern Ontario, Canada - Leachate well 162 metaG | ecosystem: Engineered > Solid waste > Landfill > Unclassified | place... | reverse complement strand
TCATACACTCTGCGATTTATGTCTTCTAGGAAATCTGCATATTCAGGATGAATTTCTGCCAACTCCTTATTTCTTCCTTTCTCAAACCCTTCGTTCCATACAATGACGCTTCCTGTAGGACCAATCTTTTCTCGCATCATCTCAAGTAAGCCTGTCGTTGATGTTTCAAAATCATTACCTAAGTACTCGCAGTGTTCGATGTCACCATTTTCCTGCACTATATGGATCGATACTTGAAACACAATCTGTTGATTCGTCTTATATCCATCGAGTACTGGATATGGTTTTCCGAACGTCTCGTAATCAAGAAAATATAAAGGAAATGTAAGATTTGAAAGTGTCTCTCGAATTGAGTCTGTATCAATGAGTGGTTTGCCAGATTTCTGAAGGGCGACTTTTCCTCGCTGGATATCGGTAAGATCAAAATCCTCAGGGATATCCTTTACGTCGAGAATATTGTCATCCAACAGGCTCTGTAATTTCTTGCCCGTAACAATATGGTGGACAGAGTACTTCGGTACTTTTGGATTGAATAACTCGAAGCTATCGCATCTCTGTCCATGACTCCTGTATAGGCACTCACATCCATCAAAGGACACTTCTTCTTTACTCAATAGAGATAGTGCTTCGCTTATTTCAAGGCGGACATTTTCCTTGTCTTCCTGAACTTTGTCCGTCACATCCTCAATGACAAAAAGTTCACTTGGATTAATGTCTCCGTTACGCCGATAGTCCTTATTAATATGGACTATATAACTACGACCGACATCAACACCTGATTCTTCAACAGTGATCGTCTGGAAAGTAATGTCTTTCAGATGATTATGTTGTAGGTCTGTCTTAATTTCCGAGCTGGCTTTGATTTCGTACAGATCCCACTTATGAGTATCGCTGTTAAAAGCTAGGACATCCACTTTCGCAAAAAGACCGTTCTCTGTTTGAAAGGTCGCTTGGAACATCGTCCTATGCTCTTGCAGTAGATCGTTCGTCTTGATAATAAGTGTAGGTTTGTCTCCAGTGATCTCAATTCCATCTGGAAAGAGTTTTTGTGCATACTCTTCTACCTCATAACCATCCTTGATGAGCTTCTCCAAAAATAAAGACATCTCACCCTCAACATAGAGTTCAGGTTTATTCTTTTTTACCCATAGCCACTTGGGGCAAATTAGATATTCTTTAAAGTCTGTTTTAGTAATCGTCATATATGGTCTTTAACAATATCTTTAAGCCCCCAAAATGGACCACCACCCTCTCTGACGAGATCATCAATAAGGCGATAGGTGCCTTGTTTGGTAATTGAGCTTTGATAAAGGTTTTTGAGAGCTTCTTGCCACTCAGCTTCGATGTAAAACATCCTCCGCTGGTTATTTCCACGCACTCCATCAACCAGCAATACAAACTCTGCAATCTTCAGTGCGTCCTCTGGTGCTTTCTGAGAAAGAGTTACGATTGATTTTGTAAGCTCATAATCACGCTCGAACTTACCATTGCTTTTCTCCAGTGTTCGCTTGATCTTATCGGCAAGCCAAGTCACATCAAATATTTCTTTCTGTATGTTCACCCAGAAACCAAACTCTTCGAATAATTCAGGTTCTGTTCGATTATCAAGAACCCATTCCCACATCTTCTTAAGATTCTCTTTAGCAGATTTATCCTTAGCTACAAAACTATCTATATCTGAGTTTCCACCTGTAACATAGCTTCGTCCCAAAAAGTCTATGAAGTGTCTGTGTTCCGCAAGAGTGCCTTTCTCCCAAAACTCCTTAAAGAGTGGGGTATCAAAATTGAATTCTTCGCTGTAGTGCATGTACGCAAGTGCGATATGGTTAGCCAATCCCTCTTCTGGGTCTTTACTGTACTGTCGATCAGTTTCTTTTATTTTTACGATATCAATTCCTCGGTAGTACAGAGGTTGGATGTTCGGATCTTCAAATATCTGTTTATACAGATTAGATGACAAGTAGCCCTCCCACGCAGCGAGATACAGATGACTTTTTTCAGGATCTTCTGGAAAGATTTGTGGTATAAGCTTTTGCATCCAAGCAATTTCACGGAAATAAAACTGTGGAAGATAATGACCAAACATGAACATCAAAGCTCGGGTGTCTTCTTTTGCTAGCACACGTTCATAAAGTGCCTTTGTATCTTCTTTTATTCTTGTACCCTCAGGAAGCTCTTTACCATCTGGATAAATAAAATACACCAGTGCTTGGAATGCTCGCCCTCGAGCAGTATTAATTGCAATGGAATGAGGATCTGAAACCAACCGCTGTCCCTCGTGAGTGGTACTGATGGCTGGATCTTCAAGACTTTCTTTCTTTGGTGTTGGATCAGGATATGTAAGCAAGTAACTAATTACACCGAAGATGTCATCTCTGTATTTAGTAAAATCAAGAGGCGTTTTATTATTTTCTTCAATCAAAAGTTGCTGAACAACGTCGGACACAGCATCATGAACCGATGTCCATCCTGCAAGCCACGCATCAAATGAACGTTCTTCTTTATCCTGCTCAAACGGAGTCGCTTCGCCTGATGTTTTAATAGCAACAAGCAATTTAATTAACCCATCCCAATTGATTCCTCGTGTGATCGACTTATTCTTTCTGAAGACATCCTCGATGCCACGAAGAAATGTGTAGGTGTAGTGAGTGTCAAGCACATCTCTCTCAAAGAATTTATCCGCATTATCCACGAACTCTTGTAGACGTTTTTGCAAAGTCTCTTTTAACAACTCTCCAGCGCCCTCAGCGTTGTGTGGCCTAAGGAATCCATCAGCTATTCTGTCATCTATCTCTTTAAAGCTTTCTCGTAGAGCTTGTGGAGACCAAATTCCTCTAAGGTTGGTGGAAATTTGTTCAACAGACAATTTATCAAAATCATCTTGTGAAATAGGACCTTGTGGTACTACTGTACCGCTCATAGACATTCCAATACTTGGTTCAGGTTCGTAATCAGTCTTTATCGTGAATCCAAGAGAAAGGGCTTCTGCCTTTTCTGCTTCTGTAAGATATCCGTGAGCTATAGACAAAATACGTGATCCTTTTCGTTTATAATGTCCACCCTCGTCGTTTTCTCGTCTACTGAAATAGCTCAATATTTTCTTTACATATTCTCGCTGTTCAGAATCAGTCAGCACACCAAGACCTTTCTGTACTGTCTTTTCATATTCAGTACCACCAGATATTTCATAATAATTTTCAACATCAAAAAGTCTAAAGTATGCAGACTTTAGTTTTTCTTTAAGTGCCTCAGGACAAACACTCAGAGAGTAAAGACGCAACCGCCACATTGCACGACTTTCAGGAAGCGAATCTATGTACGTATCGTATATACGGCGTACTTCTATGGATGAATTCTTTTTGTTTTCCAGTAATTTTGTTACTAGAACCTTAACAACTGCCGCTAGTTCACGTACGTTATCTCTATATGAAAGATAATCCTTTTGTCCAACATTAATCGTAAAGAAGTCTACGTCAAAGAGATAGAATCGTTCGTTAAGTGTGAAGACTCTTTTGGCGTCCTTGTCTTCACCGCCCAATGTAACAATCTGACCCATAATTTTGGTAGTCATACCAAGCGCCTGCTCTAAACTAGAATCTGGAACTTTTGCCAAAAATCCAAATACTTTAGTCTGATCAATATCCTTGAAATAAAATGGGTCATCCGTACCATACCCGTTACTTGTTTTTGCCAACTCTTCCTTTGTACGAACAGCTAAAATTGTCTCTGCCAAGAGAAGTAAGCTGGTGTAATCATTAGCAGATACCAATGTATTCAATATCTTTTCATACTCAAATCCCCAATGGTTAAAATTTCCCATTGTTCTAACCCATTCTTGGTCATGGATTTTTGGAATGACTAAAGCAAGTTGATCTGCTTTTAAATCACCGGAGATTCGTAGAAATTGATCAATCAATTCTGGTTTGAACTTTTCTCTCGTTGTTGCAGTTTCAGTATCGAGCATTATCTGCACAACTTTTTCGGGAACCTGTTCAGCAACTTTTACCAAGTATGTAATTTCAGGTGTAGCAAATCTATATTGATTTATTTCCTCAGCGGATTTCTTAATTTCATCTAAAAAACCATTTTCCCAAAACCAATCAAGCCAACGATCGTCAGCCTTAGCGAAGAAATACTGCTTAGAATCTTTATTCTGAGAAATTAAAACTGCTACGTCTTCACGCTTAATATTTACTGGATCACCAGAAAGTAATTTATCTATTCTTTTGTGTAGTTCAATTTGCATCATATAAATCCAAGTAAAATAATCAGACCATCTTCAAACCTATTTATGTGTACTCGCAAAGCATTTAAATCATGTGAAGAGTCATTCATGAATGTTTTTACTTGAGTGAATGACGTTTCAAATTCAGTTCGTTGTTGAGTTGTTGGCTGTTGCGATGTGTAAGTATTCTGATCAACAAAAACTGTAACTAAGTCCATAAAAGCGCTGTGATATTCAGATGCACATACTTGAGCACTATTATTATTTAAATGATTTATTGCATTTTGATATCGTTCAGAAAAGGAACTGGTAATATTAAGTCTTTGGATTACTTCTTGCACTTTGTTAAGAATATGAGTTTGATTGTAATTCAGTGTTATTGCATTCAAGCCCTCATTGACGGGTGCAGGACCCAACGCTTCCGCTGGATCACCTATAGTTGGTGATCCGAAATTTACGGTCGCGTTTGGACTATTTTGAATAAGTAGTCCGTTGTTTTGCCCATCCTGTCTCGATGCGTCTCCTCCAGCGGTTTGAGGAGGAGATGAGGGACTATCATTTACACTAGTTGCCTGATTATGTTCTCCATCTTGATTAATTTTTGAGTGATTATTCTTCTTGATAGTTATTTTGTAAGTAACGTACGAAGATGCTCCCGCACTTAAAAGTAGCCCAAGAATAAATTCCCAGCGATCAAATATAAACGATAGTATGCTAATAGAATCTCCATCCATAAAATCACAATTCCAAAACTTTCCACTCGTCCCAGTCTCCACGTTCGACCTTTGACCAATCGTAAGTTTTTTCTTGATTCAAATACCAATCAGAACCTTTCTTTATCGCAATACCGCCAAAGAGCTTTTTATTCTTTGAATCAGTCACATACTTTTGGAAGGCTTCTGCCTTTGCCTTGGTGTAAGTCTTTCCGTCACGATCACCAGCGTCCTTAGTCTCAAAAATACCAAGACGACCATCTTTTAGTTGCACAAGATAGTCTGGATAGAATGTGAAAATCTGTCCTTCGTATTCATACTTTATACCAAAGTACTCAATCTTGCTTTCACCATTCTTCCACCACCACAAAATCTCCGAACTGTTAGAGTTCAAGAAATCCTCAAAGTCTTCCTCTGGTTTCGATCGGTCACGATTGAGATAGCATGGTTCATAAGCATAATTTCGTACCTTCATCTTTTCGTCAGAATGCTCGTTGTAGAACTGCTCCACAGGAAGCTCGAAGTCTGTCCATTGTTCACTCTCTTCGACTTTTTCACGCACCTCCACCTCTTTTACCAAGCGATATTGCTCCATCGCTCTCTCGAGCACTCGCTTGAACAATACTTGATTCTTGGCATGCAAAAACACTCGCTGGATGAGCAAGATTTCTTCAGCCCAGTCTTCAGAGCCAAGATACTTTCTGAACCACTGATAGATAGCGGACTTCACACTCGGAATAGAACGCTTTACGTTTCGGAATGACCCAAGATTTGACTTGATGAACTGCTCAAAGAAAACCTGAAGCTCATCTGCAGCAACAGTCAGTTTGGCCATCGCATCAGGACTAATCTTGCTCAAGTCATCAAGATCCTTTGCATCAATAGCGGTGTCTGCAATCAGTTCCTGATGATACTTCTTGATATCAAGATCTATACCACGGGCAGTTGCAGATTTTCTGTTGTCTGCAATCTTCACACCCTTAATACCAAACTCCTGATTCGCAACATCTGCAAAGACTTTAGCGAAGCTTGAGGTCACATCTCCGTAGTCAACGCGAGACTTGTAGTATGACTTCAGTTTAATCGGCTTGTAGGTCTCGATACGATCAGCCTTCAAGTGCTTGATGATGTTCGGATTGTATTCTTCCTTCTTAACCTCGATTGATTTTAGATTGGTGTAGATGTAACCCTTATTGAGCATTTCGGTAGCATAGTGCTTTTGTTCAGGCATACGCAAAATACGTCCGACTGTTTGTATCTCGAATACGACACTGGAAGTCTCTCTAAACTTCACGAGGATGTGTGCCCGAGGACAGTCCCATCCCGTATCGATTGCTTGCTTGAAAATAAGAAACTCAATTTCGTTGTCTGATTCGGCAATCCAATCGAGAGTATCGGATTTCTGTTCGGCAAGCCAAATAGCTAGCTTTCCATTCTTTTCAGTGATTCCCTTCTCAGATAAAAACTTTTTAACTGCTTCGATCTTTACCTCACCAGCTTCTGCGGTCGGGATCTGTATAAGGACGAGTGGATTGATATATGATTCTTCTTTCTGGAATGCTTTCTTGAGTTCAAGGCGTTTGTTGTATGCAGCTTCAAGCACTACTTGCTGTGAGTCAGTTTCAGATTGTCCTATTTTCCCAATTTCCTCATTGATGATCAATTCTTTCTTGATCATCCCTTCGTCGATAACATCCTTGGGATCGACAACAATATAGCCAGCACCGCCAGTAGCAAGATCACGAGCGAAGCCAAGTTCTTGATGAGGTCGACGTGGAGTAGCACTCATTTCAAGCACAATGTCTGCACCAATAAGATCACGAAGCTCGTTAGCTCTTTTGGTGTCCGCACTGACGTGACTCTCGTCAATGATGAGAATGATCTTTCGTTGTTCCTTTGTCTTATCTAAAACATCCCTGAAATTCAACTTCTCGCCATCCTTCATCAAAAGATTCTTCCATTCACCCTCACGATCCTTATTGCGAAGTTTTTCCCAGTTAGCAACCACGACTTCGTTCTGTACAATCCGCTCACGACCTCCTGCAAATTCTTCTTCGACCAGAGAAACTCTCGGTGCTCCGCCAAAAATCTTAGTCAAACTGTGCTTGCTCTGCATATGTAAATCACCTTTACCGATAGACATCCACACAAAACACAGATCGTCATCAGGAAGTTCCTTAATAAGTCCTTCTATAAACTTTGCAACCATCACCGTCTTTCCACTTCCTGTAGGAGATTGGAATACGCAAACTTCGCCAGGACCATCATAACCAAGAAGCTTGACCGTGGTATCGATCAGTTGGTTTACTGCTGTCTCCTGATATTGTTTAAGGTTAATACTCATAAATTTGTTTATATACGTCCAATATCTTTTGCGGGATTGGTTCAAGAACCACATCGTTCCATCCGACAAAGTCACTCTTGCTTAATCCTAGCGGATCAAGGGTAAAGCAGTACAAAGTTTTTGTCCCTTCAAGTTTGTCCAGTTCTTTCTTGAGAGTTTTAAGTGCATCTCTTTCAAGCGAGTAATAGACTGCAAGAATTTTATCTTCTTGTTTAAAAATTTTGTAATCGGATGTACTTTTGATTTCTTCGAATACGCCTTCTCGCAAGCAAAGCATCTCTGTACACTCGTTCGCAAGTCGTATTTTTAACTCATCTTTTGAGGGGCTAACTTTTACGAAAGCGGTTTTGAAATATTTCAAAGACGAACCATGTTCTTGAACTACTTTTTTTATTCTTGGGAAGCAAACATCATCAACAACTTTTCCAGTTCCGTTATTCGTCTCATTGTTATTACATAGAATGAAAGTTCTGTTACCGCCATTCTCAGAATTAAAATCGAGCACTGCCTGACCCGTTGTTCCTGAACCTGCAAAAAAGTCCATTACTATAGAGTCCTCTTTGGTAGCTAATTGAATAATTCTTTTTATCAGTCTAGTCGGTTTCGGAGAGTTAAAAATATTATCTTTGAAAAATGCTTTTAGCTCACGCTTGGCTTCATCATTACTACCAACCTCATCGTATAACCAAAGTGTTCTAGGGATAACACCTTCTTTCATCTCATTCAGGTACTTTTTCATACGGGGCACAGCCGTACCTTTCGCTCCAAACCAAATTCGCCCTTCATCTTCGGCACGATCAAGTGTCTCTTTTTTAAACCTAGGAAATGTTCCAGGAGGCGGCGTCCACACTATCCCGTTCTTAAAAGTGTGAGAGTATTTTGTCGCCGAGCCACTTTTTGCATGTAATGGACCAGTTAACCATGGACCACGAGAGTCGTTGTCGGGGTTCTTATAGCGATCGTTTTGTTCAACTGTGCGTGAGAGAAGATTTATCTTAAAGCCGTTTGCGGTTGAGTTCTTCGCATAGCAAAAGATAAAATCGTGTGTATCTGAGAAATACTTTGCGTCATTACTTTGTGTGTATTTTTTCTGCCAAATGATGTTAGCAATGAAGTTATTTTCTCCGAAAATTTCGTTACATAACAACTTTAATTGTGCTTGTTCATTATCATCAATGGAAATGAAGACCATCCCGGTTTCTGATAAAAGGTTCTTTGCAAGCTTGAGACGCTTGCTCATAAAAGAAAGCCACTTACTGTGTTTGTAAGCGTCCTCTCTGTCTACATATGAGTCGTTATAAATGAAATCTTTATTTCCTGTGTTATAGGGAGGGTCAATATAAATAAGATCAATCTTTTCTTGATGAGTAAAGTTGAGAACTGATAAGGAGTGATAATTATCACCCTCGATTAAAATATTTGGTGAGACATTTTTTCCTTTGACTTCCTTTCCTTTTATAGATTTTAAAATTGGAAGTGCATTCTCAGAGTCCTTCTCAAATTGTTCTTTCACCTTATCCTCGTCCCAAATCAAGCCGTATTTTTTACGGGACTCAAGCCTCTCAACAATGCTGAGAAGTTCTTCTTTGCTTAATTGTGAATAGTCTTTAGCCATTGTTTTGTTTCAAAATTTTGAGAATATCCTCCTTGCGGTAACGTCGATCACCACGCTTTCCATATCGTACCGCCTTAAGTACTCCCTCATTGTCCCAATTACGCAATGTGTTGGGGTGTACATTTAAGGCATCAGACGCTTGCTGAAGCGTAAGCATATCTGGTAACTCCTTAAATTTATCCTCCTGTTTTGCCATAAATAGTGACTTACCATAAGTTTACAATAAATCTACCCTTAATGAAAGTGAGTTACCAAGCCTTAATTTATGAGGACTTTTGTAACTCTTCAATTACTTTTATAAAATCTGCGGTCTTGGACAGCCACTCATCTGTCATCACACTCGGTCGGAGTTCCGTATAGTTCTCAGGGAACGAGAAACCGATGGACTCGAGTTTGTTCTTGAATTCCTCTACCAATGACTCACTTACCTTGGCGGTCCACTCAAAGTTGAACGCCAGACGCTTGTCCGTCGAGAGCGTAAAGAGTGAGCGGTCGGAAATGTTGCCAAAGATAGGACTGAATGAGCCATATGATCCTGTTCCAAGTCGCATCTCTGTTGCATGTTCTTTGGAGAAGTTGTAAATCTGCTCAAAGCCTCGATACTCATCAATCGTAAGTTTCTGACGAGCGTCTTCGAGCAATGCCTCCTCTGTCCACTTACGACGAGAACCGCCAGAAGACGAAACTGAAATATCTTTCTTTACTTCAGCACCAAATATCTTTGGAATAATGATCTCGTAGGTGTCGTGCTTGTAGTATTCGAGTTCGACAGCGTAGATATCGAACTGGCTGTTCTGGTTCACATATAAGATGAGATCCTTGAGACGATCGTCGAGCTTGTCCATCAGAACGACGAAATGAAATACTCCGTTATTGAGATTGGTGCGTGCCTTATCTATTGTCGATTCGACTTCTTCGTCTGAGAGCTGGAAGAAATCCTTTAGCTTGTCAGTGGTGCGTAGCTTGAAAACTTTCTGAGTATGGTTGTCGAGAATACCGAGAAACTCGTTGAAGTCATTCGAGTGCTTCCAGAGTGCCGCCCCATAGTCGAGTGCTTGCGAGATGACGGTTCGCTTGTCTGGATTTTTGTATAGCTTGGTTTCTACAATGTACAGCTCTCCGTACTGATCAATGCCGATGGCATCAATCGAACCGCTGTTGGTTGGAAACTCTCGTGCGAGTATCAAAAGACGGATATCTTCCTTGATATCGTAGAGAGGAATGCTCTCGGGATTATCGTAGATGTAGCGCTGTAAGTAATCCTCTTTATCAAAAGATGATTTTTCTACTTTTACGGCGTTCTTGCCTTGATTTGAAATTATTATTGCCATAACTTGATAGGTCTTTTTATGGCGGGATACAAAAAGCCCGCCACGGGTAGAGGGCGAACCCTCTCGTACCAGTTTCCCGATACGGCCTATCAAGCAACCCCATGACGGGTTTTTTATGCTTGATAGGACTTTCGACCATATCCTTTGGCGAACCAAAGGGGTTAGGTCTGCATATTCAGTTGTATCTCAATAATAGCTTAAATTAAGCCGTTTGCGAAGCCCTGAGTTACCAACACTTGTCAACTGGTTTCAGAGAGCTATAATAATTGGTAGAGCAACTTGAAACACCTATTAAGGTTCATCCAAACGGAGGCCAACAGACTTAGTAAGTCACAGGCAAACAACTTCGCGAGGGTGATCCGAAATGAGTTTATATAAAAACTGGACGCGCTTAGTATCAAAGCAAACAGACCACGGTACTCACGGCAAGGAAAACGGCGCATCAAAGGGATATAGATTTCGAACAATAAATAACCTATTCATTTAGGAGTATTTTGTTGTTGGAAATTTGTACCCCTTTTTTTGATTTCTAGCACCAAATTCTCAAATGAGGGTTTGGTGTTTTTCGTTGCTTCATATTAGCAACTAACCATAAAAACAATATGGCTAAACAAAAATTAGAGTGGCGCACTGAGCGTCGCAAAGTAAAGGATCTCATTCGTTATGAAAAGAATCCTCGAAAATTATCACCAACTCAACTCGACGGACTGAAACGCAGTCTCAAGAAATTCAATGTCGCCGAATTACCCTGCATCAATACGGACGGCACGCTCGTAGCAGGAAATCAGCGTGTCTTGGCACTTTCTCTCCTCGGACGAGGCGAGGAAGAAATCGAGGTGCGTGTACCAAATCGCTTGCTCACAGAAGCAGAGTTCCGTGACTACCTACTCACTTCGAATAGGTCTGGAGCATCGTGGGACTTCGAGAAACTCTGCCAAGACTTCTCCCTTGAAGAGCTTCTCACCGCAGGCTTCGACTCGCTCGATCTCTCGAACATCTTTGATGACAACCTTGATGTGAACGATGACGAATGGAATGAGGAGGAAGAAATCGAAAAAGCGCAGGATACGGACATCAAGCCTGGCGACTACTTCGCTCTCGGTAGGCATCGATTGCTATGTTCGGATGCGACCCATCCAGAGAACGTGAAGAAACTGATGGCGGGAGCAACTGTCGACTTCATCAATGATGATTTGCCTTTCAATATAGGGCTTTCATATGACAAGGGTGTCGGGAACAACGCCAGCTACGGAGGCACTACTGACGACAGCAAGTCTGATGCGGAGTACGAGAACTTCGTGATGACAGTGATGAAGAACGCATTATCAGTCGCAAAGAAAGACGCTCATGTCTTCTTCTGGTGCGACGAACGTTATGTGTGGCTTTTTCAGAACACATACCGTGAACTGGGCATCGATTCAAAGCGTCTCTGCATCTGGATCAAGGATAACCAGTCGCCAACACCCAAGACAGCGTTCAATAAGGTGACCGAGTTCTGCGTATACGGAACGATCGGAAAGCCATATTTGAATGACAAGCTTAAGAACCTGAATGAGATTCAGAACAAGGAGGTCACCACGGGAAATCGTCTCACTGACGACATCCTCGACATGTTCAACATCTGGCTCGTGAAGCGACTGCCGAGTTCCGAATATCAGCACCCTACCCAGAAAAATCCTACCTTGCATGAAAAAGCTCTCCGACGTTGTACTCGTGTCGGTGATGTCGTGCTTGATCTAACAGCTGGTTCAGGAAGCATTCTCTCAGCGTGCGAACAGTTAAAACGAACAGCGTATCTCAACGAGCTAGAGCCAGTGTTCTGCCAAGTAATCATTAACCGCTTTAAACAACTAAATCAACATGAACAAGTCATCAAACTCAATTAAGTACGGAGATGTGTTTCATCTCGGTAACCATCTGCTCTTGTGTGCGGACTCACGCAATAAGGACATGGTTGCCAAGCTTCTTGGAGACAAGAAGATAAAGTCAGTAATTATTGACCCTCCTTACGGAGTAGCCGTTGCCGAGAGCAAGGAGGGATTTCAGACGCTCGCCAAGAACAAGGCAATCATCAACGACCACCTACAAAGCGATGCTGAGTATCGCAAGTTCACCCGTGACTGGATAGAAGCGATCACACCGCACCTCGAACGCAAGAATTCCTTCTACATCTTCAACTCGGACAAGATGGTCTTTGCTCTGCGTGAGGGCATGATCGACGCAGGATTGAAGTTCGGACAGCTTCTGATCTGGGTAAAGACACATGCTGTCGTGGGACGAATGGACTATGCACCCCAGCATGAGCTTATTGCCTATGGTTGGTATGGAGTGCATGAATTCCTAAAGTCTAAAGACAAGAGTGTCTTGGTATGTCCGAAGCCGAACAAGAGCAAGATGCACCCGACGACCAAGCCTCTCGATCTCATGCGTCGATTGATTCTAAACGGCACTCGCATCGGTGACATTGTGTACGACGGTTTTCTTGGAAGTGGCACTACGCTACTTGCATGCGAACAGACAAAACGAATTTGCGTCGGAGTCGAGCTTGACCCCGAGTACTGCCAGACCATCATCGACAGGTTCGAGAAATTAACAGGACTTAAGGCAGAACGATATGAGTAGAAAAGATACGATTACCGCTCGCCAAAACAAACTCAAGGAGGCGTTCCTTGAGCAACTTAAACGTACTCCGACAATCGAGACCGCCTGCCAGAAAGTAAGCGTTTCGAGGGCGACCGTGTACCGATGGATCAATGGAAATAAGAGCTTCGAGAAAAAGGTCGACGAAGCACTCACCGAGGGTCGCACCTTCATGTCCGACATTGCCGAGAACCAGCTCTTCTCACTTATCGGGGAGAAGAAGATCGAAGCAATCAGACTGTACCTCTCGACCCATAATGCACGGTACAGCAACAAGCTTGAGGTGTCTGGTTCTGTTTCCAGAGACGAACCACTTACTAAAGAGCAGAAGCAACTAATCCGAGAAGCATTGAAGCTTTCATCTCTACGCAATTATGAAAAAGAATCGAGAAAAAGAAAAACTGATTGAGCGAATACTGAAAGACAAAACACTAAGACGTGAGATAACCTCTCGTGACTTTGAGTGGTTTTTCACTATCTACTATTCGCGATACATCAAGTATGAGACTCCTGAGTTCCATCGGGAGATGTTTCGTATTCT
>Ga0172380_10006596_pt1 | contig 13410 bp, 10 predicted proteins | sample Leawe162metaG_FD_119747 | JGI IMG/M metagenome (GOLD analysis project Ga0172380, IMG submission 119747) | Leachate microbial communities from a municipal landfill in Southern Ontario, Canada - Leachate well 162 metaG | ecosystem: Engineered > Solid waste > Landfill > Unclassified | place... | reverse complement strand
CCTAACCCCATCTCCATCACCCTGACCGGGTTCAAATGCAGATAATCCAATACCGCCAGCACATAGCCTTCTTCCACCACCTCGGACCGGAACCGCCCCTGGAACAACGGGCCTATCCTCTGGTATTTCCGATTATGCCAAACGCTATATGCCACATTCAGCCAATGAACCGCCGCACTGAGGTTGCCGCTAAGTATTCTCATCAGAAGATGATAATGGTTCGGCATCAACACATAGCCATGAACCTGCACCCCGTAGCGCTCGCTCATTTCCCCCAGCAGTTCAAGCATGTGCTCACGATCGCGGTCATCCCGGAAGATCTCCAATCGTTCCAGACCGCGGTTGATTACATGCACCCAACCGCATTCCAACTTAACCCTCGCTTGCCGGCTCATGTCTTTATCTCATCATTTTTTACTACAGACTGTCAATCACATATTTATTATATATTGAGACGCGTCCCTTATTCTTGTCCCTTATTCTTCCTCGTCCCTTATTCTTCCTGAAAAAGCGTGATATTCGTCAAACACTGTCAGCGCGACTTGAGCGGGGCGAGCAGGCGGTCGAAGGCGCGGCGGCGGCGGGAGCCGGACGGGCACACGAAAGCGATGGCGCCAGATATTTTCTGCCAGAGGCGCCAGCCGAAGGAGTTGACGATTTCACCGATGATGCGGTCCCTTTCCGCAATCTCGCCGCGCATGCCGACGATTTCACCGTGGTACTTGCGCACGACATCCCGTTGATGTTCAATTGTTTTCTCAAGGGAATGCAGGGGCACCTGGCGCTTGAGGTAATTTTCCTTGAACTTGTAACAGCGTTCCGGACCGTATACGTACGACTGGAAGCTTTCGTCCATCTCCCGGAAGAGCTTCGCCGCCCCAGGCTTTATCCCGCAATGCGCGAGCAGCTCTTCGAATCCGATCCTCTTGTCAATGCCCAGCTCGAAGTACTTTACCTGGTGAAAGTAAAAAAGGCTGCGGTAAAGCACAAAATCCACCGGCAGCGCGCCGGGAAAGACCCATTCGATATCAATCAAATAATGCTTATTGCCCGACCGGATGATGTTTTCAAACACGGCGTCTATCGCCCCCACCGGCAACCAGCAGCCTTCTGCCGCAAGAATTCCGGGCTGAACGCCGAAGACCTCCGCAATCTTCGGGCCCGTCTCGCGCGCCTCCGGCGGCCGGAATGCCTTTTCAATAAGCGCGCGATAAGCATCAATAATCGCAATGAACGCATCGCGGTTACCGGCGCGGAAGGCATCCAGGAGCAAGCGGTCAATGCTTTCGCCCTCGATGTATTCAAAAGTTATGGCCGGCTTTTCATAAGCCATGCGGTTTGGCAAAAGCAGACCGCCGGGATTAAGGCTGCCGCGGACAAGGTCGTACCCGTCGCTGATGGCCCGGATATGGGCCTCTGACGCCCTGCCCAGCGCCTTTTTAACCACCACTTTGGCGTTGTTTAAGGCAACAATCGAGGTCTCAATCTGGAATTGAGGCAGGCGGTGGCGGTTATACCTTGCAAAAATGACGTTCATATTCATTAGCATCCCATGGGATGCAGGTTAACAGGTTACAGGTTGATAGACAGTTAGTGGAAACCGCCAATAACATAAGCATCCCATAAGGTTGATATTTACAAATAAAAAGCGATTATTTTGATTTCTGTGGGCTGCCACAGTGTGGCGCAAAATGCCCGCACGCTGTGCGGGCCTACAATTTAGGACTGTTCATGACGAGTATCTCAGGGTTCAGGATCTGTAAAAGAATACCGCAGCTGCCTGCCGCGCCAAAGAGACCCGGTAGCAAACAGCGGATGGTATTGCAACATTTACAAAATCATTCCCAGTATGACATAGCCGGCGCTCGACAGCCTGATGAGCCAAATGCCAGTCACGGCATCATAGGCGGCGTAATCCGCCAGGCTATCGCCGTCAAAATCGGCGGCCAGCACGGAATAGCCATCCAGGCCCAGGTAGCCGGCTTTTGTTTCCTGCGAATAACCGGAATGCGAAAACTTGATGTTCCAGTTGCCCTGCTGGTAACCCGCAGGGTCTGCGAGCCCGTCGCCGTCAAAGTCGGCGGCCAGCGCAACATAACCGGCGCCGCCCATGAAGGCCGGAAGGCTCAAGGCCGAGTATCCGGAACCTGAAAGCTTCACTTCCCAGTCACCGGTTGCCTCCCCGTAAACCGCCGGATCGGCCAGGCGGTCGCCGTCAAAATCGGCGGCAACGGCCGCGTAGCCTGCGCCGCCCATGAAGGCCGGCAGGTTCAGGGTCGAATAACCGCCGCCGGAAAGCTTGACCTGCCAGTCGCCCGTGGTTTCCCTGTAAACCGCCGGATCGGCCACCCGGTCGCCGTCGAAGTCGGCGGCAAAGGCCGTGTAGCCTGGACCGCCGAAAAATCCCGGCAGATCAATCAGGGCATAACCGGTCGAAGACAACCGCACCTGCCATCCGCCAGAGGAGGCTTGGTAGAGGGCAGGGTCGGCAACGCGGTCGCCATCGAAATCGGCGCCGAGCGGCGTCGCATTCGCCAGGGAAAAATGATTGTCCGTTGCCCCGCCGACTACAACCGGCACCTTGGTAATCCTGGTTATGCTGTTGTCGCCATCCGTGATGATCGCCTGGATATAATACGAGCCGGCGCCCACCGCCGAGGAATCCCAGACATAGCTGGCGGAACCCACGGCCTGGGTGACGGTCGTCAGAAGATGGCCGGAAAAAGAGCTTCCGGAAAGCGTGCCGTAATAGAGGCTGACCGTGACGCTGGCGCTATCGGGGTCGGTGGCGGTCCACGAAATGGTGTAGCTGTTATTGGCGGGGCGGTTGTCGTCGCAAAGCTTGATGTCGTCTATGGCAAAGGTCGTTGCGACCGGCACCTCGAGGGGATCAAAACGAATCCGTTTCACGGAGCCAAGCTCGCGCCAGCCCAACTGGGCCGGGTAAGGGTTTTCGGTTGTGAGGAGCGCGCGGTCCGCCAGATCAACGGTGTAGGAATGCCAGCTCTCGAGCATGGGTATGCCCTGGGCCTCGGAGCCGTCATTGGTAATAGACGTATTGAACCAGATTACTCTTGGGAGCCACCCTTTTGCCACCCAATCGTTTATATTCACGTAACCTGTCGGGTCAACCATCATGCGGTAGGTCAGGTAGCGGTATTTGCTTGCGTCAATCGCTTTAAACTCTCCACTCAACCGTGTATTCAGGTAAAATTGAGCGTCAGATTCGTTTCCCAAAATTGGGGCATCAGCCGTGGCGATCAGCATGCCGTTGTCGAAGGAGACGTTCGAGAGGTAGAGCTGCTCGTAGATGTCGGACGAGTCCGTCATGTCCCAGGGATTCCCCAGCTCCACCGTGGCATAATCGCTGCCGCTGGTAAAGGTGGGCGCTGTGAACTCCAGCTCGGGCGGATGCGTAATGGTCACCTTGGCGCTGTAGCCGCTGCGGCCCAGCACCCTGTAGGCGGAAGAGTTTCTTGCGACCAGCTGCAGGTAAAAATAATAATCACCCGGCGGAAAAGCGGCGGTATTGATTTCGTAAAGACCGTCGTTTTTCAGGCAGGTTGCCACGAGTTCGCCGTTAAAGATACTCCGGTTGGTGACCACGCAGACCTGCACGCTGTTGGTGGTCAAGTCGTTCGTATCCGCGCCGGTGGTGTACCAGCGCAGCTGCAGCTTGGGTGAGGTGGAAGGATCATAGAGCCTCATCCAATTTACCTTGATCGCCGTGCCGGCGGCGCCATCCTTGGTGGCTTCAATCAGGAACCCGTAAATGTTATTGGTCCAGGGCCCGAGAACCTCTACGCCCGCGCTTGGATTATTGATCCGGTCGTTGAAATAATCAGCCACATTGAAGCCCAGCTCGTATATCCGGTATCCCTCCGGGTAGAGCTCGCTGGTCCACTGCCCTGCTTCATTCTGCAAAAGGCAGTCGCCGTCAATGAATCCAATGGCATTTGCCACCGGATTTTCAACCTCTGCGGCGTTGGTGGTCCAGATGACCCAGAAGGTCGAGCGGTTCCGGGTGGATATGCGCATCGAAAGCCTTGAGTACTTAGAGGCGTTGATCGGGTTAAGCTGCCCCAGGGGCATGCAGTTATCCACATGGTAGGGATAGCTTGCGGCCGTGGCCGTCGAAAAACCGCGCCAGAGGGGATAAAAGGGCGCACCCGCGGCCAGGAAAGTGCTGGACCATTCATTGTTCGCGGCAGTGGGCTCCTGGAAATTGATGTCGTATGGAATATCGCGGATCTGATTCATGTCCCAGGGATTTGCGGCCACGGACGTGGCGAACTCATCCCCGGCCGCGTAAGACATGTTTGTGCTCGGAGAAGTCAGGACTATAGTCTGGGCAAACAAAGAAGGCACCATCAACAATCCCAGCCAGAGACTGACTTTACTTTTCATATATGTCCTTTTACTAACTAATAGTGGCGCCAAAGTTAGTATTACTACATTTTTATTTAACAAAATAAAACCAGGCCCAAGACAATCTTTTTAATGTATGATAGAATAAAATTTTGTGCATTTCAATCTTATAATAAGGGTGAATTTTGCACGCATTGCGTTCAACATTCAGGTTACATATTCGTCCGGAGGCACTGGAACACGATTTCGCAGGCCAGGCAATTGCCGGCCGCGGTAAAATGCACACCGTCCTGGAGGATATAAACGCCGTATCCGTCCCGCTCCATTGCGGTCCGGACGGGATGATACCAGTCTATAAACAGGAGGCGGTTGCGCAGGGCAAAGTGTTCGGCCGCCCGGCGGTAGGGATGAACCGCTGCATCCAGCCCGCCGGCCGCGTGGAACCGCCTGCAGCTTTCGTCGTTTTTAATCCAGCCGTGCCAGGCATCCACCACCGGTGGAAAATTGATCAGGGCCAGCCTCGCCCCGATCAATGAAGTCTTCCGGCTCATTTTCTCCAAATTTTCCCTAAATTCCCGGACAGGAACGTGGCGATTGCGCTCAATGGTGGCATCGTTGCCGCCGAATTCAGCCAGGACCCAGTCGGGCTTGTGACATAAAACTTCCTTCTGCATCCGCGCCAATCCTTCCCGGGAAGTGTTGCCTCCCACGCCGGCGTTGATGACATTAACGCGGCGCGGCGCCAGCATTTTCGCCAGCTTCCGCTCCAGCATCGCAGGCCATCTTTTTTGCGGCGCAACCTGCGCGGCCTGGGTCATGGAATCGCCGAAGGCGACTATTTTCAAGCGTTTCATTTCAATATCCTCCTCAGCGGCGTCCCATAAGGGACGCCTAGGCTGTAGCGTTTTTTGGCTGTAGGCTGCAGGTTAAAACCAGAAAAACAACATCGGCAATAAACCGGAACTGTCGTTCTAAAAATATTGGCAACTCATACTGCTTTTCCGCGGTTTCCCTGACAGTCTAACAACCTACAGCCTATTAACCTGCATCCTATTAAAACCTTGACCTGAAATTCCGTTTATCTTATATACTTGCTCCCATATGAAAAGAGAAAAAAAATTGCCCGGCGGTGTATGGTCGGCCATCCCCACTCCTTTTACCGCCGGCATGCAGGTTGATTTAAAGAGCGTGCGGCGCATGGTAGAACACCATGTCCGCCTGGGGATCAAGGGCCTGTTCGCCTGCGGTACAAACGGCGAGGGTCCGTGGATGACCAACGCCCAGCGCGCGGTGCTGCTGCGCTCCGTGGTGCGATGCGTCCGCAAGCGCATGCCGGTTGCGGTGCAGGTCACGGACAACTCCGCGGCGCGCATCCTTGAAAACATGGACATGGCCGCGGCGGCCGGCGCCGATATTGCCGTGATCGCCCCTCCGTATTTTCTCGCCAACGCCACCCCGCGCAACATTTTCAAGATATACCAGGAGGCCATCCGGAAGAGCCCGATGCCGGTCGGCATATATGACCGCGGCAAGTTCGGGGCGGTCTTCGTACCCGACGAGATCATCGCCGATATATACGCCGAGCCAAAGGTGGTCATCATCAAGGACAGCTCCACCATGCCCGAACGTATGAAAATCGCGCTGGAGGCCAGACGCCGGCGCCCGGGCTTAAGCCTCCTGGACGGTGATGAGTTCCATTGCGTGCAATACCTGTCCGCCGGCTACGACGGCCTGCTTTTGGGCGGCGGGGTTTTCAACGGACACATCGCCGCGAAAATCATCGAATCCGTCCGCGCGGGCAACATGCAGAAGGCCGAAAAGCTTCAAGCCCGGATGAACAACATCATGTGGGCGGTCTACGGCGGCAAAAAAATCGCCTGCTGGCTGGCCGGAGAAAAGCAGCTCCTGGTGCGCATGGGAATATTCACAACGCACATGAATTACCCGAATTACCCGCTCAACCCGGCCTGCCGGCGTGCCATCGAACGGGTTCTGAAACAAAACAGGAAATTGCTTTTGCCGTAGAGATAATTTCAAAAATGGCCGCAAAGAGGCACAAAATTCACAGAATCGTTGTGTTTCTTGTGCATTTTTGTGGCAAAAAATAATTTTGAAAATGGTTCCGCAATATGTCTAAAAAGATCATGGTCCGCAGGGCGGCGGACAACGAATACCTGCACAAGGACTTCCACGGCGCCATGAACCTGGCGCTGGAATATCTGCGCAAGCGCTTCGGCGCAGGGGCCGTTCGCGACTATTTACGCCAATACGCCAGATCGTTCCACGCGCCGCTCACCGCCCGGTTGCGCCGGCGCGGCCTTGGGGTTCTGGAGGATTACATCAAAAAAACATACGCCATGGAAGGCGCGCCCGTCAGCGTCCGGCGCACGCAAGACGAGCTCGTTTTCAAGACCAAATATTGCCCGGCCGTGAAGCACATCCGCCGCCTGAAGCTGGCGGTCTCGCCGCTCTTTATCGAAACCGAGCGCACCGTTTACGGCGCGATCTGCGAAAACACGCCTTACCGGCATGAATTAATCAGTTATGACAAAAGGACCGGGCGCAGCATCCAGCGATTCTCAAGGAAACAATAATGATCTCATGCACAGAGTTCATAGCCGCCTACAGCGAGCACTTCAAGTTTCTAGAAAAGAAAGGGGGCAAAAAGGCGGTTCTGGATTTCTGGAACTTTTTGTCCCGGAAATACCTGACATCATCGCTCAAGCGCCTCGTAAAAAAACACGGCATCCGCGGCTGCTGGCTCTACTGGCAAAAGTCACTGAACGAGGAGGCCGCGGACTTCACCATGGAGCTTGATGAAAAGGACGGCGTTTTCAAAATCATCATGCACCACTGCCCTTCCAAGGGCCGCCTCATGCAGTGGAAGCACATGCGCCCCTATCCCGAATATTGCCTGCACTGCGACGTGCTTTACCGGCGCATACTCGAGCCGCTGGGATTCACCTACGAGGCCGATTTAACAGCGACTGGCAAGGCCCGCTGCAGGCTGGTTGTCCGCAAAAAACCGTGATTTTCCGCGCCAGCACCGGGCAGGCCGGGCGCCGGCCCTCCATCGCCCCAAGCCGCCGCGACGCCGCAACGGCGTTTTCTGATTGTGCTTGACGAAAGGCCGCTTTTTTTAATCTAATGCAGCTTTGTTGAAAGCAGGCGGCATTGAATAGAATAATTTCAAAAAAACAGCTTTCGGATGACGTCTTCATGATGCGCATCGAGGCGCCCCTGATAGCCTCCGAACGCCGGCCCGGCCAGTTTGTCATCATCCAGCTGGACACAAAATACGGCGAGCGCATCCCGCTCACCATAGCCGACGCCGACCCGGCCGGGGGCTCCATCACCGTCATTTTCCAGGCCGTGGGCGCCACCACTTCACGTCTCTCCAAATTCAACCCGGGCGACTCCCTGGAAAACCTGGTCGGACCGCTCGGTCGGCCGACGCACATTGAAAAATTCGGGACCGTGGCCTGCGTCGGCGGCGGCATAGGGGTGGCCCCGCTTTACCCGATCGTGCAGGGCATGAAAGAGGCCGGCAACCGCATCATCGTCATCATGGGCGCCCGCAACAGGGCCCTGCTGATCCTCGAAAAAGAAATGCGCGCGCTGGCCGACGAGCTGATCATCTGCACCGATGACGGCTCCAGCGGCCTCAAGGCGCTCGTAACCGCCCCCCTCAAGGAAATCTGCGCGCGCGATCCCAAGCCCGACCTGGCGGTGGCAATCGGCCCGCCGGTCATGATGAAATTCTGTGCCGAAACCACCCGCCCCTTCAAGGTGCCCACGGTGGTTTCGCTCAACACCATCATGGTGGACGGCACCGGCATGTGCGGCGGATGCCGCGTGACGGTCGGCGGCAAGACCAGATTCGTCTGCGTGGACGGGCCCGAGTTTGACGGCCACCTGGTTGATTTCGACAACATGATGAAGCGCCTGAAGGCCTACAAGCGCCAGGAGGACAACGCGCGGGAAATATGCCGGCTTGATGCGGAAATTATAAAACAGGCACAAAGGGTCAAAGGCACATAGGCACAAAGCAGCAAGAAATCAAGTTGCAATTGTGAATACATTACAACATTAAGTTCAGAAATGAGCCATCATGCCACCAGGGAAGAACTTGCGTCCGAGGCGCACCGCCTACTGGCCGATGTTTCCTCCCGGCCCCAGCCACTGAAGGCCCGCGAACGCCTCCAGATCCCGCCCCAGGAGATGCCGAGCCAGGACCCGGTTGCGCGCAGGGCCAACACGAACGAGGTGGCCCTGGGCTACTCCCCCGAACAGGCCAGGCTGGAAGCGATGCGCTGCCTGCAGTGCAAAAACGCGCCCTGCATCGCCGGGTGCCCGGTGCGCATAGATATCCCCGGCTTCGTCGGCGCGATTGCCGGAGGAGATCTCCAGAAAGCCATTGCCATCATTAAGCGCAACAGCCTGCTCCCCTCGGTCTGCGGGCGCGTCTGCCCCCAGGAAACCCAGTGCCAGGCCCCCTGCACGGTCGGGAAGTCGCTCAAGGACGTGAACAAGGCCGTTTCCATCGGCAGGCTCGAAAGATACGCGGCCGACCTGGAAAGGGAGAAAGGACTGCTTGACACCCCGGAGGTAAAGGCTGAAACCGGGCGGAAAGTGGCGGTGATCGGCAGCGGCCCGGCCAGCATCACGGTCGCGGCCGACGTCCGGCGCGAAGGCCACTCCGTGACAATGTTCGAGGCCTTCCACAAGGCGGGCGGCGTGCTCGTTTACGGCATCCCCGAGTTTCGCCTGCCGAAGAAAATCGTGCAGTTCGAAATAGACACCCTCAAGGCCATGGGCGTTGAAATCAAGACCAACTTCGTCGTCGGCCGGACGCGCCGCCTCAAAGATTTGATCGAAAAAGACGGCTACGAGGCCGTCTTCATCGGCACCGGGGCCGGGCTGCCTAAATTCATGAACATCGAGGGCGAAAACCTGGTGGGGGTGTTCTCGGCCAACGAATACCTTACCCGCGCCAACCTCATGCGCGCCTACGACCGCGAGCATGCCCAGACGCCAATTTACAACTCGCGCAAGGTGGCCGTCCTGGGCGGCGGCAACGTGGCCATGGATGCCGCACGCATGGCGGTGCGCCTCGGCGCCGCCGAAGTTCACCTGGTATACCGGCGCACCGAGGTCGAAATGCCGGCGCGGGTGGAGGAAGTCGCCCACGCCAAGGAAGAAGGGGTTATTTTCCACATCCTGCAGAATGCCAAGCGCATCCTCGGAAACGAGGAAGGGTGCGTGACCGCCATGGAGTGCCTCAAATACGAGTTGGGCGCGCCGGATGATTCCGGGCGGAGGCGCCCGGTGGAAATCAAGGGCAGCGAGTTCATCATGGAGGTCGACACCGTCATCGTGGCCATCGGCAACGACTCCAACCCGCTCATCAAGCAGACCACGGAAGGCCTGGCTACAACCAAGTGGGGCAACATCATCGTGGATGAAAACGGCAAGACTTCGCTCGACAGGGTTTATGCCGGCGGCGACATCGTTCTCGGGGCGGCGACGGTCATCCTGGCCATGGGCGAAGGACGGCGGGCTGCGAATTCAATTAACAAGCTGCTGGCCGGGAATAAAAAATAATTTTAACATAAAGAAAGAAACAGCAACAAAACCGTATGCGTTTGTCATTCCCGACCTGTTCCAGCTATCGCAGCCAGAAGGTTTACTTCAGCGGAGCAGGCTCGGGTATACAGAAAAGTCAATACTGGATTCCCGCTTTCGCGGGAATGACAGCATTGAAGTTCACAAACTATCAACATAACTGAGGGTCACCAAAACAGAAAAGGTGCAATCATGGCAAAAATAACATTCATCGGCGCCGGCAGTTTCGGTTTCACGCGCGGTTTGGTTAAAGACGTCCTCACCTACCCGCTCCTGCGCGACGCCACCCTGGTACTCATGGATATCAACCGCGATAGACTGGCGCTGATCAAGAAGGCGGTCGAGCGGATCGTCAGGGAGGGAAAGTATCCCGCCAAAATCGTCGCCACCACCGACCGGCGCGAGGCCCTGAAGGGCGCCGATGCCGTCATCTGCACCATCCTGGCGGGCGACGTTAGCGTCTGGCAGCATGACATCCTCATCCCCAAGAAATACGGGGTTGACATGAACATCGGCGACACGCGCAGCGTGGCCGGCATTTTCCGCGCCCTGCGCACCATCCCGGTCATGCTCTCCATCTGCCGGGACATGGAGGAACTCTGCCCGAACGCCATCCTGCTCAACTACACCAACCCCATGGCGATGCTCTGCCGCGCCATGCAGCGCAAGAGCGCGATCAGGGTTTCAGGCCTCTGCCACAGTGTGCAGGGCACGATCCGCGAGATGGCCAAATGGATCGGGGCGCCGCACGAGGAAATCAATTACGTCTGCGCCGGCATCAACCACCAGTCGTGGTTCCTCAAGTTTGAGTGGAAAGGCAAGGACGCCTACCCGCTCCTGCGCAAGGCCATCCGCAAGCCCAAAATCCGCGACGCGGAACTGGTGCGCAACGAGATGTTCCGCCAGCTCGGGTATTACGTTACCGAGTCGAGCGGGCACAACTCCGAATACAACTGGTGGTTCCGCAAGCGCCCGGACCTGATAAAAAAATACTGCACGCACGGGACCAACTGGAACCCCGGCCACCATGCCTACATCCTTAAATATTATCGCGATCACAAGAGCAAGTGGAAAAAAGAATTCCAGAAATGGATCGACAACCCCAAGCCGCTGAACCTAAGCCGCGGGCTTGAATATGCCTCCCGCATCATCAACGCCTACATGGGCGGGGAAATATTCGAGTTCAACGGCAACGTGCCCAACACCGGCATAATCCCCAACCTGCCGCAGAACGCCTGCGTCGAGGTGCCCGTCTTCGCCAACCGCCGCGGATTCAACCCCACCTACGTCGGCCCGCTGCCGCCGCAGCTGGCGGCGCTCAACAACGTCAGCGTGGCGGTCGAGGAAATGGCGGTCGAGGCGGCCCTGACCGGCAACCCGGAGATGGCCTTCCATGCCGTCGCCTACGACCCTCTCACCGCGGCCGTCCTCTCGCTGGCCGAAACCAGGAAGATGGTTCAGGAAATGCTAATCCGCAACCGCGACCACCTGCCGCAGTTCAGGAACGTAAAAATTACCTGATTGACCACAAAAAAGCACAAGATTCACAAAGATGATTGTGATCCCTTTTGACTTCCTGTGATTTATGTGCATCGTGCGGCTAAATCTTAAGAGATAAAACCATGACGATCAAACCCTGCCGGCCGAAATGGAAAGGCAGCATGACCGACCGCGAGCGGTTTGTGAATCAGATGCATTACAAGCCGGTTGACCGCTGCTTCAACATGGAGTTCGGATACTGGCAGGAAAATTTCAGCCAGTGGCCCCTGTTCGTCGAAAACCGGGTGACGAACAACGCCGAGGCGGATGTTTTCTTCAACTTCGACACGATAAAGATCGTCGGCGGAACTATATGGCTCTCCCCGCCTTTTGAAAAAAAGGTGGTCAGCGAAACAAACAGTACCATCATCATGATGAACGGCTCCGGGTTGCTGGCCGAGATTCCGAAGGACGGCCACGACACGATCCCGCACTACATCAAGGCTTCCATCGTCACGCCCGAGGACTGGAAGCGCTGCAAGCAAGAGCGCCTTAGGCGCGGCGACCCGGCGCGCAAGGTGGACGTGGCGCAGCTTCAAAAGCAGCACCCGCCAAACCGCGATTACCCCCTGGGCGTGCACTGCGGCTCGATGATCGGGCGCATCCGCGACATGCTGACCTTCGAGGGCCTGGCCTACGCGGTCTACGATTACCCGGACATGGTTGAGGACATGGTGGAGACATCCTGCCTGCTGGCAGAGGATTTCCTGGATCAGGTCCTTGGCAAAATCGATTTTGACTACGCCGCCGGATGGGAGGATATCTGCTTCAAGAACGGCCCGATCGTTTCGGTTGATTTTTTCAAGAACGTCGTCATGCCGCGCTACAAGCGCATCAATAAAAAACTGAAAGCCCACGGCATTGACCTCTGGTACACGGACTGCGACGGCGACGTGCGCCCCATCCTACCCTATTTTCTCGAGGGCGGCATCAACTGCCTTTTCCCGTTCGAGGTCAACGGCTGTGCGCACCCCGCGGAGCTTTTGAACGAGTATGGCCGAGACCTCAGGATCATGGGCGGAGTTGACAAGATCCAGCTCGGCAGGGGGCCAAAGGCCATCAAAACCTACCTTGAAACCCTCGTGCCGCTGGTCGAGCGCGGCGGCTACATCCCTTTCTGCGACCACCGCTGCCCGCCGAACGTCAGGCCCGAAGACTACCTTTACTACCTGGACCTCAAGGAAAAAATGTTCGGGATGAAGTGATAACATGGCGGCAGGCTGTCATAGCATGACGGCATTTTACTATGACCGGCGTGTCGTTTTCGATTATTCCAACGCGGGCAACACCCATAACCAAAAAATCAACCACTGACTTCACGGATTTCACTGATACAAGGAGCTAGAATGACATTGTTAAGACATTCCACATCAGTGCCATCTGTGTCATCCGTGGTAATATTCTTGTTTATTATCGCAGTTTCTCATGCATAATGTGCCAATAAACAAAAATAATTAGGAATAAACATGAAAGTCGTATTCATCGGCGGCGGAGCTTTCAGGACATTGCCGGTTGCGCGCGGCGCGCTGGTGGAAAAGAAAATATCCCACCGCGGCGAGATATGCCTCTACGACCTTAACCTCGAGCGGGCCGAAGCCATGGGCCGCATGATCATGAAGACCCCTGAATTTGCAGGGACGGGATGCAAAATCACGTGGGGCAAATCCCTTGAGGCCTCCCTGGAAGGCGCCGATGCCGTGAGCGTGGTGCTTCTCGCCGGCTCTCCCAAAACCTTCGCGCTCGGCTACCCCGCCTGCCATTCCCACGGCTACCTGGCGACCGACAACACCACCATCAACGGCGCCTTCCTCGCCCTCAAGGGCGGGCGCCTCATCACCGGCTTCGCCCGCAAGATGGAGCGCATTTGCCCGGACGCCT
>Ga0172380_10006595_pt1 | contig 13410 bp, 15 predicted proteins | sample Leawe162metaG_FD_119747 | JGI IMG/M metagenome (GOLD analysis project Ga0172380, IMG submission 119747) | Leachate microbial communities from a municipal landfill in Southern Ontario, Canada - Leachate well 162 metaG | ecosystem: Engineered > Solid waste > Landfill > Unclassified | place... | reverse complement strand
CATAATATATAATGATATCTGAGGGGCCCTTAAAGGGGGCTTTCCACAGGACTCTATAATACACAAAACCTTTGAAAAATGCAAGGGACGGGCTATACTATAGCCTATGATATCTACATACACCTACAAGAATCTTACCTGGGTTGATCTCCAGTCACCACACCAAGACGAACTTGTACATATTATGGAAAGATACGCTATTCCAATGGCGATTGCTGAGCAGGTGAGCATAGATAGCCCCCATTCAAAAATAGAAACCTATCCCCATTTTACCTATCTGATTCTTCACTTCCCTACAAAAGAAAACAATAGCGATGCAATCACCACAGAAGAAGTGGACTTCATTATTGGTGCTGATTTTATCATTACGACACATTACGGCCCACTTGATTCACTTCATTCTTTTTCAAAAAAATTCGAAAAGAATATGATTCATGATAAACACATTGATCACACCCATGCTGGTTTTCTTTTTGGGTATCTTCTTCAGACACTTTACAACGCAACCCGTGGAGAACTCGACAAAACACATGTATTTGTAAAAGAAGCAGAGAAAAGGGTCTTTGATGGTGCCGAAGAAGAAATGGTCACGGTAATCTCTCGTGCAAGTCGTCAATTACTCGAGTTTCGCCAAGCCCTTCGTTTTCACGGTGATGTCCTTGCGACACTCGAGCAATCACTTGTAAAAATGTTTGGTGAAGGTTTCCGTCCTCATATTAAAGAAATCAGTGATGAATACGTACGAGTACAAGACCGCGTTGATGGATACAAAGAAATCATAGATGATATTCGTATCACAAATGATTCACTTCTCGCAAATAAGACAAATAAAACAATGAAAATCTTGACGATTATCACGTTTCTTATTTCTCCTATTACAATAGTATCAAGCGTCTTTATGATGAATACTGATTTTGTTATGATTAAAACACCATATCAACTTGGGGTAATCATCAGTAGTATGGTGCTTCTTAGTCTTATTACCTTTATCTATTTTAAACATAAAAAATGGCTCTAACACTCTTCAATTCCCTTTCTCGTCAGAATGAATTATTTGTACCGCTCGTTGATATGGCCGTCGGTATGTATAGTTGTGGACCTACCGTCTATAACTACCCGCATATCGGTAATTACCGTGCATATATCACAAGTGACATCCTCAAGCGATATCTCGCATACCGAGGATATACAGTACATCATATAATGAATATTACTGATATTGATGACAAAACAATTCGCGATTCACAAAAAGAAGGTAAAAGTTTAAAAGAATTTACAGAATTCTACACGGAGGGATTTTTTGCTGATCGGGACACGCTTCACATTCTTCCGCCGGAACGCTACACAAAGGCAACTGATTATATCCCTCACATGGTTCGCATGATTGAGACACTCCTGGAGAAGGGATATGCATATAGAACCGATGATGGGTCAGTGTATTTTGATATTAAAAAAGATGCTGAATATGGAAAACTGTCGCATTTTAAACTTTCTGATTTGAAAGAAAATGCCGGTGGTCGCCTCGCAAAAAAAGACGAATACGAAAAAGAAAATGCATCAGACTTTGCCCTTTGGAAAGCATGGGATGAATCTGACGGAGAAGTCTTTTGGGAAAGCACACTTGGTAAAGGTCGCCCAGGCTGGCATATCGAATGTTCTGCAATGAGTATTGATACACTCGGTGAGAGTTTTGATATTCATACTGGCGGTGTCGACAACATTTTTCCTCACCATGAAAATGAAATTGCTCAATCCGAATGCGCGACAGGTAAACCATTTTCAAAATACTTCATCCACAATGAACACCTCATGGTAGACGGTGCAAAAATGTCGAAATCCGCTGGTAATTTTTATACAATCCGAGACCTCGTTGAGAAAGGCATCGACCCTATCGCCTTTCGTATGTGGCTCATGACCGCACACTATCGTACAAAGACAAATTTCACCCTCGATACAGTCACCGGCTCACAGACAGCTCTAAATCGCCTCAAGGAAACAATAAAGGGATATGGAACAACCAAAGGTACTGTCATTGATTCATACAAAGATATGTTTATTTCATACATGGACAACGACCTCGATACACCAAAAGCTCTCGCTCTCATTTGGGAAATTGTGAAAGATTCTACGATTACCCCCGAAGATAAACGAGCAACAATTCTTGATTTTGATACTGTATTTGGACTTAGACTTGGCGAGACACACGAAGAAATAATCCCCGAAGAAGTCACTCGTCTCATCGAAGAACGCGAACACGCTCGCAAAGAAAAAGAATGGCAAAAAAGTGATGACCTCCGCGCACAAATTGAATCTCTTGGATATGAAGTCAAAGACACAGAAAGTGGTAGTAAAATTTCAAAGCTGTAAATAAAAAATACCACTGTCGACAGTGGTATTTTTTATAAATAATCGATGGCTTCTTTGGGGTAAAGTATTATTTTTTTATCTCTAACATCTGAGATAGGTATCCACTCTACATAACAATTCTCTTTATCTAAGATTTGTAGTGTATTTTGAGTATACGCATCTTTATTCACAAAGCTACCCTTATAAAGAAAAGTAATTTCATGACCTTGTTCTCCATTGTACTGAAAAATATTTTCAATAATTATTAATTTTTGAGTATCACAAATTTCAAAACCTAATTCTTCTTTTATTTCACGTTTAATTGTAACAGAAGATGTTTCTCCTATTTCGATACCACCACCGAGTAAACGGTAAAATTTCTCACCTGTCTGACGATCAAAACCACAACAAGCTAATGTTTTATCTTTATAAGAAAAAATACATAGTGCATTTGGTCGTATATGGTTCATATTAAAATGAATTTATTACTTCACCGCGCTCAATTCCATTGCGAATGTTGAACCCTTACCAGTACCATCAGATTCTACCCAAACACGCCCCTTGTGTGCTCCTACGATTTCTTTTGCGAGATAGAGACCGAGACCTGATCCTGTCGTATTCATTCGTGCACCATCACCACGTGCAAATTTTTGGAATAGCGTTGCTTTGATTTCTGGTGTCATTCCCATACCGGTGTCTTTGACCGCAAAGACAACCTTGTCACCATTTTTGCGAACAGAAACATCAACAGAACCTGTTTTTGTATATTTGATAGCATTATCAATAAAGTTAAGAACCACCTGACGAATCTTTTCTTTATCTCCATTTACCATACAGTCTTTATCTGTATCTCCTGTGTATGAAAGTTTCAGTCCTCGCTTTTCTGCTGTAATAGAAAGGTCTTTTGCCATATCATTTGCTATTTCGGCGAGAGAAAATGGGGCCATTTCGTATTTCATACCACCTTGTTCAATTTTTGAAACATTAAGTAGGTCTTCGACGATAACAGTGAGATTCTTACTCGATTCATAGACACGATCGACGGCTTCTTTTGTCTTGTCACTAATCTTTCCGTAATCACCCTCGAGAATCATTGAAGTATATCCCTTAATAGCGGTAAGTGGACTACGGAGCTGATGTGACGCAAGTGAAAGGAATTCTGTTTTGAGTTTATCCAATCCCTTCAATTTTTCATTTGCTTCACCAAGCTGGACAGACAATTTTTCAATACGCACACGCTGATCGGACTCTTTTTTAAAGTTACGAAACACAAGAATACTAATACCTGAACCAAACAATACGGTAAGCCCCGTAAGGAGTTGATCTGTAGTACTTGTAATAAAGAAGAGTTGGCTAATAATCAAAATTAACAATCCTATTACCAAATAATGAGTGCCTAAAATCTTGAAATTAAATACATCCAGATCAAAAACTGCATAAATAAGACTGAATAAAAAGACAGGAAGTACAAACATTCCATATAGATGCATTTCATAATAGGCAGTTGTTGAAGCAAGGTGTTCTGTTACGCCAAATACCGCAAGAAAAAGAAAGAGTGAGCAGAGTACAAGAATATGTGATTTTTGTTTCGGAATAATTTTTTTCGTAAGAAATTGACGGACAATCAAAAACATCAATATTGCAAGGATAATAATTTCAACAATAAGCTTATATTGTGTCAAAAATTCATTATTTATTGCTTCACACACAGAATATTCAAAACCAAGAACAGACTGACTTGTTACCACAAAATACAGACCTGGAATAGTGACAGCAAAAAGAAGTATTTTTAAGAGTACTGAAATTTGTTTTTCTTTAATAAATACAATTGAAAAATATAATCCCAATATATAGAAAATAATTTCAATATAATCAAGTGGAGCCCATAGTGCATAGACAAGATTATAATTATTTGATGTCCATACAATCAAATCACCAATAAGCCAAATAGAGAAACAGATTACAAAGCCCAAAAAGATACGAGAAAGGAGTGAGTGTCGTGCTTTTACGAAGATAAGTAATGCAAGGGACATTCCAACAACAACAGGAATAAGGTGCGCGTAATACGCAATCACTCTTGATGATTCTGTTGTTGCAAGACATGTATTTATAACTGTTGTTAGTTGTTCCATATATTATTTTAAATAATTACGTATATGAGGAGAATGATGATTCCAATAACTATCAAATTCCATATCAAAAGGTTCAAATGGCACAATGAGAGGCTTAACTCCGGTCACTTCAACAACTTTTGCAATTGCAGGTAAAACGATATCTCGAGTAAATGCACTTTCTGGTCCTTCTCTTAAAAAATTTTCAAATAAAACACCAAAGCAAGTAAATAATAAAAAGAAATTAAAATAATATTTATCTGCACTTCCCCCATTGGCTTTGAACCATTCAGATGCTTCAAAAAAATGAATAACATCATGATCTATCCCATATGAACTAAATAAATTTTTATGAAAATCAACAAGCGATTCTGACCAAAGTGTCTTTACCTCGTGTAATTTCTTACCATTGTAGACATTAAAATCAACAATTGTTACCTTTTCAACCTGCTCACCACCCTTTTTTCCTAAACCATTATTGATATGTATTCTTCCAAGGGAGTGTTTGTATTCATTATTTGAGGTAAATTTATCATCATGATACTCAAATAAAACTGGTTTTAGGTTGTTATCTTTTGCAATAGATACAAATCGTCTTGTCTCATGATTTGGAGTTGCTATTTGACGGAATTGTACACCAACAGGAGACGTGTGCATTATTTCAGGAATATTATTATTTAAAAGTTTTTTAATTTTCAATAACAACTCTGGATTTTTCCGTCGTTCTTCGAGTTCTACAAGAGCCTGTGATAATGGGGTGTATACCACACTATCGAACAACTCCTTATCTTTCAATATAGATTCGTATGTTACTGGAGTACTCATAGTTTTTGATTATCTATAGTATCCGTCTCATCATCAATTATGGTGTCAGCCTTATATACACACTCACCAAAATCTAACTCTTCCTGTGTACATGCAATTTTAATACAAGAATCTTTTTGTTGGGAAGTACAAAAATCAGCACAATCTTCATTTACACACATAGGGAAATCCTTTGCACGTATAGAATATTTACTATAGTACGAGAGGTTATTTGGAGGACATTCTGCATCCTCACTTTCACAATCACGATAAAAACAATTTTCTTTTGTGGTGTCACAAGCGGTTTCAACAAAAAAATTATGTTCTTTCTTTATTGCATAAAAATAGAAAGAAATAAAAATAGAAAAGATACAACTACCTACAAGTAGAAAAACGAGCCAGTATGTTTGTTTTTTATTTTCTTCTGGCATAACAGCAACTATAGTATACCACAATCTATCGTAGTAAAAAAATACTTCCTATAATCATAATCCCAATAGCGACAATTTTTGGGAATAATACTTTTAAAGAAAAATCTTCAGTTATCACTTTGGGGAAAAACTTTGTTGTTAAAAATGTAAAAAATAGAACCACAACAGGTTGAAATGTATGCACGAGATACACCATAGCAACAGGTGCCAAGAGAAGAGCGTAATTTGTCAATAAATTACCAAAAATAGTGACCCACTCACTAGAGATATTTAACATAAATATTTTACGACCACTTTCTTTTATATTTGAAATAAACTGGTTCCTATATTTCTTATTGCATAAAAAAATAAAAATACCCCCCACTCCAAGACCTAAATACTCCCAAAAAGATGAACCCCAGAAACTATCAACTTCTGTAACAAATTTAAAAATGACACCATTTACTGAGTAAATCAAACAAGAAAGGAGCATTAAGAATGCAATCTTTTTCTTAAAAAGGATTTTAATACCAGAAAAATCAAACGCAAGGATACTTGCGCCAAGTAAAACAACAACTCCACCAATAAGTTGCTGAACAGAGAGAGATTCTCCAAGAATAATATACCCTAGAAAATAACCGAAAACTGGAATAGTAAGCATCCAAGGAACAACAGTTGAAACATCTTCAATTTCAAGAGCAAAAAGATACAAAATCACCCAACAAATACCAAGTATTCCAGTAACAACAAGAAGAATTCTATCAAAAAAATCAACCATTAAAAAACCATTTGTAAAAAGAGCTATTCCAATACAAGCCACAATACCAATAAGACTCGAGAAAAGAACAAGAGATCCTGAAGATTTTTCTTTTCCACTATAATTATCAACTAAAAATTTATCAGCAATATTTACGAATGCCCAAAGAAATGGAGCACCGAGAGCAATTAAAAACCAAGACATACGTATATATTATCACAATATATACTGAATAAATACTATCTTCTTAAGGTTATATCTTTTTTCTTAGAAAACTAATATCTCTCATGATACCTTTTTTCTTTGCGAGTAAAATACCAATAATAATCAAATCAGAAATAAGCATATAGACAGGATACAGTAAGATTGCAAACGAAGGTCGTTCTGCTGCGAAGAGATTTAGACTATCAGCAACCCCTGTACCGAACCACGCCCAAAAATCCTCCCCTTCTGGTCGTAAAAAAGATTTTTTAATAGTAGGAATAAGAGCAAATGAATCGACGACAAGATTTGTCACAAGCGCGACAAGCGGGCTATTGAAAATAACCCAGAGAATGATACTTACCACCGCACCTGAAAAACAAATAATATCTGTCCTGTCATTTAGCCCACCCTCACCGTATTTTATAGACAAAAGAGCAATAGAAAGTGGCCCCAGAAATTCAACAAGAGGAACCCATATTGTATTTTCTGCGCCAGAGAAAAAGTAACTAATTCCAATAACCAACCCCATAAAAGACCAGATCCACCACGTCGCTCGGTTTGGTTTTGATTCTCCTTTGAAAATAGAGATTATGTAAACAATATACGCAATAAAAGCAATAACTCCTGCAATAATACCGAGGAGTGCTTTTGTATCGAAATCCATATTTAAAAATTATACCACACCAGATAACAAAAACCCACCGAAGTAGGTTTTCTACTGGTGGGTATAATCATTTACTTATCTCTAATTTAGTGTTAAAGTAATCTAAATTTAAACACTCATTTTATGCTTAAAAATTCAATACTTTCCTTGATTTATCCTGATAAAGAAATTTTTATCAAAAAGTTTTCATTTGTTGACGATACGCTCTCAGTAAAAGTCACTTGTTGTATCCCCATAAAAGGATATACAAAACAAACTATCCCTTATGTAACGGCTGAAAATTATGTTCGTTGTCTTTCTCAAACAAGTTATCTACTCGCCCATCATGTCTTAAGGAATAATTTGATTTCAGTGGGAATAAACGAAAAGACATTTCTGAAGGCAATGGAATCTTGGGAATTGTATTATAGAAATATCGCAATGACATTCCATCATCGTGCAAAACGAGGAGAAAACTTTGAGATGGAGCTATCGCTCAAAAATTTCCGTGAGATTAAATCACTAAAAGATTACATCTTATTTAATTTTTCAAACAAAAAGACCGTAATTGGAGGTGAAATGAGTTTTGTATTTTTAAAATAATAAGATTACCAAAGAGATCCTAAAAACCCGCAAGAAAAATCTTGCGGGTTTTTATATGAATTAAATTAAATCCCCTCTTCTTTCAATTTCTCAACCGCTTCTTTTGCTTTTTTTGAGAGTTTCTGAGGCATAATGACAAGGACACGAATGATAATATCTCCACGAGAACCCCGATGTGGCACACCCTTGCCTCGCACACGGAGGAATTCACCATGATTGATACCTTCAGGGATTTTCACTTCAAGCGTATTCCCTTCCAATGTTTTCAATTCATATTTCATACCGAGGAGCGCATCAGAGAGTTTAATCTTCAAATCCATCGTGAGATTATTGCCATCACGTTTAAACACTCCGTGCGAGTGAATATTCATTTTGATATAGAGGTCGCCCGCATCACCGCCTTGGACTGCTTCACCCATGCCTGTCATTCGAATCATCTCACCTGGTTTGATACCCGCAGGAATATCGACAGAGAATTCTTCTTGCTTACGACGAACACCCGCACCCTTACAGTCATGACATTTCTCATGAGGGCGCTTACCTGTACCATGACATTCATCACACGCTCGCACACTTGCAAATGAGCCAAGTATCGAGCGCTTCATCTCGCGAACTTGACCTTGACCATCACACGCCTTACATGTGTCCATCTTTGTCCCTGGTGCACCACCAGAACCATGACAGGTTGAACACTTTGATTGTTTTTCGAGAGAAATAGTACGCTTCACACCAAAAATAGATTCTTCAAAAGTAATATCTATCTCAGTCGAAATATCTCGTCCGCGTTTTTTTGCTGAACGACGTCCACCTCCACCAAAGAAATCACCAAAAATATCTCCGAGGTCACCCATATCAAATTCCACTCCATTTCCATTCTGGAATCCAGAGAAATCAAATCCGCCAAAGCCTCCACCTTGTCCACCACCAAATCCTTGTGGACCAGCTGAGCCGAATCTGTCATACTGCGCGCGTTTATTATCATCAGAGAGTGTCTGATATGCCTCATTCACTTCCTTGAACTTCGAATCATCACCCTTGTTTTTGTCAGGATGATATTTATGCGCCATTTTATGGAACGCTTTTTTAATTTCATCCTTTGATGCGCTTTTATTTACTCCCAATGTTTCGTAATAGTCTTTTGACATAAAATTGATTATATAGATAGATATATAAAATACAAAATATATACTACCATTCCAAAAAATAAAACTAGTCTTACCAGAGAGGCTCACGAGCTCGACGGAGCGAGTGCTTGAGAAAATTTTTAGTAAAAAATTTTCGTACTCTCTGAGAAGAGCTAGTTTTATTTTTTAGGTTTTACTTTGACTCTGGATTCTCATTCACTTCCGCATCCTTTACTTCAGGATTCTGTTGTTCAGGAGTTGTATTTGCACCATCTTGTGTAGGTGCTTGTTTTGCCATCGCTTCACCAATTTTAGACATTTCAGCAGAGAGTGCTTCAAGAGCGGTTTTCATAGCATCAATACTGTCACCATCTTTCGCTGTTCGAACAGCAGTGATTTTTTCTTCAACACTTGCTTTCAGTGTTGCTTCAATTTTATCACCATATTCTTTGAGAGATTTTTCTGCAGAGAAAATCATCATTTCAGCAGTATTTTTCTCATCAACAAGTTCTTTCTTTTTCTTGTCTTCTTCGGCGTGAAGTTCAGCATCTTGTTGCATTTTCTTGATATCCTCATCAGTAAGTCCAGAACTTGCTTCAATACGAATCGTCTGTACTTTACCCGATGCTTTGTCTTGTGCTTTTACATTCAAAATTCCGTTTGCATCCACATCAAATGTTACTTCAATCTGAGGAATACCTCGTGGTGCAGGTGGAATACCATCGAGCACAAATCGGCCGAGAAGTTTGTTGTCAGACGCCATAGGTCGTTCACCTTGTGTAATGTGGATTTCTACAGATGTCTGATTATCAGCTGCAGTTGAGAACACTTGTGATTTTGAGCTTGGAATAGTTGTGTTGCGTTCGATAAGTTTTGTCGCGACACCACCGAGCGTCTCGATACCGAGTGAAAGTGGAATCACATCGAGGAGAAGCACGTCTTTGACATCACCTTGAAGTACGCCACCTTGTACCGCGGCACCGAGCGCTACGACTTCATCAGGATTGATTGAACGATTTGGTTCTTTACCAAAAAGATTTTTTACTGCGTCAATAATAGCTGGCATTCGTGTCTGACCTCCCACCATGATGATTTCATTGATTTCACTCATCTTAAATGGAGATGCTTCCATCGCACGCTTTGTGATCTCGATTGAGCGAGTAATATATTCTTCAGAAAGAGACTCGAGTGTCGCACGAGATAATTTCTCTACCAAGTGTTCTGGGCCATTTGCACCAGAAGTGATAAATGGAATATTGATTTCAGTTTCTGGAGTTGTCGAGAGTTCGATTTTTGCTTTTTCTGCTGCTTCGTCGAGACGCTGAAGTGCGAGAGGGTCTTTTGAAATATCAATACCTGTTTTTGTCTTGAATCCATCGGCGAGCCAGTTGATAATCTTCTGGTCAATATCACGACCTCCCATGTGTGAGTCGCCATCAGTAGACTTCACTTCAATCACATCATCTGACACTTCAAGTACAGACACGTCGAATGTACCACCTCCGAAGTCGTAGACAACAATTTTCTCATTCTTCTTTGTATTAAAACCATACGCAAGCGCAGCCGCAGTTGGCTCGTTGATGATACGCTTCACATCGAGACCTGCGATAGCACCCGCGTCTTTTGTCGCCTTACGTTGTGCATCATTGAAGTATGCAGGCACCGTGATGATTGCTTCTGTGATTTTCTCACCGAGTTTTGCTTCAACATCTGATTTGATTTTCGCGAGAATCATCGCTGAGATTTCTTCTGGACGATTCCATTTATCACCAATGTTTACTTCGACACCACCAGCGGTACCTTTCTGGATTTTAAATGGAGCGGTCTTCTGCGCTTTTTGAATTTCTGCATCTTCGAACATGTGACCCATGAATCGCTTGATACCGTAGATAGTATTTTGCGGATTTGTAACTGCCTGACGCTTCGCGAGAAGACCTACCAATCGGTCACCATTTTTACCAATAGCAACAATAGACGGAGTCGTGCGTCCACCTTCGATGTTTTCAATAATTTTCGGCTGTCCACCTTCGATAATTGCGACAGCACTGTTTGTTGTACCCAAATCTATACCAATGATTTTTGCCATAATGTTTTTTATAATTAACTACTAATTTACTTCTAATATTTTCTTTGCTATTTCTCTACAATGTTCAAAATTACCAGTAAGCCCCATTTGTTCTATTATAATTTTATTCAATTCACTAGCAATAACTTCTGCACTTGCACCACTAGATTTTAATGAAAATATAGTTGGAACATATCCTTCATACTCATCAGTAGGACCACCCTCATTAATATCAATAGGGTCCCAATCTTCATATAAGATTTTATTAATTTCTTTGTAAATTTGTTCCTTACTCAAACTCATTTTCTTATTCTATATTAACTTTTTATTTTTGACAAGTATTTAGTGGTCACGAAATACTTGTTGATTATTATAATTACCCATGATAAACTGTCAATAGTACTTGTCCCGTTAGAAAATTAGAAAAAGGGACAAATTTATGAAATATTATTATTTAAATTTTCTAATGGGATGAAAAGACAAGATTTTTCAAAGAAAATCATCAAAATACTATCCGAAAAGCCGGCTGTTTCAATCAGAGAGGTAGTTGATACAGTTTTACCTGAAAACGGCTCCACCTACCCTATTACACGCTCTATAAAGGGCCTAGAAGAGGCAGGATTAATAGAACATATCTCATCAGGGCAGAACAGTTACGCCCGTCTGACAAAGGACGGCAGAAAGAAAGCGACCAGTATCAAACTCGAATCAGAGGAAAGTTTAGTCAGTACCACATGGGACGGATATTGGCGGATTATTCTCCTTGATCTACCAGAGAGTCGCAAGAACGAACGCGAATCTCTCCGCTACCTTCTCAAAAAAGCAGGATTCATCTGTCTGAAAAATTCCGCGTGGATTTCCCCGTACCCATTCGAACACATGTTCACGAATATAAAAAAAGACCTCGGACTTACGAGTGAACTAATGATTATTGTTACCAACACAGTAGACAAAGAAACCGAAGAGTTTTTCTTTGAGAGTTTAAAATAAAAAAACAGGCTCACCTTTAGGTAAACCTGTTCATCATCCCTTAAACAATTATCAAACAAATTCTATCCCTCCAACCCTTGGCTTTTCCGGGAATAGTTTTGCAAATTCTGGCAATGCCAATGTTTCCTCAACTGATTTTCCTGCTTTCCATGCATGACCTAGTTTAATAAGAAATGAAGTATATTTACTATTTATTTGCAAATAAAAAAATATATAAATAAAGAAAGATGAAAAAATCGATGGTAAAAATAGGGGAATTTTTATAAGACAATCAGTAAAATGATCCCACGTTCGATTACTAACACCAAACGGTATTATAAATGGAAGAAACAGAAGGAGCGAGAAATAACATGCAACAAAAAATGTTGTTCCAAAAACATAAAGAAGAATCATTGATTTCTCTCTTTGAAAATGTGATAAGATTACCACTTTCAACTGTAAATACTCAAATCGTGTCATACTTATAACTATTTTAAATTTTTAGTATTATACATAATATACATAGAATAGTCAATATAATACCTACTCCAATAATAACAGTTCAAATAAAAAAAATCCCTGATAATATATCAGGGATTTTTTACCTAAAACCCAATGCAACGTCCAGTTGTTAAGTTTTTTACAATAGTTGTGTCATTAATAATACACTGAGGATGCTTAAAATCTTTTTGTAAAGAGGCTTTCCCATCTTTAATCAAAACAAAAAGCATCTGACTCGAATCTATCACTATTTTACAATCTGTCGTTATGTTACTGTTTTCGTAAAAACTGAAGTTGAAACATTTCCTGTCAATGAGAGCATATGACACAGAAGTTTCTCCAAGTTTGTTTTGAATAACAATTCCACCATCTACTTTCTTGTAATCATAGTGAGTAGTTTGTGTAAAATAGCCACCCCTTGAAATTACTGAATCAGGGTTTTCGTTTTTTTTCTGGCAGGAAGCAAATTGAATAAGAATAAAAAGAGCGATTACATATTTCATACTTTTGAATTTTGGTGAAGAAAAAACTCTTATTTTGAGGCCTTTCTTCACCAAAATTCACTCAGAAACATTGTATCATATATTTAGTAAAAAGTCAATAGAATACAATTCATTAAAAAAAGACACCATTGCAATAGCAACAGTGCCCGAGCGACAGCTAATTATAAATAATTAGATATCAAAAGAAAAATAACAAGGATACTACACCTTAGGCACTTGTATGCGCAATCTGTACTCCAAGTTTGTCTTCGGATTGATTGAGGCACGCGTTAACATACCCCATAATCGCCCAACTAAATCCTATCCAGGCAGGAAGGACCATCGTAATAACAACAATTGGAGGACTAATAAGGGGATCTTTGGAGTTACT
>Ga0172380_10006594_pt1 | contig 13412 bp, 15 predicted proteins | sample Leawe162metaG_FD_119747 | JGI IMG/M metagenome (GOLD analysis project Ga0172380, IMG submission 119747) | Leachate microbial communities from a municipal landfill in Southern Ontario, Canada - Leachate well 162 metaG | ecosystem: Engineered > Solid waste > Landfill > Unclassified | place... | reverse complement strand
GTGATCGGCCAGGTGAAGCAGGCGGTGACGTCCGTGACGCTGCTGCGTCCGAACACGATGGTGGTGTCGCGGGCAGTAGTGGACGCCCTGGAGGGCAACACGGCGATCCTGGATCGGATCAAGTACACGCAGCGTGCAGTAGTGACCGAGGACCTGCTCAGCGCGCTCTTCGGGATCCCGCGGGTGCTGGTAGCGGAGGCGTCGATCAACACGGCGGCGGAGGGCCAGACGGACAGCGTCAGCTACGTGTGGTCGGACAACGTATGGATCGGCTACACGGCGGAGCGCGGCGGGCTGAACATCGCGACGGCGGGCCTGACCTTCCAGTCGCAGGCGCTGCAGGTGCGCAAGTGGCGCGAGGAGGCGGCTCACTCGGACCGCATCGAGGTGTCGCACGCTGAGGATGAGTGCGTAGTGGCCGCCAACCTGGGCGTGCTGCTGACCGGCGTCCTGACGTAGGCGGCGGCGCCTAGATGGAACACCCAAGCCGACAGGGACCGGACGGGGAGACGGGGCGGGTGCGGGATGGCATCCGCCCCGGTTTTTTTCGGGGGCAGGTATGGGGAGCGCTATGGAGATGCAGGTATCAGCGATACAACTGATCATCACGGTCCTGGGCAGCAACGTGGCGCTGGTGGGGCTGGTCGTGTTCATGGTGCAGCGGTTTGGTCCGTCGCTCTTCGGCTGGATGCGAGGGAAGATCGACACCAAGAACGGCGAGATCTCCGAGCTGGTGGGTGAGACGCGGAAGCTGGCGGGTGACATCAGCCGGCTCGCGCAGGCGATCTGCCAGCAGGTTGACGCGATGAACAACCGGCAGGACACGTTCCTGGCGAGCGTGCAGGGAGTGTGTGACAAGTACGTTACGGAGGTCGCGCGGCTGGTGGAGCGGATCGAGGAGGGGCTGGGGCGGACGGCGTAGGGGGGGGAAGAGCGCAGGAGCGCAGGCTCACGAACGCAGGAGACGGCGAGGAGCAGGCGAGACGACGGCCAGAGCGGACAGGAATGTCCGCGGTCCATAAGGGGCGACGGCAATGGCACTGATCAATGATGTTCTGGCGAAGGCTATCATCGACCGCATCGGCTGCATTGAGTACGGGATTCCGGCGGCGATCACCGGGGGGACGAACTTCTTCGACCGCGTCACAGCGGCGGCTCCGGACGACCCGAGCGTAGTGCTGACGCTGGCGGCCGTGGCGCACCAGGTGGACCTGGCCCTGGCGGCCGGTGACTGCTACAACCAGGTGCAGGCGCCGCTGATCGACGGCCTGCTGCTGCATCTGCAGAAGCAGCCGGACGTGGGAGAGACGAAGGCGGTCTACGCCACGATCGACGCGTGGCTGACGGCACGAGCGTTCCGCGTACCGGTCGAGTTCTCGGCGCTGGTGTACCGGCGCCAGGGGAGCTACCTGACGGCCGCCAACGTGTACGACAGCGTGAAGGAGCTGGGCCTGCTGAGCATGTCGGGCTCCGGGGCAGGGACGTTCTCGGACGACGACGCGGAGGCGTACGACACGGTGCACTGCGGTGGCAACAACGTGGAGGCCTACGTGCCGGCGACGAAGACGGCGACCAACATCAACATCACACTCGCGCTGACGCTGCCGGCGGGGACGTCGGAGGAGAAGACGATCACTGTCAACGGGGCGGCGGGGACGATCGTGGCAGTGGGGGCGAGCACGGACATCTACACGGCGGTCACTGGCGTGACGGTGAACTCGGGCGGGGCGAACGGGGAGCAGGTGGCGTTCCGGACGAAGTTGGACCGGGTGCTGTCGCTGTAGGGGATCCCGCACACGGAGTGTGCGGTCCACGCGGGAGACAAGGGATCGCGCGGGAGACGCAGAGCGGTGCGGCAGAGCGCACCGAGGAGATAGACCATGGCACAGCCGCGGGAATGGGAACATCAGATCGGTGTGGGCCTGGAGGCGACCTTCGGGACCGCGGTGGCGCCCACGCTGTACGTGCCAGGGACCAGCAAGCTGAAGGTGCCGGCGGGGGTGCGGATGGTGGACCGGCCGACCGGGCAGCGCTACCAGACGCGGTGGACGACGCAGCCGCGGCATGTGACGGGGAGCACGGAACTGGAGGTGGCGCCAGGGCGGGAGAGCATCGTGACGGCGCTGCTGACGATGAAGGACCGGCGGCTGCCGAACACCTACACGATCTATGACATTCTGGGCGATGTGGACGGCTTCATCAACGCCGGTTGCGCGGTCAACACGGCGAGCCTGAAGTGTTCGACGGGCGAGGACCTGGTCGTGTCGTACGACTGGATCGGTCGGACCCGGACGCGGATGGCCAAGCCGCTGACACCGCCGGTGCAGGAGTATCCGGCGCCGTATGTGTACGAGGAGATCCAGATCACGCTCGCCGGGGGGGCGGAGTACGAGATCACCGACGTCGAGCTGTCGGTGGACCGGAAGCTGAAGGACGACAAGTACGGCACGACGGGCCTGCTGCGGGAGATCCCCTCGGACGGCGACGAGACGACGGTGAAGCTGACCCACGAGTACTCCCACCCGCAGATTTGGGAGGCGGCGATGGCGCGGATAGAGATGTCGCTGTCGCTGCTGTTCGTGCGGGGGAGCGCGAGCTTCGGGATCGTGCTGCCGCGGCTGATCTGCACCGAGCCAGACGTCAGCGAGAACGTGCAGGAACTCGAGCTGACGGCCCTGGCGACGGTCGGCGACGACGGTACTGTGACGCCGCCAGTGACGTTCACCCCAGCCTAAGACCCCATAGACGAGGCGACCATGTCCAACTATACGGTGCGGTCGAAGGTGCAGAAGGAGACGGTGTTGCTGCCAGGCAGTGACACGTACTTCGTCGAGTTCCGGGAGTTCAGTCGGGTGGGTCGCGATGACTATGCGCGCGACCGCCTGGTGGGGGGGCACGAGCTGATCGACACGATGCTGCGGTACGGGATCAGCGACTTCCTGCTGCCAGGTGAGCATGGGGACGTACGGTACACAGGGACGGACGTCGACTGGGTTGCGTACAACAACCTGGGCGAAGACCTCGAGGACTTCATGGTGAGCGGGGTGGCGCGCATCAACCGGCTGCGGAAGGCGGACGGGACGTTGGCCTGCCCGACCGAGGATGGGGATGAGGTGGACCCGGGAAACTGCGGCGGCTCGCAGGGCGAGCCATGCGAGGCAGTCCCACCGGCAACCTGCGAGACCGCTGCCCCCGCGAGGCCGCCGTCCTAGACATGTTTGTCCTGATGGAGTTCTTCGGCTGGCCGCCCGGTGTGGTCGAGGAGCTTCGTCCGGAGTATCAGGATCTGCTGCTGCTGCTGATCGGGGAGAGACGCCAGGCGGAGCGGGAGGCAGCGGAGAGGGTGAAGTGAACGACCGGGCAAGGGCCTGGTCGTTGGTGTTTGGGGGAGACGGCGAGAGGCAGGCGAGACGCCTGCGGACCCAGTAACGGCGAGAGCGGACCGGAGACGGCGAGAGCGGACCAGAGGCGGTGAGAATGATGCTGGCACCGATCAGAGACTTCCTGAGGCGACGGGTGAACCAGACGCTGCACGGGCGGAGCGTGTACCGGAGCGCGGACGTGCCCGGGCACAATGTGTTCAAGGGCTACGGCACCTGGTCCGGCAACGGGCACAAGGGTGTAGGCGACGGGCTCGACCTATTCGCGCCGGCGGGGACGCCGGTGTACGCGCCCTTCGACGGGGTGCAGGTGAGGTGGGACAACGACACCTCGAAGCTGGAGGTGATCTACCTACAGCGTGCGGACGGGGCGGTGGCGGTGCTGGCGCACATCAACGCCACGCACGAAGGGGAGGGCGTCGCGGTGAAGGCGGGGGAGATTGTGGGGACGGTGCGGGGTGACCTGGGGGACCCGCACCTGCACTACGAGCTGTGGATGGGCGGGAAGGCAGTGAGCGCGCGGAGCGCGCGGAAGCTGCAGCAGCGGCTCGCGCAGATCTGCGGGATGAGATAGGAGGCTGACGCGATGTCTGACAGATTGGTGTTCCGGGCGCCTGGTGCGCCAGGTCCGGCGCGGACAGTGATCGTGACGTGCGTGGTGCAGTACGTGGATGAGCGCGGCGTGGAGGTGCTCCGGGGGGAGCAGCACCAACGGCAGGCGCTCCCTGAGGCCGACGTGACGCTGCCGTCCACGGCGCAGCTCGAGGCGACGTGTGGGGTAGGCTGCGCCCAGGCGCTGGCCGAGCTGGCCGGCGGGGAGCGCGGCACGGGGCCGGTGGTGGCTGCGGAGGGCGAGGCGGCGGAGGAGGAGACGGCCGCCGCAGACGTCGCCGGCGAGGCAGCGGAGGAGGAGACGCCGGCGCCGCGATCGCGGCGGAAGAGCAAGTAGCAGGAGAGTCCAGTACGCCCGGGAGGCGGAGATCGTGGAGAACATCTGGGTAGCGGTATCAGGTTGGTCGGGGTGGGCGGTCGTAGCGGCGGTCCTGTACGCCATCTGGCTGCAGGTCCGGAAGGATGTCTTCGCGGCGCTCGGCGAGTGGGCCGCGACGCAGGCGGACGCGCGGAAGCGGGCGCTGCTGGTGTCGCTGGTGCGCGCCATGGAACAGCTCTATGGCGAGCAGCCGGCGGGGGATGCGGCGACGGCCGCGGCGCTGGGCGAGCAGAAGATGACTGCGGTGCTCACGGAGGCCGCGAAGGCCGGCGTCGACGCGACAACGACCGACGTAGAGGGGGCAGTGCACGAGGTCAAGGCGCAGGTGAAGGCGGCGCGGAGCCTGGCGACGGCGACGGCGGGGGAGCTGCTGACGGCGCTGGGGGCAGGGCCTGATGATCCGTTCGGCGACAAGTAGCAGACAGCAGAGAGTATCCGCACACGGAGTGTGCGGGCCACGCGAGGGAGGCTGGAGGAGATGGGACAGATGAGGGGATCGTTTGCAGTGATGCTGGTAGTGGTGCTGGTGAGCCTGGTGGTGGCAGTGGGGGCAGGCGCAGAGCCTGCGGGCGAGCAGGCGCGCGATAGCGGGATCCGGCTCGCGTGCCGAGCGTGCGGCCTGGCGGACGCCCTCGGCGGGCGACTGCAGTCCACTGCACTCAGCACGACCCGCGCCGTGCCGATGGCGGCGACGCGCGAGGTGAGCCTGGACGATGAACGGCTGGAGATCTCGGCGGTGGCTACGATCGCTCCGAAGACAACGGGCACGGGCGGCGCCATCAGCTATCGGGTGGCTACCAACACGTCAGGTACGGCGAGCATCTGGGCTGACGTGGGGGTACTGAGGTGGGCCGGTGATACCAGGGTGTTCGTGGGCGCGAGTACGAACATCCCGATCGGCGCGACGCTGAGCAAATACGGTCGCGCCGGCGCAGGCATGATGGACGATGGCACGGCGTTCCTGTACTCGCGTGTCGCAGTGAGCTTCTGAGCGGACTGTCCAGGCGGCCGGGTAGCAGAGCCCGGCCGCCTGAATAGAAGGGCCTGACGTCATGCCGGAACTCTCACCACGGAAGGGCTGGACGCAGTACAAGGCCCTGACGGACATCACTGAGATGCGGGACGGTGGGCCGATCGCGGACACGCCGGCGCAGGGGCTGCAGTGGTACTACCTGGTCAATGACGACGTGGATCCCGGGCTGCGGCACTTTGGCATGAACTATGAGATCTACTCGCCCAGCGGGACGCTGCTGATGGACGCCTCGCTGGTGCTGCCGATCCTGGTGACGCCGGCCGGGGGCGGCTGGCCAGCGGTCTGGTCGATCCAGAACGCGCGGGTGGAGGTCAGCTATCCGGACCCGGTGCGGGTATGGCACAACGAGACGGACCAGCCGCTGGTGATGCCCTTGAACAAGGGCAACCTGCTGGTGTACTGCGAGGTCTACTCGGCGCCGTACCTGATCGACCTGCCGGCGGGGTCGATCTGGCACGTGAGTTTCCACAACATCTACGCGATGGACTTGACGTTCGCGCCGATTCTCACATCGGTGCTCCCCCAGAACGCGAGGAAGCGCATGCTGATCGACCCCGTGACCCACGACCAGGTACTGCCGCGCATCATCGAGGAGATGCTGATCGTGCGGAGCCAGTTGCACGACGGGGCGGCGGGCCCGCGGGAGGGTCTGGCCTGCAGCTACGAGAGCGGCGTGGTGACGGTGACGGCGGGGATGGCAGTGATCGGCTACCAGGAACTGCGTCTGGCGGCGCCGGCGACGCTCGCGGTGGGGACGACCGGGACGCACTACATCTACCTGGTAAGCGACCCGGACAACGCCGGTAGGCTGATTCTGCAGGAGAGCGACGGGCCCCTGGCGGTGGCGGCCTGGTGCCTGGGTCGGGTCAAGAGCGGCCGCTACACGGCGGCGGGCGGGGTGCTGGTGGCGGACGGAGTGTCGGAGGCGGCGCCGGGGCGCCGCGAAGACGGCACGATGGTCCTGCGCTACGACACGAGCGACGCTGATGACGTCGAGGCGGTCAGCTACGACCGGGGTGTGACATGGGCGACCAACTGACGATCTGTGTGGATCTCGACGGGTGCCTGGCGCGGTATGACGGGTGGCGCGGCCAGGAGCATATCGGCGATCCGCTGCCCGGGGCGCTGGCCGCGATACGCGAGCTGCACGCGGCGGGGCATCGCCTGATCATCTACACCTGCCGCTGTGGCAACTATGAGCGGGAGCAGTACGGCGACGGCCTGAGCCGGGAGCAGTCGGCGGAGATAGTGCGAGCCTGGCTGTCACGCCACGGGTTCCCTGGCGAGCTGGACGTCTACCTGGGTGACGGCAAGCCCATGGCAGATATGTACGTGGACGACAAGGCAGTACGCGTGGCGCCGCAGGAGATCACGTACGCCTGGGCCAGCATGCTGCATACATTGGGACTGCCGGCGGCGCACCAGGTGTGGCAGGAGACGTACCGGGAGCTACAGGCCGCGGAGGATGAAGCGTGAGCGAGCTGCCGGCGGCGGTAGTGAAGGTGGAGATGGCGAACGGCGGGTTCACCCACCCGCTGGATCGCGGCCGCTTCATTGGCGGGGGCTTCGTGTGGGATGACAGCCTGCGGCGGTTCCGGGACTACGATGTCCACGTGCCGAGCGCGGCGCAGGCGGTGGATACGACGCTAAGCGGGGTGGCGTGGGAGGATGGGCTACAGGGGTTGGTGCTGGCGTGGCGGGTGGCGCCGCAGAGCATCGACGCGGAGTGGTGGTTCGGGCCGCAGCAGGTGGACGGGGACGGGACGATCACCTGGCCGCAGGCGCCGAGCAGTATGGGGCTGTGGCGGACGATCCGCCCGGGCGGCGATGCGGGGGTGACGCTGCTGCAGCAGTACAAGGTGGGCAGGGATGACTGGGAGCTGCCGAGCTTCGAGAGCCTGCCGGCCAACCCCAAATTCTCGGTGAGCATGTACCGGGAGCAGACGCCGGCGCCGGAGGAGACGACCGGCAACGTACCGCAGACCTATACGGGTGTGACGTTCGGCGGGTGCTGGCACGTGCGACTGCCGATGCTGGCGCCGGCGGAACTCTGGAAGCTGACGGGGGGGCGCTGGAAGCGCGTGGCGTCGCACGATTGGCGCCTCGAAGAGCTGTATGGCGACAGCTACGGCTCGGCAGAAGTCTTCCTGACGATCTGGTGCGTGGACGGCAAGCTACTGATCAAGTCGTCGGTGACAGAGGACAGTTGGGTGTACCAGGAGGACCGGGCAATCAGTGTGGCGGCGGCGCCGCTGATACTGAGAGGCAACGGTGGGTGCGCGTACTTCGGGCTGCACAAGGTGGAGTTTGCGGAGGGCGGGTGGAACCTGCTGGTGTCGCGGGACGTGACGACGCTGGACCGGATGCCGGCGGCGCTGCCGAGCGCGATCTGCGTGGGGAGCAAGCCCGCAGGTACGTACGCCCGGGCGTACCAGGCGAATGCCGATGCCAGCGAGATCACGAGCGTGAAGAGGTCGTTCCGGGTCGGGGTGGTGCTGTATAGCGCTGATGGGACGGACACGCCGGTGGTGCGGTGTGCAGGTCTGCAGTTCCCGCCGGTGAGCGAGACGGGGCCCCGAGCCTGGCTGGATCTGACGGGCAAGTTCATCAGTGGTTCCGGCACGTGGAGCTGCGACCTCGAGGAGCGCTGCATCAAGCAGTCGTACAGCCTGGTCATGGACAACAGCGACGGCTACTTCAGCGGGATCCGAGAGGCCAAGCTGCTGCGGCTGTCGATCGGCCGGCCGGGGACGGAGAACATGGAGTGGGGCGGATCGTGGTCGGGTGGGCCACTGCCGCGCGTGTGCAGCGTCTGTGTCCTGGACGAGCAGGATGACGGCAGCCTGGCGTCGACTGAGGTCAAACTCGTGACCATCGACCGGATCGACATGCTGGATGAGATCAGTTGCGGGGAGCGCCGGCCGCTCGACGGGGTGAAGGTCTGCGACGCGATCCGCGAGATCATGTCGTGGGGGCACGTGGGCGCTGACGAGATCGGGCCGATCTACGATAGCGGCGCGGTGCTGCCGAGCAGTCAGTACGCGCTGACCAAGGCGCTGGAGACGATGACCACGCCGGTGGGCGGCGAGCTGGATACAGAGAGCGGCGCGGCATGCCGGATCCGGGCGGAGGCGAGCATCAAGAGCGCGCTGCTGTTCTGCTCCAAGTTCGACTACAACACGTTCTACAGCTACGGCCCGGACTGCCTGCTGCGCTACGAGGTGGCGCCGAGCGTGGTGCGGAGGTACTTCCGGGAGACGTCGAGCCCGGCGGCGGAGGATGAGATACTCCGCACGAGGAGTCGTAGGCCCCGGCTACGGGAGGGTCACACGAGCGTGCTCGTCGGCGGCCGAGAGCGCTCGACCGGGCGGCCAATCTCGAGCCGGGCCTACGACCAAGAGGCGCTGACGACGATCATGAGCCGGCGGTTCCGCGGCTGGGATCAGACCAACGAGATCAATGATGAGGCGCTGAACACCGCGGCCCTGGCGGCGTTGCGATGCCGGTACGAATACCTGTGGGGGAGGCGGCTGCGGGACCAGGCCTCCTGGGGCGCGATCGGGCAGCGCATCTACCCACCGTGGAAGATCAATGTGGCCGGCTACGGCGATCACTACGTGCTCGAGGTCACGGAGGAGTTTGACGCGCCCGGGGACTGGAGCATGTCGATCTCCGGGGTGACGGCATCGTGAGCTACCTGGGACGGCTGAAGTCACTGCTCAAGCGGGTGCAGCATGCGCAGGTGCAGTCGGGGTCGGCGGCGGCGCCGGCGACCGCGGCGCTCAGCGTGACGAGCCCGGCGACGGCGGGGATGGCTCCGCAGTCGAGCAGCATCCAGGACGACGAGGGGCGGCTGCGGTGGATGTGGGGCGTGTCGGAGTGGACGGAGGACGGCGGGGACGTGTTCTGCGACGACGATAGTGGTGAGAGCTAATGTCGGTGGTCAGTGACCTGATAGTCCGGGTGCGCGGGCAGGACCTGGGGGCGGTTGGCCTGATGAACCGCCTGGCCCTGCAGATGCGGCACAACCGTGAGGAGCTGGCCGGTCTGAACGACACGGCCAACGCCTTCGGCGCGGCGGGTCGCCGGATGCTGGGTGTGGCCGGCGGGATCGCCGGCGGGCTGCTTTATATGGGGAAGACAGCCGCGGACTTCGACAACTCGCTGCGCCAGGTCAACACGATGGCGCAGCTCAGCTCGCAGGGGTTCGCGGAGCTGGGCGACAGCGTGCTGCAGATCGCCCGGGATCCACTGATCACCGACATGCCTGCCAAGCTGACCACGGGCCTCTATGATCTCTACAGCTCTGGTATCAAGGGGAGCGACGCCTACGAGACACTGCGAGCGGCCGCGATCGGCGCGGCCGGCGCCACCGAGGATACGGCGATCGCGACGTCGATGCTGTCCGACACCATGAATGCGTACCACACCAAGACGGGGGCCGATGCGGTCCGAATCATGGACCAGCTCTGGGCCAGCGTCGAGAAGGGGAAGTTCCGGCTGTCGGACATGGCCGGCGAGCTGGGGCCGATGGTGGCCGTGGCTGCGCCGCTGGGGGTCAGCCTGGCCGAGGTGGGCGCGGCGACGGCCGTGATGACGAACGCGGGGTTCACCTACTCCGAGGCGGCAACGGCGGTAGAGCGGTCGATGACCGCGATGCTGACGCCGACCAAGGAGCTGCAGGCGGCCATGAAGGCCCAGGGCTTCGAGTCGGCGACGGCGATGCTCAAGGCACGGGGCCTGGCGGGGGCGATGGAGGTCGTGCGGGAGAGCGCGCACGGGGATGAGGCGCAACTGGCCGCGCTGTACGGCAATGTGCGGGCCCTGCGCGCGGCGATGGCACTGAGTGGGGATGGCGCGATCGAGTTTGCGCGCGACATCGACTACATCAACAACTCCACGGGGGCCGCGCAGAGGGCGGCCAAGGCGATGGCCGAGGGGCCGCTGTTCCAATGGAAGAAGGCGCTACAGGAGCTGAACACGGAGTTGGTGACCGTGGGGCAGCAGGACCTGCTGCCGATCGGGACAGAGCTGATCAACAGTCTGCGGGAGGGCATCGCGTGGTTTCGGGCACTGTCGCCCGAGCAGAAGAAGATGTACATCGATTTCGCAATAGGGACCGTGAAGGCATTGGCGCTGGGGGGAGCGCTGGCGATGATCAGCGGGGGGATACTGAAGATCGTCCAGGCGGGGCAGCTCGCGAAGGGTGCGCTGGGGTGGCTGGGGACGGTTCTGAAGGGCGGGGGCGGCGCGGCCGCAGCCGAGGGGGCGGCACAGACAGCGGGAGCATTGGCCCAGGGCGGGGGCGGCCTGCTCGGCAAGGTGAAGGGGTTGTTCGCCGGAAAGAAGGCCGGCGCGGCCGCGGCGGTGGCGCGGCCGGCGGAGCAGATCATGCGGGACATGGCCTTCAGGCCGAGTGCGTCGGCGAACCCGGCCGCGTGGACCGCAGGGCTGAACGCGTTCAAAGAGGCGAAGACCGCGGGGCTGGTGCAGGGGGCCAAGCGGGCGAAGACCGCGATCTATGAGGTCTGGTCGGCGCAGACGCGGCTGGCCTGGGCGAACCAGTTGAGCGCGAGCAGCACCGTAGCCTGGGGTAAGTCGATGGTGCAGTGGGTCAGCAAGGGGAGCAACTGGACCGGGCTACTGACGGGGCTGAAGGGGGGCTTCGTGGGCCTGGGCAGCGGGATCATGAAGCTGCCGGGGATGCTCGCGGGGTTGGGTAGCAGCCTGGTGACGTTCCTGGTGTCGCCGGCGGGGATCGCGACGCTGGCGATCGTCGGGTTGGCGATGGAACTGGCGGCACTGTGGAAGAGCTACAAGACGATGCGCGCGGCCCAGGAAGAGGCCAAGCAGAAGAAGGCGGAGACCAGGACTGCCGAGGATGCGGCGCAGGCGCAGGGCGTGTGGAACTTCGACAGTACCGCGCGCTCAATGGGGTACAGCGAGAAGGAGATCGAGCGGATTCAGAAGCGGGATAGCAGCGACCCGGAGTTCAAGAAGATCAGCGATCTCACGATCCAGAAGAACCGGCGGTCGGCGCAGAAGAAGGCGGGCGAGCGCGACGCGGCGCGCAACAGGGCGGCCAGTGAGGCGGCGGCCGCGGCGGCCGCACAGCAGCAGACTACGGCGCAGAGCGCGGCGCAGAGCGCGGCGGGTACGGGCGCGGGCGCCGCGGAGACCGGCGCCGGCAGCACGGTGACACCTGGAGTGTATCCAGCGCCGGCGGCGTACCAGGGCGGGCGCAGCTCGCGAGCGCTGACGAAGGACGCTTCGGGGACGTACGTGCTCAATATCACCAACGCGCGGTTCAACACGCTGAACGACCTGAAGGCGCGACTAGACCAGGAATTCGGGGCGGCACAATGAGCGAGTACCTGCACTATACGGGCCGGGAACCACTGTTCGGGTTCGGCTACCCCGGGGCGCCCGCGGGGGAGTTGGGGAGCCCGCATGATGAGGGCGTCAAGACGGTCGCGATCGCCGAGCGGATCGCGGCGATGCTGCGGGCCCTGGGCCCGGGGATCTATGAGGGCGGGGTGGCAACGCTGAGCAGCGGCGCCGTCGCGATCACGGCTCTGCATGCCGTCGTGATGGACAGCCTGGGCGCAGTGACGATCACGCAGGAGGCGACGACGCTGGCCGCGACGGAGTTCCCGACCGGCACGAGCTACGTCCACGTCCAGGCCACCGAAGACGCCCGGACGGACGGCACCTGCGGGTACTATGTGAGCAGCTCGGCAACGCCGGCGACAGGTGCGCTGCGGGTGGCACGGGTCACAAAGGTCGCCGGCGCGATCACTGCGGTGGACTGCTCGGTGCAGACGTCGCCGGCGATCTCCAGCCGGATACCCTGGGCGGAGCTGGTGGCAGAGTACGGCGGGACCGAGACGCTGCTCGAGATGCTGACCGCGGTCCTGGGCAGCGCGTACCTGGAGGCGACGCCGCCGAGTGATGTGGACACCAGACTCACGGCCCTCGAGGGCGCGGGTGGGGGCGGTGGGGGTGGAGTGGAGTACTGGGGGGACCTGGACCAGGAGGCGGCGGGGGTAGACAAGAGCATTAGGCAGGGCGCGGCGGAGGAGGCGGAGACTGTGGCGGACGCCGCAGTCGCGGCGCACGTCACCGCGCTGCATGGCAGCTCGAGCGGGACGGGGACGGCGGCGGTGGCGGTGGCGGCGGAGCAGTGGGATGTCGTCGCGGTCAACGAGCTGCGGCTTGCGGCCGCGACGGCGCACTACCTGGCGACGGTGCCGGAGACGCTGCAGGATGCGGCCGTCGTCGTGGACGGGCATTGCGGGTCGGAGTTTGTGGACCCGATCAACTCCACGTTCTGAGGGCAGAGATCATGGCATGGATGCAGGCTCGCAACTGGTCGCAGACGGCACTCGCCGCGGTGATGGCGAGCGACGCGCTGAGCTGTACGGTGGTGGACGCCGCGCTACTGCCCGATGATGACTGCTGGCTGGTGATCTGGGACGCGACGCTCGGCGGACCGGAGGATGATGAGAATCGCGAGATCGTGCTGGTCACCGAGGTGGCCGGCAACGTCCTCACCGTCACCCGGGGCCAACAGGACACGGTTGGCGTGGCGCACGCGGCCGGGGCCGCGGTCGCCAATATCATCACCGCCGGCGACAAGGAGGAACTGGCCGCCGCGATCGACGGCAAAGCGGCCAGCGGGCACAATCACTCCGGTGTCTATGAGCCGGCGGATGCGGGCATCCAGTCTCACCTGAGCAGCACCACCAACCCGCACGCGGTGACCGCGGCGCAGGTGGGCCTCGGAACATCGGACACGCCGCAGTTCGCGCGGCTGGGAATCGGCACTGCAGCCCATGCCACCTTCTCGTTGAACATCGCCAGTCACGTCGGCATAGCGACTAATAAGGTGGTGCGCACGGGGGGGGCCAACACCACTGACATCCTCTATCTCGACTGCTCCAACGTGATATTGCGGAGGGGTGATGGCAGCGTGGCCTACGGTCGCCTCCAGGCGACGGGGATTGGG
>Ga0172380_10006592_pt1 | contig 13414 bp, 16 predicted proteins | sample Leawe162metaG_FD_119747 | JGI IMG/M metagenome (GOLD analysis project Ga0172380, IMG submission 119747) | Leachate microbial communities from a municipal landfill in Southern Ontario, Canada - Leachate well 162 metaG | ecosystem: Engineered > Solid waste > Landfill > Unclassified | place... | reverse complement strand
CGAAGAAGTGGCGGAAGTACCATGCGGACGACGAGGGGGAGGCGAAGAAGTGGCGGAAGTACCATGCGGACGACGAGGGGGAGGCAAAGTAACGCCATGCGTGTGGAACTGGAGTTCACTGAGTGCCAAACCGCCGAGCTGCCGGACACCCTGCCCCGCAGCTTCGTAGCCGCGCGGGTCAAGTACGTCGATCCGGATGATGGGCTGACCACGGTGCATTGGGGGCCGGTGCTGTTCCTGCCCCCCGGGGTGTCGCTGGAAGCGCTGGAGACCATGATCAACGGATCCGTACTGCCTCATGACCACGAGGACGACCCGGAGGACGACCTGCGGGACTATCTGCCGAAGGAAGTATGGAACCCTGAACCGGAGGACTATTGAGATGCAGAGCTACCTGCGCCTGGGCGCCGCGGCCATCTTGTTCTCGCTGTTCATGGCCATTCCGGTGGCCCTATGCATCATCCTCGACACGCGGATGAACACGCCGCCACCGGTTCCGCTGCCGGAGCCGCCGAGCACGGGGAAGGTGCTCCCGGTTGGGCTGCCGGGCCCGTTCCGGATGTTCACGAACTCGGCCCTGCCTGACCTCCTGGTGCCGACGGCAGAGACCAACTGGCTGCCCGTGCTCGCAGAAACGAACCCGGCAGCTCGCGTCATCTTCTGCCCCTTTGACCTCGTATCGGCGGGGGACGACGAGATCGAGTTCGTGGACGGGCCGCGGACCATCCGCCTTCGGGTGATCCATGCGAAGTGCGACTGCCCTGTGTGCCAGGAGTACCGGGACAAGTACCCGGACTGGGAGTCCACGAGCCACTACCACAAGACGCACAAGGGTGCGATGCAGCGGCCGTAATGTACCAAATGAGCACCATTGTGCGCCGTATCGTGCACTAAAAGGTGCAGTATAAACGATTGGGGGGCATTGTATGCCTGTGGCGGCCATGACAGCAATCGAAGATGCCATTAAGCGCGGAGTAGAGATGGAGATCGCCCGGGCGGTCGAAGAGGCGACGAAGCGGGCGAAGGAAGATCTGGACCGAAGGATCCCGGCGATCGTGGCTGGGTTGTCAATTCAGATATTGGAGCGGATCAGCATGGAGCGGCTACGAGACGAGCTGTTGATTCACGTCAGCATGCCGAAGACGCGCGATGGGGCCTTATAAACTGCTGAGGGGTATTGTATGCTGGGAGTGATAATGTTGTTGGTCATCTTGAACACGATCCTATTGATCTGCTTGGCGGCGGACGTTGAGCGGCTGTACCATGCTCTCAAGTCGAGGGGGCACCTGTGACCGCCAAACGGATCAATATCCCGTGGCTGCTCGTGCAGGTCATCGATTTTGTGCTCGCCGGGGTGCTCGTGCTCTTGGTGTATCCGTTCATCGCGCTCATGCAGATGCTCGAAGAGAAAGCGGGGAACCGGTGAAGTTCAGCGATGCAAACCACAGCAATAGCCTGGTGACGGTCCGCACGCCCTGGCGCGATGTCGGGAAGAAACTGGACTTCCGGGTCCACATCTTCAAGACGACGCGGGCGATGCAGGAGTTCATGGTCGAGTGCTACGGCGAACCCTGCGGCATCTCGGAGAAGTACGCCCGTAGAACCCTGGGCCTTTGCCTCTCTGGGCCTCTGACCGGCCGCGACGGGTCGCCGTCCCCCGAGGTGTTCACGCTCTTCTTGTCCGCCAAGGCCATGGGGTCCGGGTACGCAGCGCATGAACTGATGCACGCGGCCTTGTACATCATGTACGAGCACCACCCGAAGCTGGTGGAGGGCATGAAGCGGTACGTGCGGCAGCGCGGCGTGCCTGGAACCCGCTGTGCCTGTGCAACCGAGGAGCACTTCTGCAATTTGTTCGAGGAGATGAACCGGAGCGTGTGGGAGATTTGGTACAAGGACTGCGCCCCGAAGGGGTGGGGGAAACGGAAGAAAAAGTGACTGCTTTTTCTATGAGATTTTGTTGACATCGAGCCTCGATTGTGCCATGATTCTTTGCAGCGATAGGGTAGCTCCCGACACGTACCGTGGTGCCTCAACGGTGCTTCGCTGCATCTTTAACCCTTGAGGCAGATGAGGACACGGCACAGTCATGACAAAGCAGTGTAAGCAGTGTGGCATAGAGTTCGAGCTTGGCACGGTTGGGGGAGCGGCGCATCGGGTGTTCTGTTCTAGCCCCTGCAGTGTGGCCTTCTACGCGGCGAAGAATCGGCAGGCTGTTCTGCCGAAGGCATGCCCCGAGTGCGGGAAGACGTTCGTAGGGAGGCGGGCATACCAAGTGTACTGCAGTAACACATGCCGAGCCATCGCGTACATCACGCGCAGAGCGGACGGGAAGTTGAAGTACGACCCGCGGGTGCTGACCGGAACCTGTCTTGACTGCGGCAAGGAATTTAAGCTGAAGACAACCGCTGCGGGCCTCGGCATCCCAAGCTCGTATTGCCGGCATCAGTGCCGGGCGAATGCGTACCATAGAGGCGTTACTGCCCGTGGACCGATTCCGAACGGCGTCTGCGTCGAGTGCGGAAAGGAGTTCCCACGAAGGTATAAGGGCTCCCTTCGGAAGTATTGCTCCACGCAGTGCTCTAAGGCGGCAAGCCAGCGCAGGCAACCCTTTAGCACCTGCCCCGAGTGCGGAGAGCAGTTCCAGCGATTCGGGGCGAAGAACGTGTACTGTTCTCGCAAGTGCGTCCGGTCGGCGCAAAAGGCAGCTAAGATCTCCCGCGCGTGCATGCATTGTGGGGGGCCGCTGAATCTCGGCCGCAAGTTTTGCTCCCGGGCATGCTACGTTGCCTTTGCCAACAGTGACAAGAACCCAAGGCGACACGGTAGCACTGTTGTGACCAAAGATGGGTACGTGGCGCAGATGGTGCATGGCCGTGCCGTTGCGCAGCACCGGGTCATCATGGAGCAGCACCTCGGGCGGGCGCTGGCGCCGGGCGAGACCATTCACCACAAGAATGGCGTTCGTACCGACAACCGGATCGAGAACCTTGAGCTGTGGGCGGGGAACCACCGGCGGGGCCAGCGTGTCGCTGACATGGTTGCGTGGGCTAAAGAAACATTGCAGCGGTACGAGCCTTCGGCGCTCGCTCAGCCTGCACCCGTGCTGGTCTGTCACGGCGAAGCGATATGAACATTCGTGAGCATACCGTCGAGTACGAGGGGCTGACTTGGCCGCGTATCGTCCATCCGATTTTTCGGGACCTGACGCTGGCCAAGCATTGGCGAGAGCATCCGTACAACCAGGTGAAGCTCAAGCACGACCCGGGAGAATACATGATGCGGGCGGCAACTGCGCTGCTGTCTCCGCCTGACCTCATCGTCTCCCCGTACACCGAGGAACACTTCCATGACTGGTGCACAGAAGACTTCGTATGTACTTGGGGTTCAGGAGCTTGCAGCAAAAGCAACGATTTTGGGCTGGTCGCTGTCCTTGACTGGATTACGGATCCTCTTACCACTTTGACCATGATGGCGTCGACAACGATCGATATGTTGCTGCTGCGGTCGTTCGAGTCCTGCACTCGGTACTTCCGGATCCTCAAGAAGAGCAAACTGATTGAGATCCCGGGGAAAGAGTCGCACGTCCGCACAGCCATATGCATGGATGAGGATGACGTGGACGGGGTCGTATCATTAAAGGCGGGCATCAAGGGGGTCGCCGTGCGGAAGGGAACGATGGAGGACGCGAAACAAAATCTTGCCGGCAGCCACACTCCATATTCTCGCCTATGTCTTGACGAAGCATCCGTTATGCCCGACGCAGCATTCGAGGCGCGGCATAATTTGAGCATCGGGTGCAAGAATTTCAAGCTGGTCGCGCTGTGCAACCCGGAGAGCTTTACCGACCTCTGCTGCCGGCACTCTGTACCGATCGATGGGTGGGCCTCTGTAAACCCTGAGACCAGCTTCGAGTGGCGGTCTCGATGGGGCAAGGTCCGGAGGCATGATGGGCTGCGCTCGCCCGGGATCAAAGACCCAGACAAGTACCCGCATTTACTGAAACAGGCCGAAATTGACCGTATCCTGACGGAGAACGGCGGGAATATGGACGCTCCTGCTTTCTGGTCTCAGATCAGAGGCTGGCCCCCGCCGCAAGGATCTGAGCAAACAGTGCTGACCACACGGCTCCTCGACCAGTGGGCCATGAAATCACCGATCCTCTGGGGCCCGAATGCCCCGACGACCCGGATTGCAGGGCTCGACCCGGCGTTCACGAGCGGCGGGGATTCGGCGGTGCTCCAGCCGGCAACCGTTGGCTTCGAAGCGGTTACGAACCGGCTCGTCATAGCCTTCGAGCCCGAGATTGTCATCCCCCTGCGCGCGAGCGAGGCCCGTCCCATCGTGTACCAGGTGGTGGATTTCGTCCTTGACTGGGCCAACGACCAGCAGTTCGACCTGACGTACCTCGGTGTCGATGAGTCTGGTACCCAACGACTTGGCGACATGATCGAGGTCGAGAATATCAGCCGTGGCGGGCCGTCGAAGTCCCTGTGCCGGGTGAATTTCGGGGCCTCGGCGTCAACGTTCCCGGTGAGCACCCGCGATCTGACCGAATCCCGGAAGGTGTACCGCAACCAGGTGACGGAATTGTATTACGCGCTCCGGGAGTACGGGTCGTTCGGTCAGATCCGGGCGATGCCGGAGACGGCGGCGGACCAGTGCTGCCGGCGCCGGGTGCTCCTGAAGCATCCCAAGGCCTTGGAGGAGAAGGTCAAGATGAAGGCCCGGATCAAGCGGTCCCCCGACCAGGCGGACGCGTTGGTCTGTGCCGTCGCCGTGGCCAAATGGGTCCTGCGCCTCTCCCCCGGAGCGACGCAGACGGTCATGCGCGGCACGGCGTCCAAGGCGGGCGGGTTCAGCCGGGAGTTGCTGGCGATGTACGACCTTGACCGGGCGGACCGGACGTACAAAAATAGTATGATTTAACGGTTGACATTTCGAGGCTGGTAGCATATAGTGGCGTCTATTGGTCAGAGAACCGAGGTACAATAGTACGAAAGGAATGGACTGATGAGCACAGGGGAGAATCTGACAGCGGAGGAGCAGGCGGAGTTGGCGGAGGCGGTGGCGGCGGAGCAGGCGGCCCAGGACGTGCCACGGAAGTTTCAGAAGTTCCAGGAGTGTATGCGGGCGGCGCACACCGCCTTCGTGGACCTTTGCGGCACGGCGGACCATGGCGCCCTGGCCTACTTCCGGAACAAGGGCATCGAGAAGCTGGAGGAGTGTATGCACCGCGGGGCCGACGCCATGTTCGTACTGCGCGCGGAGAACCAGCGGATCGAGCAGGCGGTGGCCGACGTGCAGAGTGGGAAGCTGAAGCTCCACAACAACGGGTGAGGCGATGACAGACAAGCGTGAGAAAAGGCAGCAGCGTCCGGCGATGCGCCCCCTGGGATACTGTGCGTTCACCGGCCAGCCCATGAAGCCGGTGAGCCTTCCGCAGGCGCGCATCTACGGGTACAAGAGCGAGTACTACTTCTTCGGGCCGTTCACATCGATCCCGGAGTTGCACATCGCGTTCTCGACCCGGGACGGCGTGGTTCCGAACCTGCCGTTGCAGCAGCTCAAGACAGTGGGCATCGACATGACGCCGCGGAACAAGCGGCAGTATCCGGCGCCAGCTCGGGAAGCGCTGACGAACTGCCCTTATACGGGTCAGCCGGTCAAGATCGCCCTGAGCGACCCATCCAAGCCGGAGGGCACATGGAAGATCACCGGGAAGTACTACACCATCGGCGGGTTTGACACGAAGCGCCATGCGGAGAAGTTCTTCTCCACGCGGCTGGGGGTCGCCCCGATGTTCAACGCCACTTCTGGGATCACGGCGACGCCCCGGGGCGACACGGTTGAAACAACGGAAGAGATCGAGGTCGAGCATGGTGTCGAGGGGCTGGCAGAGGGAGCCCAGTTCCTTAAGGACACGGGGGCGATCAAGGAATGATGACGTTCCGGCACAGGAACATTCTGCCGCCCGGTGGATACCAGTACACGGTACCCGAGACCGGCCAGTCGTTCCTTGACGGAGTCTTCAATGACCTTGTTAATGGGGTCCGGCTGCACCTGGCGAAGAACTCGATCCCGGTGCCGCCGGATCTCGCCGCGCGCATTGAGCACTCTATCTGCCTTCGCTGTCCCAAGGGGTTCTGCCGTGGGGAGGCTGAGCCGGGGGACGCGCACCAGGACCCCATCCGTGCGGTTGACGTGCGTGAGGCCACCTCGCTGCACCAGACCCGGCTCAAGTGGCCGGTCGACCGATTCCTCACCTCTGACGCCGTTGTCGCCGCCCGAGTGGCAGTCTGCAAGGCGTGCCCTGAGAACGTCCGGGGGTACTGTACCACTTGTAACGGTTTGCGAGGCTTCGCTTCCAAGATTGTCGGTACACGGGCTGAACGATACGAAAAAGAACTCGGGGTCTGCCAGCGCTGCAAGTGCCTTCTTCCTGTGAAGGTGCACATTTCCGACGAGGCGTTGCGGGCGGTGAAGGACTCCAACGAATACCCGCCGTCGTGCTGGGTGAACCAGGTGCGCAATGGCTGAGGACAAAGATTCCGTCGAGTTGGTGAACACGACTGCCACCGGCGGCATGCCGGCGGAGCGCGTTCGTACCCCGCTGGCCGCGCTGCGGATTTACGAAGACCTCTGCCTCGGTTCGTACGACTGGGCCGCTGCCCGGGCCCGGATCCAGGCCATGTATGACGGGCACGCCCCCTACGACAGCTCGGTGTTGACCAAGCTCGGGCAGTCCAATCGATGCAACGTCAATTTCCGTGAGATGGAAGCCATCGTCGACTCGAACACCGCCGCGGCGTGGAGCCTGATCATGGACGTCGGCCCGCTGGTCGACTGCAAGATCGACCGCGAGCTGTTGCCCATCGACGGCGGGGGCGACGACTGGTCGGATATCATTTCCGATGAGTACACAAGGATGCTGCGGGAGTGGAACGGTTTCTACTACCTCGTCGACCAGACGTTGAAGGACTGCTTCAAGTATGGCGTGGGCGGCGCGGTGTTCCCCAATGAGCACGACTGGCGCCCGAAGGCGTTCCAACTGGGGAATCTGAAGGTTCCCGCGAGCGCCAAGTTCGACCTTGACAAGCTGGGCCTGTTCTGCCTTGACGACACGATGACCATCCAGGAGTTGTACGCGCTGACCGAGAACCGGGACGTGGCGACAAAGGCCGGCTGGAGCGTCGGGGCGATCAAGGCGATGCTGGTCGATGTGTTCCGGGCACGCAACCGCAGCCCGGAGAACAAGGAAGGCACGTCCGACTGGGAGTCTGTACAGACCGCGATGCGGACGTACGATCCTCGGACGGCCTCGATGGACTACGATGACGTGCGCATTGTGCACCAGCTCGTGCGCGGGGCAGACAACAAGGGCATCACCCACTACATCTTCCATGCGGACGCGGGCGAGGATGTCGCGTATTTGTTCGAGAAGAAGAACCGGTACGAGAATATGTCCCAGGTGCTGTGGCTGCTTCCGCACAATTTCGGGGACGCGTGCAAGATCCGATCGGTGAAGGGGCTTGGGCACCGCAGCCTGCCTCATTGCGAGTTCAGCAATCGTTTCCTCTGCCAGTTGTTTGATAGTGGCATGCTGTCCTCTTCGCTGTTGGTCAGTCTGCAGGGCGCGGCAACCTCTGAGGAGATGCAGGTGCTGCGCATGGGCGCGGTCACGGCGCTCCCCTCCAACCTGAGCCCGGTCCAGACGTCGTTCTTGCCGAAGATGGACGGCTTGGTGGGCCTTCGGACGCTGTCGAGGGACATTCTTCTCAACAACACGGGCGTGTACCGCCCCCGGATGGAGAGCACGCAGAGCCAGAACGCGTTCCCCACGGCGCAGCAGGTGCGGGAAGAGGCGAAGACCGAGGCCCGGTTCGAGAAGAGCCAGGCGACGTTCATGTACACCCAGTGGGAGAAGTTCCATCGGGAGATCTTCCGCCGGGTGACCCGGTCGGAGTACGTGTTCAGCAAGGTGGCGCTTCCCGGGCAGCAGGAGGCGCAGGCGTTCCTGCTTCGGTGCATGCGGCGGGGCGTTCCTCCTCAGATTTTGCTGGTGCCCGGGTCGATTCAGGTGCACAGCACGAAGGCGCTTGGAATTGGGTCGTCCGAGGACCGGCAGGCGATGGCTATGCAGTTGCAGGGGATGAAGCCCTTCATGGACGAGCGCGGTCGCAAGTGGACCGACCGCCAGTGGGCCCTGGCGTTCCTTGGATATTGGAACGTCGACAAGGTCTTCCCTGCCCAGCCGCGTGATGCGACTCCGAGCAACGCGATGTCCCATGCGATCTTGGAGAACAACAGCATGTTGGAAGGCCGGGCGGCCATGGTTGGCTCCGACCAGTTGCACGCCATCCATCTGCAGGCGCACCTGATGCCGCTGGCACGGTACGTCGAGGAGTTCCAGAAGTTCGGACCCCAGGGGATCCAGAATCTCCGGGAGGCCGCGCAGATGTTCCAGCTCGGGCTGCCGCACTGCAGCGAGCACATGCAGTACATGGCGCAGGACCCCACCCGGGCGGCGCAGGCCGAGGCGCTGGCAAAGAACCTCCAGATGTTCGCGCAGGTTGGCGCTCAGGTGATCGAGGCGTCCGAGTCGCTCATGCAGCAGCAGATCGAGGGGCAGCAGGAACAGCAGGACATGCAGAGCGTTCCGCCCGAGGTGCAGTTGCAGATGCAGAAGAACAACCAGAAGTTCCAACTGGACGTTCAGAAGCAGGACTCGCTCAACGAGGCCCGGATGCAGAAGGCCTCGGATCAGGCGGCCATCAAGAAGATGTCGGTGGACTTCAATTCGCAGCTTGCCGCACAGAAGGCCGCGGCAGATGTGGAGATCAAGAAACTGGTGGCCCAGGCGGAGATCGCCTTGAAGGCGGCCAAGGCCGGGGCATCGCAACCGGAGGGGTGAGTAAGTGGGAGTACTGGGGAGACGGGTGGCTGAGGTGTTCGCGCACGAGCAGAACGCCTTGGCGTACGGGAAGTGGCTGGCCCAGCCAGAGACACAGATGTTCCTCGAGCTGGTCGAGACCTCGATCCGCCCGCTGCGAAAGCCGGAGAGCATGTCGGCTGAGCGGTACGGTGGGTTGGTTGACGGCCGGTACGAGGTCCTGTGGTTGCTCACGCACTTGGATGACGTGGGCAAGCAAACAGAGCAGATCCAAAATGAGATCGACCTGACGGCCGATTTCGGCGCAACGGCCCTGCTGTCGCAGTGGGGAGTCAAGAAACCCGCGGACCGCCCCGCGGAAAATAAGTAAAGGTGTGTAAGTTATGGCAATTCAAGACGTTCCAGATGGAGCCGAAGTTCCAAAACCCCCGAGTGCCACAGAAGCCCACGCCAGCGGTCAGAACCGTGACGCATTCAATGCGTTGTGGAACGACGAGGCCATGGACCCGGTGAACGCCGCGGCCGCCGCTCCTGCAGCGGCAAAGCCCGCCGCAGCCCCGGCCGCCCCGGCAGCGCCCGCCGCAGCCCCGGCCGCCCCGGCAGCGCCCGCCGCAGCCCCGGCCGCCCCGCCAGCGAAAGCCGTCGATCCCTTCGGGAACATCCCGAAGGACTTGGTCGACAAGGCGATGCTGGGTAAGTCCCCCGCCGCAGTGGACCCTGTGTCCGATGCGGAAGAAGAGGCCCATGCCCAGCGGACCATCCAGGCCCTGCCTGAGAAGGCCCAGCGCGAGGCGTTCATCAACCTGCGCCGGGAGCTCAAGGAAGAGAAGCAGCGCCGGAAGGACCACGAGTCCCGTGTGGCACAGATGCAGGCGGAGCTTGAGAAGGTCCGTACTGACGCCGGCAAGAACACCACGGAGACGCTCGCACAGGTGACCAAGGAGCTGGAGGACGCCCGGAAGCGCGCGGAGGACCTCGAGGGCGAGATCGGCCGCACCAACTACGAGAAGTCCCGGGAGTATCAGGAGCGGTACGTGCTGCCCTCACAGGCTCTGGTGTCAAGGATGAAGAAGATCCTGATCCAGACCGGCGGGCATGACGAGGCCGAAGCGGTGGCCGTGCTCCAGCGTTTCCTGTCCGCCCCGGCGAACCATCGCGCGGATGTACTGTCCGAGGAGGCGGTGTCGGTGCAGGGGGCGCTGTTGTCCTCTGTGGCTGACTACGACGATGTCGTCGAAAACTCCAAGATCGCCCTGCAGCACTGGCGCGACCACCAGGCGGCCGTGCAGGAAGAGCACCGACGGCTGGAGAAGGCGGGCCTGCTCAAGAACCTGTTCGAGGACACCGGGAAGGCCGCGGAGTCGCTGGCTGCCGAGGGGAACGTGCTGTTTTCCAAGTCGGCGGACGACACGTGGAACCGGCAGGTGGACGAGCGGATCGCGGCCGTGCGTGGTGCCCTGAGCGCGACGGACCCGGCGACGATCATCAAGTACGTGGCTGACGGGGTGACGGCGCCCCAGTGGCGAGACATGTACTGGACGGCCGTGAAGGCGTACCAGGACCTGAAGTCAAGCGCTGAGCAGGTGGTTGGCGCAGCGGCTATGGTTGGCGGAGACGCGCCGGCGGCGGTGAGCGGCGCTCCGAAGCCGAAGACCTCGAAGGAAGCGCTTGACTCCCTCTGGGGCCCGGAATAACGCAGCGTTCGTGGGATGTTTTCAGACCCGGCGGTCGTTACGAAGGCCGCCGGGTCAATTTTTTCAAGAAATAATTTGACACGCGACTCGTTTTCTGGTATGGTCTACACAGAATCAGGTCTAGGACCGCTGGGTCCATCTCCCGCCTGAGAGACCGACCGCCGGAATGCGGTAGGAGACAGCAAACCGATTGCTCCGTCGGAAGCAAAGGTTCGTTGAAACGCGGGTAACACCGCACAACTTCTACTGTACGAGGTGGTTATGCCTATCCGAACTGGTGGAGTCGAGAACTACAACCAACTGTTCTTGGACTCGCTGCAGCATTTCGATACCTTCATGAGTGAGCGCAAGATGGCTCATCCCATGTTCTGGTACGACCGAGTCAAGAAGGGCACGCTCTCGAATTACGAGGGTCTGACCCGTCAAAGCAACATCTTCCTGGGTGGCCTGGGCGCTCAGTCCGGCTTGGCCGACTGGTCGGCTGTGCAGGTTTCCCGGAAGGCCGCTGGAACCGATCCAGGCCACGATGCGTGCGCCTATGATCCTCAGACCTTCCAGTACGCGATGGAAACTGTCCAGTACTCCGGCTACCGGTCGTCCTGGCAGTCCGAGCCCATCTGCGTGAACGACATTCGGTTCCTGACCGAGGGTCGGAAGCAGGTTGAGTACATCTTCTCCTTCATGGCGTACATTACCCAGAGCGTTTGGGATGTGGCCAGCCGGGAGTGGTACATCAAGACGGCGGTCGACAACGGCAACGCGTTTCTGCTCGTCGATGGCGGCATGGACTATGCCGACTCCCCGACCATGCGGTTCGCGTACGACCCGTTCACCAAGGACGCCAACGATGACACGTACGTCACGTTCCCGCGGACAGCGAATCTGTCCACGTTGAACTGGTCGTTCTTCGACTGGTGGCAGGACTACCTCAATGACCAGTGCCCCGAAGCCGGTATCGCGGACAAGAGCGGCCTCAAGGTGTTCGGTCTGATGATCCACAAGCGCGATTTCAACCGCATGATCATGCGGGATCTGGATCTGCGTGAGGATCTTCGGTATGCCGATTCCCGCGTCCTGATCGAGGACTATCGCTCGTTCCAGGAGTTCAAGGGCTGGGCGATCATCCATGACGGGCGGCAGGCCCGGTTCAAGATCGTCAGCGACGATGGCACCAACATCAAGGCGGTCCGCGTCAATCCGATGAAGGATGGCCGGGCAGTCACGATCGGCAACGCCCCCGCGGCGGATCCGGATTACGTGAAGGCCGAGCTGGCGCTGGGCGTCGTCTTCATGAACGACGTGTACACGCACTTGGTGCCTTCCCCCATCGGTAACGCCGGTGGCGGCGCCACGTTCGACACCAAGTTCAACTACGACGGGACCTTCCGTTGGGTGAACGAGTACGATCGGCAGTTGAACCCTCTCGGCGAGGTTGGGTTCTACTTCGCCCGCTTCGAGACCTTCCCGAAGCCCCTGCAGTACTCGAACGAAGCGATCGTGTTCCTGTACCTGCGCGAGCCGCATACCTGGGCTACCCCGCAGAACATCACCACGCACAGCGATGCCTCTGACGGCCCGCTGAGCCCGATCGCCAATGCGGTCACGGCTGATGTTGAACGCACGGCCCCCGGCCCGTACACGGTCACCTTGACCCTGAGCGGCAAGCTGGCAGCCAGTGTTGGCGACGCGGTGACTCTGGTCGATGCGACCCCCACCACGTGGAACGCGGTGATCGCCGATTCGAGCGACGCGCCGAAGTACAAGTTCGTTGGAACGACCGCGCCTGATGCCTATACGGACTGGACGACCGCGGCCACAGTGACCGTTGTGTAACGAAATGGCAGTGGGATCCGTTACACGGGTCCCACTGCCTTTGAACCTCAAGTTCGAAGGCAAGGAGATATGACAATGAAGCGGATGTTGATTGGTTTGCTCGCAATGCTGGCGGTGCCCTTTGTCGTGGTGGCTGCTACCACGACCACGGTGACCAACCGGGGCGAAGTGATTGTGGTGAAGACGCTCGCCAATGTCGCGACCGATGCGGCAGTGGTGACGGACTTCCAGGACTACAGTGTCTACGCCACGAAGCCTGGTGAGTTTGGGCGGATCGTGCGATGGTACGACTTCGACGTCCAGGGTGGTGCGCTCGGCACTGTGAACCTGCTTCCGAAGATCGCGGTCCCGGACAACGCCGTCATCAATGACGGGATGATTGTTGTGGTGACGGCCATCGCTCCGACGCTGGCTGCGACGCACTCGCTGTCGCTCAATTCGGCGGCGGATATGCTGGCTGCGGTTACGAATGGCCTCACCAGTACCGGTCTGAAAGATGTGGTTCCTGTGGGCACCGCGGCTACGTCCGTGCAGCTCACGGCCGATCGGTACCTCACGATGACGATCGCTGATACGGCGGTCACCGCTGGCAAGTTCATGGTCCAACTGGACTATTATCTGGCTCCGTAGTGGTTCACGTGGCGCCGGGGGTCGGTAGCGGCCCCCGGTGCCCCCCTTGATTTGAAAGAGGAGGGACAACAAATGCGAATTCGTTATGCGATGCTGGCGCTTCTGCTCGTTGGCTCGGCGGCGTACGCTGAGACTGACTACATTGCGCTGCAGAAGATCGAGGCGATCAAGAAGGGCGCGAACACGCCTGACCAGATCCAGGATCTGCGCGTGCAGGACGACGCGACGATCGGCGATGACTTGGCTGTTGGCGGCGATGCGACGGTTGCTGGAGCGGCTACGGTTACCGGCGCTGCGACTGTGTTGGGCAAGGGCGTCGTTGTTGACTCGAGCGCGAATGTGCAGTACGTTCAGACGACCAATG
>Ga0172380_10006591_pt1 | contig 13419 bp, 14 predicted proteins | sample Leawe162metaG_FD_119747 | JGI IMG/M metagenome (GOLD analysis project Ga0172380, IMG submission 119747) | Leachate microbial communities from a municipal landfill in Southern Ontario, Canada - Leachate well 162 metaG | ecosystem: Engineered > Solid waste > Landfill > Unclassified | place... | reverse complement strand
TCGCCGACTGGATCGACCGCATCGGCTGGCCGCGCTTCTTCGAAAAGACCGGCCTGCCCTTCACCAAGTACCTGATCGACGACTGGCGCGGCGCGCGTTCCAACCTGAACGCCTCGACCCACATCCGTTTCTGACCCGCTTTTTACTTGGTGAATCCATGAATATCGGCATCCTCATCAACGAAGGCCCCTACACGCATCAGGCCACGGACAGCGCCTACCTGTTCGCCCGCGCCGCCATCGAGAAGGGACACCAGGTCAGCCGGGTGTTCTTCTACCACGACGGCGTGAACAACTCGACGCGCCTGACCGAGCCGCCGCAGGACGACCGCCACATCGTGAACCGCTGGGCCAAGCTGGCCCAGGACCACAACATCGATCTGGTGGTGTGCGTGGCAGCGGCGCTGCGGCGCGGCATCAAGGACGAGAACCTGGCGCCCGGCTTCCGCATCTCCGGGCTGGGCCAGTTGATCGAGTCCGGCATCCAGTCCGATCGCTACGTGACGTTCGGCGACTAAGGGGAGCGCGATGAGCGAAGGACAAATCAAGAAATTCATGTACGTGAACCGCAAGGCGCCGCACGGCACGGTCTACGCGCTGGAGTCGCTGGAGGTGGTGCTGATCGCCGCCGCCTTCGATCAGGACGTCAGCCTGGCCTTCATGGACGACGGCGTGTACCAGCTTAAGAAGGGCTTCAACACCAAGGGCATCGAGGTGAAGAACTTCCAGCCGACCTACCGCGCCCTGGACGACTACGACATCAACAAGCTCTACGTCGAAAAGGAAGCGCTGGAAGCGCGCGGCCTCACCGCTGACGACATGTGCGTGCCGGTCGAGATCATGAGCCGTGCCGAAATCGGCAAGATGATGGAAACCCAGGACGTGGTCCTGAGCTTCTAAGGGGAATATTTATGCTGCACATCGTGAACAAGTCGCCTCTGGACCGCAATTCCCTGGACACCTGCCTCGCCACGGCGCAGCCGGGTGGAGCGATCCTTCTCATCGAGGACGGCGTCTACGCCGCGACGACCGGAAACAGTGCCGCGGGCAAGCTCACCCAGGCCATGGGCCAGCTCAAGGTCTATGCGCTGAAAGCCGATCTGGAAGCGCGCGGCATGGCCGATCGCGTCCTGGAAGGCGTCAATCTGGTCGATTACGGCGGCTTCGTCGATCTCGTCACCGAACACAGCACCTGCCAATCCTGGCTGTAACAGTTTTTTTAGGAGACACACATGGCTATCGAAATCAACGGCAAGACCTACGAGACGGACGAGGAAGGCTATCTGGTCGACCTCAACGAATGGAACGAGGACGTCGCCAAGATCCTGGCCGAGCAGGAGAACGTCAACATGACCGACCAGCACTGGGAAGTCATCAATTTCCTGCGCGAGTACTACAACGAGTTCCAGATCGCCCCGGCCGTGCGTGTGCTGACCAAGGCCATCGGCAAGAAGCTGGGCGCCGAGAAGGGCAACAGCCAGTACCTGTACGAGCTGTTCCCCTACGGCCCGGCCAAGCAGGCGTGCAAGATCGCCGGCCTGCCCAAGCCGACCGGCTGCGTCTGATCGACTGAAATACCTCCTGTCCCGCCATTCCCGCCCGCGCGGGCGTGGCGCGACCCGGATCGCTTAACGCCAGGACCGAACTCCGCCCATGAGCGCAGCCACGATCTTCTTCGCCGTCCTCTTCTACGCCGCCACGGCGATCCTCGTCGCCGGTCTCGCGTTCAAGATCGCCGACTATGCCCGCACGCCGGCGCCGCTGAAGATCCCCACCACGCCGGCGCCGACCACCACCGGCGGCGTGGTGCTGCGCATGCTGCGCGAAGTGGCGCTGTTCGAGAGCCTGTTCAAGTCCAACCTGTGGATCTGGGCCTTCGGCATCCTCTTCCACGGCGCGCTGCTGCTGGTGCTGCTGCGCCACCTGCGCTACTTCACCGAGCCGGTGTGGTTCTGGGTCGGCTGGGTGCAGCCCTTCGGCCTCTACGCCGGCTTCGCCATGGTGGCCGGCCTCGCCGGCCTGTGGGGCCGCCGCTTCGTCGTCGAGCGCATCCGCTACATCTCGACGCCGTCCGACCACCTCATGCTGGCGCTGCTGGCCGGCATCGGGCTCTCCGGCCTGGCCATGAAATTCCTCATGCACACCGACATCGTCGCCGTGAAGGCCTTCTTCCTCGGCCTGATGCGTTTCGATATCCAGCCGCTGCCCGCGCACCCGGGCCTCTACGTGCATCTCATGCTGGTGGCGCTGCTGATGATCGTCTTCCCCTTCAGCAAGCTGCTGCATGCGCCGGGCGTGTTCTTCAGCCCGACGCGCAACCAGGCCGACGACCCGCGCGAGAAGCGCCACCTGTCACCGTGGGCCGCCGAGCTGGAGAAGAACTGAGACCGCCATGGCCGCCGCTGAATTCACCACACCGGAACTGAAGGACTTCCCCGCCATCCCGGCGCTGCAGCGCGGCGCGATGGCGGAGAGCAAGCCCTACGTCGCCGCCGAAAAGATCAACGAGGCCATCGGCTTCCCCGGTGCGCTGGTGCCGGACTGGGAAGCCAAGGCCATCGACAAGATGGGCGAGCTGCTGAAGAAGTATCGCTCGCTGAAGGTCTACCTCGACGCCTGCGTGCACTGCGGCGCCTGCACCGACAAATGCCACTACTTCCTCGGCACCGGCGATCCGAAGAACATGCCGGTGGCACGCCAGGACCTGATGCGCGGCGTCTACCGCCGCCACTTCACCCTGGCCGGCAAGCTGTTCCCGAAACTGGTCGGCGCGACGGAACTCACCCGCGACGTCCTCGACGACTGGTACAAGTACTACAACCAGTGCTCCGAGTGCCGCCGCTGCTCGGTGTTCTGCCCCTACGGCATCGACACCGCCGAGATCACCATGGCCGGCCGCGAGATCCTCGATTCGATCGGCTACGGCCAGAAGTACTCGAACGAGATCATCGGCAAGGTGCACAAGATCGGCAACAACCTCGGCCTGCCCGGGCCGGCGCTGGCGGACACCCTTGAAGGCCTGGAAGAGGACGTCAAGGAAGAAATCGGCGTCGACGTGCGCTATCCGCTCGACGTGCAGGGCGCCGAAGTCCTGCTGGTGACGCCCTCGGCCGACTTCTTCGCCGAGCCGCACATCGACAGCCTGATCGGCTACGGCAAGGTCTTCCACGCCGCCGGCATTTCCTGGACGCTGTCCTCGAAGGCCTCGGAGGCCGGCAACTTCGGCATGTTCATCGGCAACTACGACCAGCTGCGCAAGATCGCCCTGCGCGTGCGCGAAGCGGCGCTGGAACTGGGCGTCAAGCGCATCGTCGTCGGCGAGTGCGGCCACGCCTGGCGCGTCGCCTACAGCTTCTGGAACACCCTGACCGGCATCGGCGCCGGCGCCAACGATCCCTTCGCGGTGCAGCTGCAGAGCCAGCTCGACCACCGCTACAAGCAGCCGGCGCACATCTGCGAAGTGACCTGGGACCTGATCCAGCGCGGCGCCCTGAAGTTCGACAAGGAAGCCAACGACCACCGCATCGTCACCTTCCACGATTCCTGCAACGTGGCGCGCGCTTCCCGCATGGGCGACACTCCCGGCGGCCAGTTCGAGATCCCGCGCAACATCATCAGGGCCGTTGCCAACAAGTACGTCGAGATGGCCCCCGGCACCACGCGCGAGGCGACCTTCTGCTGCGGCGGCGGCGGCGGCCTGCTCACCGACGAACTGCTCGAGCTGCGCGTCAAGGGCGCCCTGCCGCGCATGGAGGCGCTCAAGCAGGTGGTGGATCAACAGGGCGTGAATTTCATGGCGACCATCTGCGCCATCTGCAAGGCGCAATTCACCAAGGTCCTGCCCTACTACAAGTTCAACCGCGGCATGGTCGGCGGCGTGCACCAGCTCGTCAGCACGGCCATCCAGCTCGGCGACAAATAGCGATATTTCCAGGAGACAACGATGTCGGCCACCCACGAGAAATCCGATGCCCAGCAACTGAACTTCCGCCGCTACAAGGAAGGCGACAGCAAGCTCGGGCCCCTGAACAAGCACATTTTCCAGGCCAGCCACTCCTACAAGTGCCCGACCTACATCCAGTCGACGCCGCCCTGCCAGGGCAGCTGCCCCTCCGGCGAGGACATCCGCGGCTACCTGAACATCGTGCGCGGCGTCGAGAAGCCCCCGGTCGGCGCCGACGGCAAGCCGGTCATGCCGTGGCAGGAATACGCCTGGCGCCGCCTGACGGAAGCCAACCCCTTCCCCTCGGTGATGGGCCGCGTCTGCCCGGCACCCTGCGAGACCGGCTGCAACCGCAACGCGCTCGAGGATCACGTCGGCATCAACTCCGTCGAGCACTTCCTCGGCGAGTACGCCATCCAGAACAAGCTCAAGTTCACCGCCCCCGAGGCGAAGACCGGCAAGAAGGTGGCGGTCATCGGCGGCGGCCCGGCCGGCCTTTCCGTCGCCTATCAGCTGGCGCGCATGGGCCACGCCGTGACGATCTTCGACGAGCACGAGTTCCTCGGCGGCATGATGCGCTACGGTATCCCCGGCTTCCGCACGCCGCGCGACGTCCTCGACGCCGAGATCCAGCGCATCCTCGACCTGGGCGTCGAGACGCGCCTGAAGACGCGCATCGGCAGCGACATCACCATGGAAGAGATCCGCAAGCAGTTCGATGCGGTGTTCCTCGGCCTCGGCGCCCAGGGCGGCCGCGCCCTGCCCTGCGAGGGCAACGACGCGCCCAACGTGGTGACGGCGACCTCCTTCCTGCGCGCCTTCAACGACGGCCGCATGCGCCACGTCGGCAAGCGCGTGGTGGTGGTCGGCGGCGGCGACACCTCGATCGACGTCGCCACGGTGGCGCGCCGCCTCGGCGCCATCGACAACCCGAAGCCCACCGACTATGCCGAGAACGTCATCGGCGGCCGCGCCGCCCACGACGTCGCCGAGATCTCCGCCCGCCAGGGTGCCGAAGTGACGCTGACCTCGGTGTTCGGCATCGACAAGATGCAGGCCAACAAGCACGAAATCGAGCAGGCCAAGGCCGAAGGCATCGACATCCGCGGCGGCTGGGCGCCGGTCGGCGTGGTGCGCGGCGCGGACGGCCGCGCCACGGCGCTGCGCGTGGCGCAGTGCGAGGCCAAGTTCGTCGGCCCGAAGCTGGAGATCAAGATGATCGAGGGCACCGAGCAGGACATCGCGGCCGACCTCATCGTCTCCGCCATCGGCCAGTCCGTGGATTTCACCGGCCTCGAGGAATTCGACTCCGGCAAGGGCAGCATCGCCGCCGACAAGAACTACCAGGTGCAGGGCAAGCCGGGCGTATTCACCGGCGGCGACGTCATCCGCCCGCATCTGCTCACCACAGCCATCGGCCACGGCTGGATCGCCGCCGAGGGCATCGACCGCTTCCTGCGCGGCGAAGAGCAGGAGAAGCGCCCGAAGATCGACGTGCACTACTGGGACATGCAGCGCAAGCTGGTGGAAAAGGGCACGGCGCCGAAGGCGATTCACGAGCCGCTGCGCGGCACCGATTCCTCCAACGTCGCGGTGCACAACTACGACAACCGCTCCGACCGCTACGTCATCACGCACAAGGAACTGTTCCTCGGCCACTTCAGCTACACGCCGCGCCTCATCCGCAACGTCATCACGCTCTCCAAGGAATCCGCCCTGGGCAACTTCCAGGAGCGCCTCGATCCGCTCGACGAGAAGCAGGCGATTGCCGAAGCCAAGCGCTGCATGAGCTGCGGCCAGTGCTTCGAGTGCGACAACTGCGTGGTGTACTGCCCGCAGACCGCCGTCTACAAGGTCAAGAAGGCGGAGGCGACCACCGGCCGCTACGTGGCGACCGATTATTCGAAGTGCATCGGCTGCCACATCTGCGCGGACGTCTGCCCGACCGGCTACATCCAGATGGGACTGGGCGAATGAAATCCCTGGCGATCGCCGTGCTGTGGGGACTGACTTTTGCCGCAGCGCATGCGGCGGAGCCCGGCCGCACGCCGCTGCCGGCGATCGCCATCGAGAAGCCCGGCCAGTGCGTCGAGCCGAAGGATGTCATGCGGCGCGACCACATGAAGCTGCTCAAGCACCAGCGCGACAAGACCATGCACGAGGGCATCCGCACGAAGCCGCACAGCCTGAACGAATGCGTTTCCTGCCACGCCAGCCAGAAGACTGGCACGGTGCTCGGCGCGGAAGGCTTCTGCCAGAGCTGCCATGACTACGCCGCGGTGAAGCCAGACTGCTGGGATTGCCACCAGCCCAAGGCCAAGCCCGCCCTGCAGAGCCAGTCCGGCCCTTCCAATCGCGACCTGCTCGACGCCATGCAGCGCGGCCGCGGCGGCCAGGAGGTCAAGCCATGAGCGAGAGCATGGAGCGGGCGCAGCCCGCGAACGACCGTCACCCCCTTCCTCGGGAAGGGGACCGCGGGGAAGGCCACCCTACCAGCCGCCGCGGCTTCCTCGCCACGTCCGCCGCCGCCCTGGCGGGACTGACTTTGGCCCCCGGCATCCGCCTGGTCGAGATCGCCGCCGCCAAGCCGGACAACGAGCCGGTCACCGCCAAGGTGCGCTGGGGCATGCTGATCGACACCACGCGCTGCCAGAGCGGCTGCACGGAATGCGTCAGCGCCTGCGGCAAGGAAAACGGCCTGTCGGAAGTGACGAAACCGCGCACCGACGCGCAGTGGATCCGCAAGATCGACCTGAAGGACCTCAAGACCGGCCACGCCCTCTCGCTGCCGATGATGTGCCAGCACTGCGCCCACCCGCCCTGCGTGGACGTCTGCCCGACCGGCGCCTCGTTCAAGCGCGCCGACGGCATCGTGCTGGTCGACCGCCACATCTGCATCGGCTGCCGCTACTGCATGATGGCCTGCCCCTACAAGGCGCGCTCCTTCGTGCACGAGCCGCACACCGACCAGAACCCCGAGGTGCCGCGCGGCCAGGGCTGCGTCGAATCCTGCACGCTGTGCGTGCACCGCGTCGACCGCGGCGGCACGCCGGCCTGCGTCGAGGCCTGCGCCGCGGCCGGCCACAACGCCATGCTGTTCGGCGATCTGAACGACGCGGAGAGCGCAATCTCCAAGCGCATCCGAGAAGTGAAAACCACCCAGGTGCGCGCCGACCTCAAGCTCGACCTCGGCGTCCGCTACGAGGGAATCTGATATGGCATCCGCTCCCACCTACGTCGAAACCCAAAGCCGCCCCGGCGCCTTCTGGGGCCTGTTGGTCCTGGGCGGCCTGTTCATGCTGGCGGCCTTCGCCGCCTTCCTGCATTTCGAGCACAGCGGCCACGTCGTCACCGGCATGGACAACCAGATCGTCTGGGGCATGCCGCACGTCTTCGCGGTGTTCCTCATCGTCGCCGCCTCCGGCGTGCTCAACGTCGCCTCGATCGGCTCGGTCTTCGGCAAGCCGGTGTACAAGGCGCGCGCGCCGCTCTCCGGCCTGCTGGCGCTGGCCATGATGGCCGGCGGCCTCGCCGTGCTGGCGGCCGACCTCGGCCGCCCCGACCGCCTCATCGTGGCGATGACGCACTTCAATTTCAAGTCGATCTTCGCCCTCAACATGATGTTCTACTCGGGCTTCTTCGCCATCGTCGCCGCCTACCTGGTGACGATGATGGACCGCAGCCTGAACAAGTACTCGAAGATCGTCGGCTTCCTCGCCTTCTTCTGGCGCCTGGCGCTGACCACCGCCACCGGCTCCATCTTCGGCTTCCTCATCGCCCGCACCGCCTACGGCTCAGCGCTGATGGCGCCGATGTTCATCATCTATTCCTTCGCCTACGGCCTGGCCGCCTTCCTCATCGTGCAGGGATCGATGTACGCCTGGAACAATCTCAAGCTCGACGAAGGCATCCTCGCCCGCATGAAGAACCTGCTTGCCGTCTTCGTCGGCGCTTCCCTGTACTTCACCGCGGTGATGCACCTGACCAGCCTCTACTTCGCCAGGCAGATCGATTACGAACGCTTCCTCCTCCTCGACGGCGGCGTCTACACGGCGGCGTTCTGGCTAGGCCAGGTGCTGGTCGGCGGCATCCTGCCGCTGGGGCTGATCTTCACCGCCGGCAACTCGCAGAAGCAGGTCATCGCAGCCTCGGTGCTGGTGGTGCTGGGCGGCCTCGCCCAGATGTTCGTCACCATCGTCGGCGGCCAGGCCTTCCCGCTGGAAATCTTCCCCGGCTACGCCATCTCCAGCGGCTTCCAGGACGGCATCGTCAACAGCTATTCACCGGTGCTCGGCGAGTTCGCCCTCGGCTTCGGCGGCATCGCGCTGGCCTTCCTCATCACCGTGATCGCGGTGCGCGTCCTGCGCTTCCTGCCGCAGGACGATTTCGCCGCACTGAAGATCGACGACTGAGCGCCGTTCAACGCTTGTCGCGATAAACTAAGGCGGCATGCACCGCTTTCTCATCTCCGCCGCGCACAAGTCCTCCGGCAAGACCACGCTCAGCCTGGGGCTGGCGGCCGCCCTGCGCGGGCGCGGCCTGGCGGTGCAGACCTTCAAGAAGGGGCCGGACTACATCGACCCGATCTGGCTGGGCCTCGCCGGCGGCCGTCCCTGCCGCAATCTGGATTTCTACCTGCAGCCCTACGCGGAGATCCTCGACAGCTTCGCCCGCCATGCCGCCACCGCCGACGTCGCCCTCGTCGAGGGCAACAAGGGCCTCTACGATGGACTCGATCTCGCCGGCAGCAACAGCAACGCCGCGCTGGCCGAACTGCTCGATCTGCCCGTGGTGCTGGTGCTCGACGCACGCGGCATGACGCGCGGCATCGCCCCGCTGATCCTCGGCTACCAGGCCTTCGACCGCAACATCCGCATCGCCGGCGTCATCCTCAACCGCCTCGGCGGCACGCGCCACGAAGCCAAGCTGCGTGCGGTGATCGAGCACTACACCGACGTGCCGGTGCTCGGCGCCGTGCTGGAGAACCCGGCGCTCGCCATCGTCGAGCGCCACCTCGGCCTGATGCCGGCCAACGAGGCCGCCGCCGCGGAAGCGCGCATCGCCGCCATCGCCGGCATCGTTGCCGGGCAGGTGGACATCGACCGCCTGCTGCAGGTAACGGCCACCGACAAGCCGCTCAAGCCCGCCATGGTTGCGGCCGTGCCGGCTGAACAACCCACTGTTCGCGTGGGTATCGCCCGCGACCCCGCCTTCGGCTTCTATTACGCCGACGATCTCGACGCCCTCAGGCAGGCCGGCGCCGAGCTGGTGTTCTTCAGCCCCATCGCCGACAAGACTTTGCCCGAAGTGGACGCCCTCTTCCTCGGCGGCGGCTTTCCCGAGTGCTTCATGCGCGAGTTGGAGGCGAACAAGGGCATGCGTGAATCAATACGCGCCGCCATCGACGCCGGCCTGCCCGCCTACGCCGAATGCGGCGGCCTGATGGTCCTCGCCCGCAGCCTTTCCTGGCGCGGCGAGAAGCGCGAGATGGCCGGTGTGATCGCCGCCGACGTGGTGATGCACGAGAAACCGGTCGGCCGCGGCTACGTGCGCCTGGCGCCCACCGCCGCCCATCCCTGGGTGCCGGCAGGCAGCCATCCGGACGAGATTCCGGCGCACGAATTCCACTACTCCAGCCTGGAGAACCTCGACCCGGCCACTCTCTTCGCCTACGAGGTAAAGCGCGGCCACGGCGCCGACGGCGCCCACGACGGCATCGTCCATAAAAACCTGCTGGCCTCGTATACCCACCTGCGCAGCGCCGGCAACTGCAACTGGGCCGCCCGCTTCGTCGGCTTCGCCCGGGAATGCATGAAAACCGCAGCCCACCCCAACCCCTGATAAAGGACAGAAAGACATGTTCACCCTGACCCCCGCCGCCGCCACCCGCATCCTCGACTCCGCCCGGCAGAGCGACGCCGTCGGCATGGCCCTGCGCGTCGCCGCCAAGCTCGAGGAGGACGGCCAGATCGCCTTCGGCATCGGCTTCGACGACGAGCGCGAGCATGACCTTTCCTTCGAATGCGAGGGCCTCACCGTCCTCATCGCCCCGCCCAGCCGGGAACTGCTGGAAGGCATGCTGCTCGACTTCGTCGAGATCGAGCCGGACGACTGGCAATTCGTCTTCCTGCAGACCGAAGCGCCGGGCAGCTGCCCGCCCTCCAGCTGCGGCGGCTGCGGCAGCCGGGGCGGCTGTTCCTCGGGGAATTGAACTTGTGGCGGCAGGTATAATGGCGCCCTTCCTGCATTGAACGCGGCTTCCGGACAAACCGCTGCCACCGTCGAACCCATGGATTTCCTGCCGATCTTCCTCAACATCAAGGGCGCACGCTGCCTCGTCGTCGGCGGCGGCGCCGTTGCCGCGCGCAAGGCCGGTCTCCTGCTCGGTTGCGGCGCGCGCGTCACCATCGTGTCGCCGGAACTGGGCGAGACCCTCGCCGCGGAAAAAACGGCCGGCCGCATCGAGCATATCGCGGCGCGCTTCGCCGAGGCGCATCTCGCCGGCGCGGCAATCGTCATCGCCGCCACCGACGACCGCGCGGTCAATGAAGCCGTCTCGCGCGCGGCCATGGCGCGCGACCTGCCGGTCAACGTCGTCGACTCGCCCGAGCTGTGCAGCTTCATCTTCCCGTCGATCGTCGACCGCTCGCCGATGATCGTGGCGGTGTCGACCGGCGGTGCCTCGCCGGTGCTGGCGCGCCTGATGCGGGCGAAGCTGGAAACGCTGCTCCCGGCCACTTATGGCCGCCTGGCGCAGATGGCGAATACCCTGCGCGACCGCGTCAAGCAGCATTTCGCCAATCCCGCACAGCGCCGCATCTTCTGGGAAAGAATGCTCGGCGGCACCTTCGCCGACCTGGTTCTGGCCAGCAAGGGCACCGAGGCGGAAAGGTATTTCGATGAGCAGCTCGCCGCCACGCAGGACGAGCTGCCGCGCGGCGAGGTGTACCTCGTCGGCGCCGGCCCCGGCAATCCGGACCTCCTCACCTTCCGCGCACTCAAGCTGATGCAGCAGGCCGACGTGGTGGTGCACGACAACCTGGTTTCGCCCGCCATCGTCGATCTGTGCCGGCGCGACGCCAGCCGCATCTACGTCGGCAAGCAGCGCAACGACCACACCCTGCGCCAGGAGGAAATCAACGCCCTGCTGGTGAAGCTGGCCCAGGAAGGCAAGCGCGTGCTGCGCCTGAAGGGCGGCGACCCCTTCATCTTCGGCCGCGGCGGCGAGGAGATCGAGACGCTCTCCGCCCACGGCATCTCCTTCGAGGTGGTGCCCGGCATCACCGCGGCGGCCGGCGTCGCCTCGTACTCGGGCATCCCGCTCACCCACCGCGACTATGCACAGGCCTGCGTCTTCGTCACCGGCCACCTCAAGGACGGCACGATGAACCTCGACTGGCCCGGCCTGGCGCGGCCGCACCAGACCGTTGTCTTCTACATGGGCCTGCTCGGCTTGCCGGTGCTGTGCAAGGAATTGGTCGCCCACGGTTTGCCCGGCAGCACCCCCGCCGCCATCGTGCAACAGGGCACGACGAATCGCCAGCGCGTCCTCATCGGCACGCTCGCCACGCTGCCGCAGCTGGCCGAGGACGCCCAACTCAAACCGCCGACCCTCATCATCGTCGGCAAGGTCGTCAAACTGCACGACAAGCTGAAGTGGTTCGACCCCGTCGGTGCGCCCGACGTCGGCAGCTGGAAAAAGGGCAACAAGACCTCCGCCTAACTCAAGCCGCCCGGCAACGCGCGGGCCGGACGAAGACGGAGATCAGCGCTTCACCTACTCTCCCCCACCGCCGGGATGGACCGGCCCGCCCGCACAAGCGGACAGCATGATGACCACCGTCAGCATCAGCAAGGCGATGCCCAAGGTGCGAAAGATGTCGGAATAAAGTACCTCGGCGAGTTTCTTCTTCATGGCTTCCTCCTTGTCGTGGGTGAGGCGATTACAGTATAGACCCTGCCATCAAACAAAAGGCGCGGGAGCTTTCGCTCTCGCGCCTTCAGCAACCCTGCTCTTACGCCTCGTCTCATCCTGCACTTCCCGGAATTCCCTGCCGCCGCCTGCCCGGCCGCCATGCTTACAGTCGCTATGCGGTCCAGTGAATCCTCCGGTGCCGACATGCCTGCACTCCCTGAGCCGGGAGGGGCATGCAAGAACGGTTGCTGGAATGAATCTTGGGCGCAACGACGAAAAAAGTCTGTGAATTCCTTCACAAAAATTCCCGCCCCTGGTAAAAAATTCATTCACCGCTCCCGCCCCGCCTCGTGCCAGGCCTTCTGCACGGGCGAGAGCAGGTACTCCAGCACGCTGCGCGTGCCGAGGAGGATTTCCGCCGAAGCCTGCATGCCGGCGGTGAGCGGCAGGCGTTCATTGTCCTGCTCGATGCGCATGGCCTTCAGCGCCACCAGCGCACGGTAGGCCAGCGGGGCCGCTGACCGGGGGCCCGTCTTCTCACCCCGCTCCGCGCCACCGTTCTGCTGTCCCTGCGTATTGGCATCCGCCGCGTCCGCGCTGACGTGCTCCACCGTGCCTTCCACCATGCCGTATTTCTGGAAGGGGAAGGCGGCCAGCTTCAGCTTCACCGGTTGGCCCTGCCGCACGAAGCCGATGTCCTGGTTCGACACCCACACCTCGGCGCGCAGGATGTCGTCCTGCGGCACCAGCGTCAGCAGCACCGTGCCCGGCTGCACCACCGTGCCGGCGGTGTGGGTGGCGATGTCCTTCACCACGCCGGCCTGCGAGGCCTTCAGTTCCAGCAGCCCCTGCCGGTGCGCCTGCTTGGCGCGCTCCTGCACCAGCTTGTCGACCTGCCCCTGCGTCTCGTTGCGTTCGGCGAAGAGCTGCCGGCGGTGGTCGGCGGCGATCTGCGCCAGGCGCTTCTCTGATTGCGCGATGGAGGCTCGCGCCGATTCGATGACGTGTTCCTGGGTGGCCAGTTCCTGCTCCTTCTCGATGCGTTCGCGTTTCTTGTCGGAGGCCATCAACGGGCCGGCGAAACCGTCCTTCGAAAGCTTTTCGAAGGCGGCGTCCTGGGCGCGGTAGTGCGGCAGTGTCTCGGCCAGGCGGATCCTGACCTGCTGCGCCACCGCCATCTCGCGGTGCGCTTTCTCCATCTTCGCCCGCTCCTCCGCCAGCGCCGCTTCGAGCGCGGCGCGGTTGGCCCTGAGCTGCGCCTCGACCTCCCGCACCAGGGCGGCGGGCGCGCCCGGCCCGGCCTTGAACGCCCCCTGGCCCAGTTCTGCGTCGATGCGGGCGAGCGTCAGGGTCTTCCGGTAAAAGTCAGTCTCCAGGATACGGCGGTCGGCCTCGGAAATCAGCGCATCCATGCGCATCAGCACCTGGCCCTCGGCGACCGTCTGGCCTTCCCGCACCAGGATCTCGCGCACGATGCCGGATTCGGCCGGCTGGACGATCTTGAGGAAGCTCTGCGGCACCAGCTTGCCCTCGGCCACGGCGACGATGTCGAGCCGGCCGAT
>Ga0172380_10006590_pt1 | contig 13421 bp, 12 predicted proteins | sample Leawe162metaG_FD_119747 | JGI IMG/M metagenome (GOLD analysis project Ga0172380, IMG submission 119747) | Leachate microbial communities from a municipal landfill in Southern Ontario, Canada - Leachate well 162 metaG | ecosystem: Engineered > Solid waste > Landfill > Unclassified | place... | reverse complement strand
CGTAAGCAGCAGTCTGGCGGTAGATAGGTCGTCTCAGATCCAGGGATTCTATAATAGCACCGGGCCGCAGGTCGAAATGTTTATTAATAAGCTTGACAATGATATCGTCTGATACTTTGTTGCTGCCAAATGTTTCAATAGAAACCGATAGCGGATGGGCCTTGCCGATCACATAAGCTACTTGAATCTCTAGGCGGTCGGCCAGTCCGGCGGCCACGACGTTCTTAGCAATGTATCGTGCCATATAGGAGGCCGAGCGATCCACCTTGGTGCAGTCCTTCCCAGAGAAGGCTCCGCCGCCGTGACGGGCGATGCCACCGTACGTATCGACGATTATCTTGCGCCCGGTAACACCCGTATCAGATACCGGTCCTCCGATGACGAATCTGCCGGTTCCGTTCACATAGTATTTCGTATCAGTATCGAGTAACTTGGCGGGAATCACCTCGTTAATCACGTGCTTGATTATGTCTTTTTCAATCTGGTCATGGGTCACATTATCGTCATGCTGGGCGCCGATGACGACGTTAACTATACGTTTCGGAATGCCCTTACTGTATTCGACGGTGACCTGAGATTTACCATCGGGACGCAGGTATTTGATTATTTTTTCCTTCCGGGCTTGTGCCAGCTGCCGGCACAGTTTGTGCGCCAGGGTGATGGAAAGAGGCATCAGTTCCGGAGTTTCATTGCAGGCAAAGCCTACCATCATGCCCTGGTCTCCCGCGCCGATTTCATCTAGATGGCTGACGCCGGCGCTTTCCTTGGCCTCCATCGACTTGCTTACGCCTTGGTCGATATCGGTTGATTGTTCTTTGATAGACACCATAACACCCACAGACTGATAGTCGAAACCATACTCAGGCTTGGTATATCCTATATCCCGTACTACTTTCCTTACTATCTGTGGCACATCAACGTAGCACTTGGTGGTTATCTCACCCATGACTATAACTAGACCTGTAGTCGTGGCTACTTCGCAGGCTACCCGGCCGAACGGATCCCTTTCCATGATGGAATCAAGAATAGCATCGGATATCTGATCACAAAGCTTATCAGGATGACCTTCCGTAACCGACTCAGAGGTCAGAAATAGAGAGGGTAACGTCATAAATGTACTCATTGCAATTCCTTTCCAGATTATGTACCTAGTTCCCAGCTCTCAAGGTATTTTCGCTGTTCGTCTGTCAGAGTGTCAATAGTTATATCCATTGATGCCAGCTTCAATTTGCCTACTTCCTTATCAATTGCCGTCGGGACATTGTAAACGCCCGGCTTATCGATTCCTTCTTTAACGAGGTATTCCGCGCAAAGCGCTTGATTGGCGAAGCTCATATCCATGACACTGGCCGGATGACCTTCAGCCGCTGCTAAGTTGATTAACCTTCCTTCTCCCAATAGATAAATCTTCTTACCACCTTTTAGAGTGTATTCATCTATATTAGGCCGAAGGCCGCGTTTGGAGACTGCGATCTTTTCGAGAGCGTCTATGTTTATCTCAACATTGAAGTGGCCGCTATTCGCTACGATTGCTCCGTCCTTCATCTTTGGGAAGTGCATTTTATCAATAACGTTTATATCTCCGGTAAGCGTAATGAAGACATCTCCTACCTTTGTCGCCTCGGCGATCGGCATAACTGCGTAGCCATCCATCGTTGCCTCTAAAGCACGAATCGGATTGACTTCGGTGACAATAATATGGCTTCCCATCCCTCTTGCCCTCATGGCGACGCCCCTGCCGCACCAGCCGTATCCGCATACGACCACGGTCTTGCCGGCCCACAGGATATTTGTCGCACGGGTGATGCCATCTAGCGTGCTTTGACCTGTGCCGTATCTGTTATCGAACAGGTGTTTGGTGTCCGCTTCATTCACTGCGATTATGGGATATTTAAGTTTCTTCTCCTTGGCCATGCTGTTCAATCGAATGCAGCCCGTGGTTGTCTCCTCCGTGCCGCCGATGATATTCTTTATAAGGTCTTTGCGTTCTTTATGAATAGTGGACACGAGGTCTGCGCCGTCGTCCATTGTTATGTTCGGCTTTGTATCCAGCGCAGCATTGATATGCTTATAATAAGTTTTATTATCCTCACCTTTTATAGCGTAAACCGGTATCCCGAATTTTTTTACAATGGCAGCAGCCGTCTCATCCTGTGTCGATAGAGGATTTGAGGCACATACCACTACTTCAGCTCCGCCTTCTTTCAGTGTAAGCGCCAAGTTGGCTGTCTCTGTGGTGACATGAAGGCAAGCCGCAACGCGTGTACCTTTTAGAGGTTTCTCTTTAGCGAAGCGTTTGCGTATTAAACGCAGCACCGGCATGTCGCGTTCGGCCCATTCGATGCGTATCGCTCCTGCTGCTGCGAGCGATGGATTTTTAACATCTGCCTTTACTTTGGCCATTATGAATTTTTCCTCCTAATGTAGTTTGAACTGATCCGCAACCCAGTCTGGTACATCTACAGTACCAAGAATAATCGGTTTCTGGTGACAATCGCTGCCACCAGTCATTATAAGCCCATTTCGCTTAGCGAAACCAGTATAGTGAGCCGCTATTGTTTTATTGCTCCTGGGATACCAGCATTCAACACCATCAATATATTCCAGCATGTAATTCGCAATAATATTAGTCTGCGTATTTAAATTTGCGGTTATCTCCACCAGGGAAGTCCCATGATCATCGCTGGGATGCGCATGTACCAGTACGCCGCCTGCATTTCTTATTAATTGAGATGCTTCTTCCAGTGATAATGGAAACTTCGGCACATCAAGTCTTACGAGATACTTATCGAATGCTTGTTGCTTGTCCCTGACAATTCCTTTTTCGACCAGGTAGTTCGCGATGTGCGGCCTGCCGAAGGCTCCGTCCACACGGTCGCGTATATTTCTAATGTCATCATTGCTGAATTTTGGTAAGCCTTCTTTATCGAATGCAGCATTCAGCTTTTCCAGAATTTGTGCTGCTCTCTTTTCACGATGAGCTCTTAGCAACTTTAGCTTCTCAATAAGCTCTGGGTTACCTGCGTCATAGTTGTAGCCTAAGAAATCGAGGGAGGCGGTTTTATTTTTATATTGAAAGGTGACATTCAGTTCCACGCCGGTAATATAACTAATTCCAAGCTTTGCGGCCAGACTACACGCATCTTTCTGACCATCTATGTTGTCATGGTCAGTGATAGACATAAAATTGATATCCCTGCGCTTTGCTTCATGGAACACCTCTTCAATTGGCAGATTGCCGTCCGAGTATGTTTTGGTATGGATGTGCAAGTCTATCTTCATTTCGACTTATCTTTTCTCTACATCTATGATATACCATGTATTCGATTCATCATATTGAGTATCGACTATCAGATGAAGGATATCGAGATTCGGGAAGCTATTTTTCAGGTCATCGAGATCAACCTTCTCGAACTGTTTCTCGTTGTTTATATAAGCTTGCTCGTCTAGCGCATTGGATTCATAATTTTCTTTGGTTCGTTTTAAGATGCGGGCTATCGCTATACTACGTGGGCAGCGTGTTTGTAGAATGACAAGCGTTTTACTGTACTTGTTGGCAATTTCAGCTACTCTTTTCCTTAGTGTTTGGATTATGAACGTGGCGTCAATTATAACTCCATCGCCCTCTTTTAGATATTCTTCAGTACGGCGGAATACTTCATCATAGACCCTCATCCGTTTATCCGTGCTGGATGCAACCCTTTGATCAAATATATCTTCGTTTTTAAGAACTTCCTTTCGTATAATATCGCTGCTCATGATAGGGTAGCCTGTGATTTTGGATATCTCCTTGCTGATGCCGGTTTTGCATGTGCAGGGCAACCCGCAGGTTATTATTAATGCATTCGGTCCCAGTTTTGCAGTTATAAATTTTTCTAAAGGCGTTCTCATTTTCACTAACTCGAGCAGGTATCAACTGGCGGTGTTAGTATACGTCTCGGCGAGATTAAAGTATCTCTTTGCGGACTTCAGACATTTTACTCTGTCATCCGCGGGTATATTGATGTCGTCATATTTAAAGCTCTCAACCTTGCCGCGCACGCAGGCCCGGTAGCATTTGTAGAAATTTAACATTTCATTAAGGTTGTTATCTCCAGATACTTCTATATATGAGTTGACGAAGTGTCTCGAAAGGTCCTGCCTGTCGAACCGGTCTAGGTCCATAGCGAGGAATGCTACCTCGCTGGCGACATCGCCGCAGCGAAACCGGTCACTAAATTCTATACAATCGTAGATGTATATGCTGTCGGCGAGGCATATATTTGAGGCATGCAGGTCGCCGTGGCAATCTCTTATCCTGCCGTCGGCTGCTCGATGCTTGAAGGCGGCTTCGTTTCGAGCGATGAAATCCTTGGTGTAATCGTTTATTTTCCTATACATTTTATCGGTCAGAGATGTTCCGATGTATTTCTCGGATTGTGATAGGTTGCCCAGAACATTATCAGCGATGACAGATATATCGCCATAGCCAGTGATTTCTTTGCCTGTTGCCGCATGGCGGTGAAACTCCGCTACTTTAGCTGCGACAAGCATAACCATGTCAGCCGTGAGTTTGTTATCAAGTATAAGGCTATCCATCATTCTATCAGCCGGCAGTTGCAGCATCTTCACGGCATACTCCGCTATGTCACCTTCCCCGTTGATGATATAACGTCTCTTATATGCTGTGATCGGCACGACGCCTAAGTATATCTCCGGGCATAGGCGGCGGTTCAGCAGTACCTCCTGATTGCAGAAATATTTCCTTCTTTCGAGGGTAGTATAGTCCAGATAGCCAAAATTAACAGGTTTTTTCGTTTTATATGCGTACTTGCCGGTTAGGAATATCAGCGACATCTGTGTCTGAATCAAGGCCACTCTCACAGGTCTCTCGGGATAAGCCTTGGGGTTAAGAAGTGACTGTATTAGTTCTTTTTGATCCACCATTTTGCATTGAGCTCTTTACAGTCGTCTTTTGTTATTTCTTGCTGGCGGCTTGTATGAATCTTTCTATCGAACGGTCGTATGTGTGTTCGTCTGCGGGAGAGAACAGGCATCCCGGCAATTCCCCCTGTCTCCTGTGATATGTGATGCACTCGCAACACTTTCCCTTACGCGAGCATGGCTCGTATGTGCAAGAGCACTTCTCCATATTTGATTTGACGTTACATTCCAACTACAGGTTCCTCTTACTTAACGTATTTATTTCTAAATGCTAGTGAAAGTTCAGAAAGCATACTTAGCGTATGTTCGGCTACCTCTTCAGAAACAGCACCTAGACCGCATGCGGGCGTCAATAGGCTCTGCTCTATTATTTTGTTGCGTTTAATTCCTTTGCGCTCAATTCCGGCCATACCATCAGTTAATCTGTCTAATAAACTTGAAACCGCTTCATTATTAACCGCTTTCTCTTCGTGAGGTACAATTCCCCAAGCAAGAATGCCTCCGCCATCCAGGAATTTTCCTAAAGCTTCTTGATATAGAGCTATTGTATGGCTGTGAGTATAGGCGTCAAAGCTGACAATATCTACAGAGGTATCCAGTATTAGCGACCAGTCTGTATTGCCGCAACAATGAATGCCTTTCACCCCTTTAATTCCCTCGAACGCTCCTGCCAAAAGTTCGATAATGCGCTCTCTCGGTATGGATACGAAAGCCGAACCTATGGAGGACATGTAAGGTTCATCGAAGAAAAGTATCGTGTTATCGGATATTTCTCGGAGTTTACTCTCCTGCCAGCGGGCTTTCATATTCAGATGTTTGACTGCGGCATCGGCTGCGGTTTCATCATAGAGAACAGGGCGGCGGTTTTCGTCTGTCACGGTCATGCCCCAGGTGATAGGTCCTGTGACCTGTCCCTTTACAACTAAAGGATTATCAGGTTTATGATTGATGAACTCGTGCAATCCTGCAGCATATTCCTTAGTAATGGCAAACTCTTCGATTTTGTTCTCAAGGTATGCCGCGTATAGTTTTTCGAGAGGCTTTTCGAAGCCTTGCGATAAGTTGACATAAATCTTATCCTTCTCGATTACTACTCCGGGAAAACCCTCGCTGTACTGAGCATACATATTTTCCAGAAAGGAACGTTTAGGTAACTGTGGCCATAATGGAATTTCAGGAAGGTATTTCGCTATCAGCGAGCATGCCTTCTTAGGGTCTGTATGAGGCAAGCTGCCGATAGCAGTTGGCAGACCGCTTAACTGGAACTTTGAGCGGGATAACGTTTTCACTTTAATGAATATACTTTCCTATTATGAGAGCTAAGTCCTTCTTTGTTTTGGGTGGTATCAGCGCGGGATCGGTCATAATAGCATTTTGGAGTGCACTGGCGCACTGGCAATCACGTTTATCGGGTATGCATCTCGCCGCTCTCTTGATGATTCGCTTTGACATGTCAGCGGTGCGTTTCAGGTTGGCGATCGCGATCTCTATAGTTACTTCCTCTTCGGTCTCATGCCACACATCGTAATCGGTGACACAGCCCAGGGTTGCATAGCATATCTCCGCCTCGCGAGCCAGTTTGGCCTCTGGCAGGGCGGTCATGCCGATAATGCTGGCGCCCCACGAGCGATAGAGATTGGACTCAGCCTTTGTGGAAAAAAGAGGCCCTTCCATTATAATATATGTTCCTTCGGGATGGACCTTTGCCCCTTCTTCGAGGGCTGATTTATACAGAATATCGCTGAGACACGGGCAGAACGGTCTGGCAAATCCGACATGTGCGACTATACCTCCCGTGAAGAAGGAATTAACCCTGCTCTTGGTGCGGTCGATAAGCTGGTCGGGGACAACGAGATCCAGCGGGTGGATGCTCTCCTTCAAACTGCCCACAGCGCTTACCGAGATGATCCAGTCCACTCCCAGAGACTTGAGCGCATAGATATTAGCCCTGGCAGGTATCTCGGTTGGGCTGACGAAGTGGCCTCTGCCGTGTCTCGGTAAGAAAGCGATTTCAGTTCCGTCGAGTGTTCCTACTATAATGGAATCGCTGGGTTTGCCGAACGGCGTCTTTGGTTTAACTTCTTCTATATTGGTCAATCCTTCAATCTCATATAATCCGGTGCCGCCGATAACGCCTATCTTAGCCTTGGGCATATGTTGTTCTCTCCTGTCTTGGTAGCTGTAATCGGGTTGTGTTTGCGGATATTATTTCAAGTGACGCAACCGGTCGCTGTACGGCTCGTGCGATATTCCTTGCTCTGTAATTATAGCAGATATATAACGATGAGGAGTAATGTCGAAGGCGGGGTTGGCTACGTTGGCGCCGCGAGGGGCTATCGGAACCCCTTTGATATGTGTCACTTCTTCCGAAGGGCGCTCTTCTATCGGGATCATTTCGCCGGAAGCTATGGACAGGTCTATCGTGCTTGTCGGAGCCGCTACGTAGAATGGCACCCCGTTTTCCATCGCAAGCACGGCGATGTTGTATGTGCCGATCTTATTCGCGACGTCACCGTTGGCAACGATTCTGTCGGCTCCCACTATCACACAGTCGACTTTTCCTTTTGAAAGGAAGTATCCGGTCATCGTGTCGGTAATGAGAGTGAAGGGAATGCGATACCTGGTAAGTTCCCATGCGGTCAGGCGTGATCCCTGCAGCAATGGGCGTGTCTCACCGGCGAACACATGTATCTTTTTCCCGCTTTCCCACGCAGCTTTGATAACGCCGAGCGCGGTGCCGTATCCTGCCGCTAATGCTCCTGTATTGCAGTGGGTCATGATTGTATCGCCGTTCTTTATCAGCGAAGACCCATGAAGGCTTAGTGTCCTTTCCATCTCCTCATCTTCCGCATCTATCCTTTTCGCTTCCGCGACGAGAGCATTCTTTATCTCCTCGACTGTAGCGCCTTTTTTTGCTGCATTATTCATCCTTTTGAGGGCCCAGAACAGGTTCACTGCGGTGGGACGAGTGGCAGACAGATCATCGGATATGGCTCGCAACTCTGTAAGGAATTCCTTTTTCGATTTGTTCTTAAGACTATTTGCACCTAGTACTAGACCGTATGCGGCTGCGATGCCGATAGCCGGGGCGCCGCGCACCCTAAGCACCTTAATGGCTTCAACTACATCTCGATAATCTGAAAGCTCCAGATATAGTTCTTCTTGCGGAAGCTTCGTCTGGTCTATCAAACGAACTTTGCCTGATACCCATTCAACTGCTTTCAGTTCGGTTTTCTTTCTCATGCTTTGTACTTTCGCTGGTTATTCGAGTATCTTGAATTGCAGCACATCGACCAGTCCCTTGTCGGTTAGCCGCAGTTCCGGTATCACCGGCAACGCCAGGAATGATAGCGTTGCGAAAGGTGCCGCAAGCTTCGAACCTAGACCGGTGGCAGCCTTCTCCACTTGCTCTAGCGTCTTAACGACTTTATCGAGCGGTTGATCCGATAGCAGTCCGGCGATGGGAAGCGGAAGCGCGCCGAGCACTCTGCCATCGCTGACAACAACGAGCCCTCCGCCCAACACCTCGACCTTCTTTATTGCAGTATAGAGGTCTTTGTCATTTACACCTACTGCAACAATGTTGTGGGAATCGTGAGCAATGGATGAAGCAAGTGCGCCGCGTTTTATGCCGAATCCTTTCACCAATCCCAGACCGATGTTACCGGTGGCTTTGTGGCGTTCCACAACGACGAGCTTTAAGATGTCGTGTTTCGTGTCAGCTACCACAGCACCGTCTTGTATTTTCGCTTTCTCGCTGATGCTTTTAGTGATTATCTGATTCGGTACGATCTCTATAACCGGATGATGCCATGTGTTCGCATCTATTTTAAGCCGTTCGATTTTAAACGGCTTCACTTTCATCGTATGAGTCATTTGTGTATTTGTACGTATCGATGGTGCGAACAGTGATTTGCCGGCGCGGACTACCATCTTGCCGTGGTAGAATACCATCTCTGTTTTAAACCTGCGCAGATCGCTTAGGACGGCTATGTTCGCTATATATCCCGGGGCGATGGCGCCGACAGCAGGGATTCTGAAGCGTTCCGCTGTATTAATCGTAGCCAGCTGTATAGCGCGCACAGGGTCTAGTCCCAGCTTTATTGCCTTGCGCACTACCGCATCGATATCGCCGTCTCTCAGCAGGTCGGAGCAGCTTCGATCATCTACAACAAAGACGCAACGTTTATAGGTTTTATCGGTAACCAGCGGCAGCAGTTCCTTAAGGTTCTTCTCCGACGACCCTTCGCGGATCATGACGTACATGCCTTTACGTAGCTTCTCTTGCGCCTCAGTGAGTTGAGTCGATTCGTGATCCGAGGTTATGCCACTGGAGATATAGGCATTCAAATCCTTACCGCCAAGCCCTGGAGCGTGCCCGTCGATAACTTTGTCCTGAGACGCATTGATTTTGGCCAAGACCTGGCCGTCGGCGAACAGAACGCCCGGGAAGTTCATCATCTCGCCTAAGCCTATAGTTTCATCAAAAGAAAGCATATGGCGCATATCATCTGATGTCAGACAAGCACCGGCGGTCTCAAGATGCGTTGCCGGGACGCAGGATGGAGCCATGAAGTAAAGATTGAGAGGTAGGGATTTAGCACAGCTTAGAATATATTTGACTCCGGCGATGCCTTTTACATTCGCGATCTCGTGGAGGTCTGTCACAATCCCGGTGACGCCGCGTGGAACCACTGCCTCTGCATATCGTGCGAGATGCAGCATCGAACTCTCTATGTGAACATGGCCGTTGATAAGCCCGGGCGAAACATACTTGCCTTTGAGATTGATTACCTCTTTGCTTTTGTCGTAATCGCCGATGCCGGCGATTCGGTTTCGCCAGATAGCTATGTTACCTTCCTCGATCTCTCCGCTAAAGGTATTTATTATCTTAGCGTTTGACAGGATCAGGTCGGCAGGGGCGATGCCGCGAGCCACAGCTATCAGTTTGTCTAGGTCCATTCAATCCTCCACGATGCAGATATCGGGCAACTGTCGGTATTCCTGGTTACAATCTATTCCATAGCCCACTACGAATTTGTCCGGAATGGTGATGCCGACATAGTCAACAGTAATTTTCACCTTTCTGCGAGAGGGCTTATCCAGCAGGGCGCAGGTCTTGACGGAGGCCGGCTTGCGCTTTTTGACGTATTTTACAAAATGGCTTATAGATAACCCTGTATCTACTATGTCATCGACAACGATTACATCTCTGCCTTCCACTGACGCTTGTAAGCCGTGTACCATCCTCACCTTGCCCGAGCTTACTTTCGCTGAGCCGTAGCTTGAGAGCCGTACGAAATCTATCTCAGCCGGTATATTTAAAAAACGGATGAGATCAGCCAAGAATACGAAAGAACCTTTCAGTATCCCGATGATTAGAGGGCTCTTACCTTTATAGTCATTGTTTATCTCTTGCGCAAGTCTCCTGACTTCAAAAACAATCTCTTCTTTAGAAATAAGCACCTTCGGTTTTTTGTATGACGGTTCTGTCTCAGTACTGCATTCCTGTTGTTGAAATAACTCATCTTGTACGGGTTCGAGACGATCGTACCATTTGCATAGAGGGACGCCGATAGCGGCAAACAGACAGTTATCCAGATGCATGCCAGAAACGCAGCCCTCCGCAGCATTTTCCTCGATCTCGCACCAATGCTCTTGGTAATCTTCTTCGGGGTCGTATTGTCCGAGTTTATGATGCGAGCATGTAGAACAACGAGCGGGACGCAAGAAATCCATACCATCCTCCGTAAGAGACATTATATTTACTCTGTATCTATGTGTCTACTCTCTAGCTTGACACTATATGAATACTCGTTTATTATCGCTAGTATCGTCCGTATCTGAGATGAGCTATGAAATACAAAACAATAAAATATAAGAAAAAAGGCCTTATCGCCTATATCATTCTGGATCTTCCAGAAAATGATTTCTCGATACGTGATTGCATGTTCACAGAGCTTTTAGATGTATGCGATATTATAAGCCAAGATAATTCTATAAATGTTTTAGTTGTTAAAATTTCTGGAGAAACGCTCTCACTTGGAACAACACATGATGCTAATTCAACGATATGTGAAGCTATTAACGCTGTTGCCGGCCTTGAAAAGATAGTCGTTGCTGTAATAAATGGTGACGCTATCGGTGAAGGCCTTGAATTAGCTCTTGCTTGTGATGTTCGCATAGCCAGCGATAGGTCTCGTTTTGCACTTCCGAGTGTTAGTAATGGAAGCATTCCCTCAAGCGGAGGCACTCAACGACTTCCTAGATTGATAGGTCAAGCCAATGCCTTAGAACTTATTTTGACAGCCACTATGATTGATGCTGCGGAAGCTTTTCGAATTGGGCTTGTACAGAAAATCATTCCCTACCAGGACATTGATAAAGAAGCCGATATCCTGATTAAGAAAATCGCGGAGAAAGCTCCTATTGCGCTGAGGTTTTGCAAAGAGGCTGTTAACAAAGGAATGGACCTCGCTTTTGAGCAAGGATTGAGGCTTGAAGCCGATTTGTACTTTCTCATTCAGACTACAAGCGACAGAATGGAAGGAATCAAGGCGTTTTTAGAGAAGAGACCACCTACATTTAAAGGCGAATAATAAGGTTCACCATAGATAGTAAACTATATACCATTTTAGGGCCTACATATATATGCACGATTAAGCAAAATAAGCACCCCCTAATGTTTTGACAGTGATTGTGGTAAAATAAATCTGTGAGTGGCTTCGAGACCATAATCTACGACAAGCACGACGGAATAGCAAGAATTACGCTGAACCGTCCTCATGTGTTAAATCGATATAATGTCAAAATGCGTGACGAGCTATATGAAATTCTCTCTGCAATAAGAGATGATCCTGATGTGCAAGTAGTAATAATTAATGGCGCTGGGGATAAAGCCTTTTGTGTTGGCGCGGACCTGACGGAGTTTGGTACAGCGCCTTCACCTATAATAGCTCGGCGGGTGAGATGGGAACGTGATGTTTGGGGTTTGTTAGGAAGCCTAAAGCAGCCTGTAATCGCTGCATTGCACGGATATGTGTTAGGCTCCGGGGTAGAAATAGCTTTGTTTTGCGATATTAGGATTGCTTCTAATGATGCAGTCTTTGGTGTTCCCGAAGTCGCGCTTGGTATGATCCCTGCAGCGGGAGGAAGCCAGACACTACCTCGTACTGTCGGTGTAGGAAAAGCTTTACAGTTGCTTCTAAGTTGCGATTATATAGATTCTGAAGAAGCTTTGAGGATTGGCCTTGTTAATAGGTTAGTTAGACGTCAGGACTTAATATCTACGGCTGAAACGATGGCCAGAGGCATAAAGGCTAATAACAATGTGGCAGTACGATACGCAAAGGAAGCTATAAAGAGTGGGAGGGACTTACCCTTAGATCAAGGTTTATCGTTAGAAAAAAATATGGCAGATATTGTTAGAATATTAACCGGGAATGAGCCCCCAATTATGAGTGCTATTTATACATAAGTGATTCTATCCAGGGTATGAGAATGGGAAATCAGCTAAAAGGGGCCATATCGGAACAGCTAGTAGAGGCGGCAGCAAATCTGGTATTTGATGCAAAGAAAATAGTAGCCTTTACCGGAACAGGGATAGCTAGTTCTACTCAGGTTCAGCAAGGAAAATCCTCTGGTAACCTTGAAGATGATTCGTTCCCCAAATTTCAAGGCGATCCTAATACAAGAAAAAGAAGCTGGCAGCTATGGACCATGTTTCATATGATAGAAACTTCGCAGCCTAATGCTGTGCACTATGCTATAGCGGAAATATACAAAATGGGCAAGCTTGAATGTATCATAACTCAAAATGTGGACGGATTACATCAAAAGACAGGTATCCCTGATGATAAGTTAATTGAGCTTCATGGTTCATTAAGATGGTTGAAGTGTATTAATTGCGGGAAACGTTACCATATCTTGGACATCGCAAAGAAACTAGCCGAAGGTCAACATGATGAATCTATTTGCTTGGATTGTGGAGGTAAGTTAAAGGCAGCTACTGTTTCCTTCGGTGAGCCTCCTTTGACAGAAGAGGTGAGCAAAGCTGAGAAGTTTTCACGGAATTGTGATTTGTTTATGCTGATTGGATCATCGTTAATGATATATCCAGCAGCATATATGCCTATATATGCTATTGAATCGGGTGCGAAGCTTATGATAATTAATATGGGTACATTACAAATAGATGATAAGGCGGATGTCTTTATTCAAGGAGATGTAGGGAAAACATTATCAGCTGTTATCGATCAGGTTAAGAAGAAAATGGGTGCTTCTTAGAACCTGTATATTTGAAATATCAGAGTATTGTAACAGAGTAATTTGAATCTAATATGCAGTCCAAATTCTACAAGGAGGGAAGTTAGAGAAATGGTAGACAAGTCTGTCGCAACGCTAGAGGAGGCGATAGCTGACGTACAAGACGGAGCTATAATAGCAATCCCCGGATTCTTTGTTGCGGGCGTGCCTAGAGCATTGCTAAGGGGAATAAT
>Ga0172380_10006589_pt1 | contig 13423 bp, 12 predicted proteins | sample Leawe162metaG_FD_119747 | JGI IMG/M metagenome (GOLD analysis project Ga0172380, IMG submission 119747) | Leachate microbial communities from a municipal landfill in Southern Ontario, Canada - Leachate well 162 metaG | ecosystem: Engineered > Solid waste > Landfill > Unclassified | place... | reverse complement strand
TTTAAAATTTATTTTTAAATATCGGAAATATATCCTGCTTTAAAGAAAATATCATAGCCCAAAGTTATTGAGCCTACAAAAAAAAGTGAGTATAATTTATTACCGAAAATATCTTCATAAATTATACACTGATAATCTTCATTTTTTGTCTCTAAATATTTTATCAATTTTTCTATATTAGGAATTTTTTTTAATAAATTATTTTTATCTATATCTATAAAATCATCATGAATTATTATGCGCTCTTTATTTATCGGCATTGCACCAATTATATAGCCATCCTTTAAAATTTTAAACCGAGTTCCGGCTCTTAATAATAAAAAAGTGTTGAAAGCTATATTAGAAGATTCGTTAAAAATAATATAGCTAATCCCATCAGCATTTATAGAGCTTCTTAACGCTAAACAAGGTTGTTTATTTAATTTATTTTGCTTTTGAGCCTCTCTTCTTAATAAAATTGTTTCGGTTATGGTTAAGCATAAAAAAACCAAACTAATAACAGATAACCAAAAACTCCAATTTTCATAAAATGGCTGGCTAAAATTATTGTATGGTATATAAAATAAATATTTTTCCATTAATTTAAACTACGTACAAATAATTAAATAGTGTCTATCTCTTTCATAATTCTATCTGTCTCCGATAACGCTACGACCATTTTTTGATAATGTTCTATGTCTTCATTTGTTAATTTTCTATCCTGACGATCTTTAAGCCATTTTTGAGCTGGTTGATAACCACCAATATAAAAATTCCACACAACTTCCGGCACGCCACCAAAATATTGATTTTCATTAATATAAACTTTATTATCTCTAAATTTTAAATATTTCTTCTCGATCGTATCATTTCCCACTTCCGGATAAGTAGTGATAAAATTATTAATTTTTGGTGATTCTAAAAGATGCAGTTCTCTTAATTCTTTACCAAAAGAAACTAACTTATTAAAGGTTTCTTTATCTTTTGGATATGGCACGCGAGGAAAATCAATTTTTAAAAATTCTTTATATTTTTCACGATAATTTGGTGAATGTAAAACAGCATAAATATAATCCAAAATATCTTCTGGCGTTACCGCGCCAATAATATTTTCTATCTTGATTAATATTTTCTTATTCAAATTAGAAACTTTTTGATTAGTGTCAGTATAAAGATATAAGGGAAAAACATAATCGGTCCCAAGCGAACCGGGATTAGAATATGTGCGTAAATCAGATATTTTATTAGTAATTAGAACAGCCGTATTAAAAATTTGATTTCTACAAGTAATTAAAACCCTATTTTCTCTATTAACAATATGTTTATTTATTCTTTCTCTTGGTCTAGCCATAAATCCACTAGATCTACCTGTATAAAGAGTATTTCTAATATCGAATGGACGATATAGTATTCTCTGCTCAATGAAGCCTTTTATAAGGTCGTCTTTTGCTTGTTTAATTCTCCATACAACCCCACTCTTATACTTGTTTTCAAGTTCCGTTTCACTTAAACTCAAAAAATCGCTTGAAATTTTATTCATCTCTTCTTTATCTATTGTTATTACAATATCATCTCTTTTTGTTTGTATTCCTGAATTATACTCATTAAACAATTCAATCAAAGAAAAACCTTTTTTATACTCTTCATCTAAACTAAAATCCTTTGGCACAAAAAAATAATATGGCTCGGCATAATTGAGTTTATTCCATTTTATTTTATCTATATCCAAACCATTAAGTGCTTCAAATTTTAACTTTTGTCTACCAAATAATTCAGTATGAAAAACTTTACCTAATTCCTTTTTACTTCCTTTACACTTTACTGCAATCATAATGGAAACACCCTGCATGATATTGAAAACATTTTCATCTTTACTACCATCTGGAGCAACTTCTTTTTTCTTGGAGTTGCCATGCAAATCAATAATATAAATAGAATCAAAAGTTTCCAGCAGATGCTTACGCATCTGACGATGTGTAATACCATCAATGAAAGAATTATTAGTAATCATCCCAATAATACCCTCGCCGTTTTTTTCAATTAAATTTTCCGAAAAACGTATAAATTTAATATAATCATCATCGAGATTAATTTTGCGTTCGTTAAGATCTTTCTTGTACTCTTTAATTAAATCTAAAATATAACTCCCTTTATTTTGGGAACTGATGCTGTAAGGAGGGTTACCCAAAATAACCATGATTGGTAGATCTTTTTTAACTTTGTTAGCCAATCTGGATTCTTCGGTAATCGCCTTATCTAAACCTATACCGGCAAAAAGTGAGTCGTCAAAATTTTTGCTTTCTTCCAAGGTATTAGTCAAATAAACCCCTAAACGAGCTTTATCAATGTCAGCTCCCGACTCTTTTAAAGTTGTTGATAATTTTAGATGAGCAATAGTGTATGATGCCATCATTAATTCAAAACCATGAAGACGTGGCAATAAATCATTTATAACATAATTATTCCATCTACCCTCTTGTCCAACAAATGATTTTTTGAGATGTAAAATTGTTTCATTAAGAAAAGTACCTGTACCGGTAGCCGGATCAAGTATTTGAATTTTATGAACTTGCTCTTTAGATTTTTTACCTTGAATAATTTTTTCAATTTCTATTTTAGAGGTATCCGCTAAACCCTGGGATAAACCAAATTCTTTTTTTAAAATATCATCAATTGAGCGAACAATAAATTTAACAACCGGCAACGGTGTATAGAAAACACCCATTTTTTTTCGCTCCGCCGAATCATACGCTTGCAAAAAATCCTCATAAAAATGAATAATTGGATCACGGCTAGAATCTTTATCAATTTGATAATAATCATGAACAATTGCTTGCACATCAGCATGAACAAATTCTTCACATAATTCATTTACTATAAATTCTATTCTCTTATCAAAAGACAGCCCCGCAATATGATCAAAAAAATGTTGCAAGAAAGGATTTGACGCTGGGACCAAATCTCGCGCTTCTAGGCGAGAAAAATTTTCTGAACTACTATCATAATAACGAGCTACAAATAAACCATAAACAACTGTTTGAGCATACATATCGGCAAATTTTTCATAATCCAAATCTGCTAAAAGTTGTCTTTTGATAACATTGTATACGGAAAGTAAGCTTTCGTTTCTTGGATCGTTATCAACGCTTAAAAAAGATTTAACATTATCCCTAATGCGACGCGCTTTACCAGCCATGACTTTTGCTAAAACACTACCAGATTTTATCGGCTCATTGGCTTCAGTGATAAAATCTTTAATAGAATCTTCCAATAGTTTAAAATTTTCTTCAACAGCTATAATCTCCCCTGACTTCAGTTCAGCAATTTTTATTGGCTCATAAAACCTTTGCCCATTTTTATAAAATCTAAATTCCAAAGAATTTGTTAAAATAATATTAGTATAACCATAATAACGAATCATTTGCTCGCTTTTTTCTATTTCATCAAGAGAAACGTTAATATCTTTAGCTTCCGCATAAGCTACAATAATATTTTTATTTACAAACACAAAATCTGGTGCGCCAAATTCACTTCTTTTTGGTTCATTATGAACTTTCAAAGCTGTCACTTTTTCAAACAACTCTTGAATGGCTGGACGATAAGAATGCTCAGTTGCATGACCACTTTTATATGTCTCAATTACCTTGTTTAAATAATTTTTAGCAAATTCTTCTTCCATATATTACTTATATTTAAGTTGAAAACCTCTTTAATAATCCCACAATTCCAACCAAAAGTCAAAAAACACCGCTTCTAGCGATGTTTCTTTTTATAGCTCTCAATTAACCTTATTTTCTCCTCTCTTGAAAGTTTTTTCAACTTACTTTCAGCTATCGTGGCCAACGATCTATTTTTGTATCGTTTGGAATAAACAAGCGTGACCGGACGGCGGGCGTGGGTGTATTTGGCGCCGAGCCGAGAATCGTTGTGTTCCAAAATTCTACGTTCTAAGTCGGTCGTAATGCCGGTATAAAATGTTCCGTCAGCGCACTTTAAAATGTAAAGATTATACATAAATCAAAGCAATACCAAGAAAAAGAATTGCGGACCAGAGGAGTTTTTTTAACATTGAATTTCGGGAGACGTCTTCTTGGAGGATGCGGGGGAAAAATTTGGCGAGAATTAAAACTAAGAGTAAGAGGAAGAAAAATTGGGTGCCGTTTAGGGCGGTGACTAGGATTACATTGCCGAGTTTGATGGCGTATTGTTGGAGGACAACTCCGAGGGCGCCTGCGGTTTGGCCGACGATCATGATTAAAACGGCGTTCTTGATGGAGCTTTGAGTGTCAGATTTTGCGGGTTTAAAAATTTCTTTGATGTCTCGCCATTTATTTAAAACAATAACGACTACTATGGCGGTGATCAGGCAGGTCCATCTTAAACCTAAAAAGGCCTCAAAAAACGGGAGGCCGTCGTAAACGATTTTGCTAAAAACATTGGAAACACCGAACATGATGGAGGCCAATAAAACGAAAAGCCAAGCGGTAAAATTCAAATGAGTTTTTTTAACACCGACGCGCGCTAAAAAATATCCGGCTAAGGCTATTAAAAATACGCCGAGTAATTTTTTGCCGGTCACAAGTTCTAGACCGATAAAAAAAGACGCTAGAAAAACAAAGGCGGGAGTAAGAGAACCGATCAAAGGATTGACTTTGGAAACCTCGCTCTTCCCTACTGCCAAAAACATAAAATAAAGCGATAGAAACAATGATCCTCCGCCAATTAACAATGAAAACCAAAAGGCAGGTAAAAGATTTAGATTAATGTTGGCAAATAAAAAAAGCAGGCTCAAAACAGCGCCACCAAGAGAAATAAAAAAGGCGAAGGAAATTGGTTTGAATGGTGTTTTGCTAAGTAAAAACTTATCAATGACAGCAGCTATGGCGAGTAAGAAAAAAGCGGAGAGCGCGATCCAAAACCACAACATAAAATTTTAATTTAATTTTTAATACTGCGAAATAGGGGCGACATTTTTGACTTTCAAAGTATTTTTACTGATAACTTTGGCAATATTATCAACGCCCATTTTCGGCGCTTCCAAAAATCCTTGCGCTGCTGATTCAGCCAATCGTCCTGAAGCTAACCAATCAAATAACCATTCATTAACATATTTTGGATTATCCTGATTCATACCGGTACCAAGATTAATCAACCATTTCTGATTGAAAAATTCTTGACTGCCAATTGGTGGCGCGATAATAATCGGCAAACCAATGGCGCAATAAAATGATAATTCTGATGGTTTGGTCCACAAAATATCGGTTTTCTTTAACAACTGATTAAACTTTCGCATGTATTCCTGTTTGTCGGGCTCATATAAAATCGTGATCATTTTATCCAATTCTTTTTTCAAACCCAATTTTATCACAGCGTCTTTAAAATATTTTTTAACGTCAGCATGGACACCGGCGATTAAATTGATTTTAATTTCACCTGAACTAATTTTACTTGCCAAACTTTTGACAATCGTGACACCAAGCTCACGTTGAGCAGCTGCTCCCCCGACGGCAAAAGTAACGGTCAACGGATGATCGGCTTTCTTTGGCCAAGATTTTAACTGCATGTTTTTTAGCAAGCTGTCTTTATAACGGGAAAGATATTTTTTCTCTGGATCAAGATTAAATAAGCGATGTTTTAAATCGGTGCGGGCTTGAGTAAATTTCGGATAATCAAGATTTTCTTCTGGTAAAGGAAAACCGGTGAGGAAAATTTTATTTTTCGGCACCCCGTAAAGTTGTAATCGTTCCACTACCCGTTGATTTGGCGCTAGGTAATTAATCCGGCTGGTTTTTGGCACCACACTCACCCACGAACGACTGATATCGGCATCACAAATTAAGCAATAAATATCGCCCGGATAATTGTGCGCTTCGGCCATAAAAGCCGGCGCAAAAAAAGTGGACACTAAAGGCAGAGGTTTCTTGGCTAATTTATCAATCAAATGCTTGCCCCAATTTTTATGTTTGGTCATGTACATAATTGACATCAGCTGTAAACTCGGGCGGGATAAATTTCTTTTCGGATAAAATTCCGGCACCCGTTGAAACCAATCCATAATATTAAAAGCAGCGTCGCCCAAAACCGGCACGCGCTTAAAACGGGAAATGAATTCGTAAAATTTTCTTTGATCATGCCAAATCTTGCGATCAGCCGTTGGTATTCCTGCGTAAGTATTAGCATTGATCATTCCTTGGTAGGCGAACTTTTTTAAAGGATAAGCAGCCCGTTGATGACCATAACCCATATCAACCGTTATCAACCAAATTTTCGGTAAGGTTTTAACTTTGTTTTTTATCATAATGCCGAAGAATTTTTAATCTTTAATTATTTACTAATCTTTACGGCCAATTCTACCAAACGGTTGGCGTAACCCCATTCGTTATCATACCAAGCGATAATTTTTACCAAATTGCCACCAATCACTTGGGTTAAACCAAGATCAACAATCGCGGAATGAGGATTGCCGACAATGTCTGTGGAAACCAAAGGATCATTGGTTGCTTCCATAATTCCTTTGAAACGTTTGGTTTTGGCGGCAGCTATATAAGCCTGATTAATACTAGTGACAGTCGCCGGCTTTTTTAACAAAACAACAATATCGCAAAGAGAACCGACAGGAGTCGGCACGCGGAAAGAAACACCGTCAAATTTATCTGTCAGTGAAGGAATGGTTTTGGTAACGGCAATCGCGGCGCCAGTGGAAGTCGGAACAATATTTAAACCGGCCGATCGAGCGCGACGTGGGTCTTTATTAAAACCGTCAACCAAAGCTTGGTCGGCGGTATAAGAATGGATCGTTGATAAAAATGCTTTTTCAATCCCCCATTTTTCTTCCAAAACACTCATGACCGGTCCGGCGCAATTGGTGGTGCAAGAAGCGTTATTGATAATTTTCTCACCTTTATAATCTTGATCGTTAACTCCTAAAACGATAGTTTTGATTTTATCTTTTACCGGCGTGGAGACTATTACTTTTTTAGCGCCGGCTTTCAAATGCGGACTAACAGTCGCTTCGTCACGAAAACGACCGGTACACTCAAAAACCACGTCGATTTTTAATTTCTTCCAAGGTAATAAGCCAGGGTCTTTCTCAGAATAAAGCTCTGCTGTTCCTTTTTTACCAACCAACTTTTTACCAACAGCCTTTACTGCCGGTAAAAATTTTCCATAAACCGAATCATAGTTTAATAACTGAGCCAATTGCTCCGGTTCTGCCAATTCATTAACCGCGACAATTTCCACATTAGGAAACTTTTGCGCGATTTTATAAACAGCGCGCCCGATCCGCCCAAAGCCATTAATGGCCACACGAATTTTTTTGGTCATAAATAAAAAGGGTTACTTTTAACCCTTCAATTATAACATATTAATAAAAATTTTAGAAAGTTTAAAGGCCTGGATAATCTTGGATTCTCCAGGCCTTTACGATTCAACGACAATGACCCTAAATATACCATTACAACCACATTTTTCATAAGAACGGGTTGTATAAAGTAGATTTAGATTTACGTTTTAATTCTAATAATTTATCAATGGTATTGCAATCAATTAGTTGACCGCGATAACTACTAAGATTTAAATTATCAGAATGAGCGTATAACTTTATTAGATCAGTCATCTCTAACTCACCCCTTAATGATGGTGAGAGTTGATTTAACTTATCCAAAATAAAGTCGTCATGAAAACCAAAAAGACCTATGTAGGCCAGTCCCGTACGCAAACCATGTGGCTTAAGAATAGGCAGATAATGACTATCTGCACATGGAACAACGGCCATATAATTTGCTAAATCATCACTGTTTTTCACACCTATTACCGCCTGACCAATAGAAGCTCCCTTGACTCTATTAAGAAATCCGGAGATTCTACTGAAGTAAACTGTGTCACCGTACAAAACAACCCCTGTGTCATGTTTATCAGTGAGTAATAGATCCTTTAAACAACCAGCTGTTCCTTTAGTATGGCAAACCTTTATTTCCAGATTGTCATACTTAAGCACTAGTTCTTTAGCGAGAGGATAATCGACTTCATTGACTCCAACAATAATATGCTCTGCACCACCGAAAAATAAAGCAATTATATTGTATTCAACTAGGAAAAGCTTGTTAATTCGAGTAAAACATTTACCCACTTCACTAGCTCTCTTAAATCTTTTACTGGCTCCCGCGGCTAGAATAAATCCGGTAATCATCCCAAAATCTCCTCAAAATTTCTTTGTAGTTGAAAGCTACCTCAATATTTTCAATTTCATGATAATTAAACCATCCTAACGAGATCCCCTCGTTAAGTTTGATCCTATTAGCATCAATATTGAGGTTTAATTTGTAAATGTACTGATAAGTATCTTTATATTTTGATTCTAAAAATAAATCAATGTTACTAATATTTAAATTTAATTCTTCCCATATTTCTCTTAAAATAGCGTTTGTCGGTAATTCATTTTTTTCTACCACACCACCTATTAAATTCCAATAAAAAGGAAATTCGATTTTAGGATTTCCATCTCTTAGTTGCAATAAAAAATCAAAATTATCATTATATATAATTACTTTAGCTACTTTATTTTTAATATTATTTATCATTTTTATGTTTCAAAATAATAAGGTCAGATTTAATGTTTTTCTTTTTCTTAACCCCACTTTCATTATAATACAAAGTTGAATACTCATTAAAATTATCAACCCCATTCTTTAGATAAAATAATGACTGAATATGCTTATAAGACGCTTTCGTTAAATTCTTTAACTCTTTGTTATCATGAATAATTTCGTCTATATAAACTTCCGTCAAACTTTTTAAACCGAATTTTTTATATAAATTAATCAATACTGAAGGATCAGCTCCGGCTTCTCCCAATATATCTATATTTCTGAGGCAATCTGACCTGACTGCATAAAATCCTCCAGTTGGTTGTTTAAAATATACTAAATCAGGGAATAAATACCCAATTAGCGGTTTAAGGAGAATTTCGGTTAATCTACCACCATGACCCTTTATGAATTTACCTTGTATATATAAGTTCCTTTCAAAATCCGCTTTAGCTAAAACTAAATTATTTTTAATAATAAGAGGACTGACTAAATCTACAAGTTGTTCCAATTTAGGATTTTTAACATCTCCATCATAAAAAACCAAAATTTTTTCATCAGAAAAATTCAAAGATTCCCATATAGCAAAACCTTTGCCCTTAAATTTTCTAAAATTTTTATTACCATTTTTGTTTCTATTAAAAACCACGGCTCCAAATTTTTCAGACTCTTTAATAGTATTATCAATACTACCATCATCCACAACATAAATATTAAAAAGCAAACCTAATTCTTTTAATTTAATAAAGGTTTTGATAATTTTGCCAATAGTTCTAGATTCATTCAATGCGGGTATAACCATTCCAACAGTTATTTTTTTCTTCTTAGCAATTTTAATTAAGAAATCAATTTTAGATTTTAAAACATGATCCATAAAAAATGATCGATTAATATTATTAAATTTTTTAAAGATAAAACAAAAAGTTAATAACTTTACTATATTATTAATTATATCACAATTTTTAATTTAAATAAAAGTATAATTGATTTATTAGGATTCTGCCTTAAACTTTCAACTTACTTTTGAATCTCCACCTCTATCAATTTATTCCTTTCGCCGTCGTGGGCGTCTAGGCTGACGGTGACGGCGCTTTTTAATGGTAAGAGGCCGATAACTACGCCTTCGCCTTGTTTGGTTTTGATCTTTGAGCCGACCAATGGTAGATGTTTTGATAATTCTTCGTAAACGGGCTGTTCGTAGCGCAGACAGCATTTTAAACGGTTACAGACACCGCTCAGGCGGTCAGAACCGCGATTGGTAATCTGTTGACACTTGGCGCAATCGGTAGAAACATTACCGAGTTCGTTTAAAAAAGTATGGCAACAGACCGGTCGTCCGCAAGGGCCGAGGTCGCCGTTAAATTTCGCAGCATCTCGAACACCGATTTGTTGCAAACGGACATTTTTATGAAAAAGTTTAATCAGTTCTTTTACTAATTCCCGAAAATCTACTCTGGCATCGGAAGTAAAAGCGTAAGTCAGACGCGCATCGTCAAAAGACACCCGCACATCAACCAAGCCCATATCCAAATTATATTTTCTGATCAAATTCCGACAAGTGTTCAAAAGTTCTTCTTTTTTTTGTTGTAAAGCGCGGTATTGCAAACGATCTTCGGCATTAGCCAACCTTGCAACCGCTTTTAATTCTTCGCCTTCAGGTAAAGATCCTTCTACAAATTCCCCTGTCCCAACAATCACACCCAAATCGGTTCCCAAAGTCGTTTCGGCAATCACTTTCACGCCGTTTTTTAACAACTCAAAAGCATTAAAACCGGCTGGCGGTAAGAAAAAATATTTTTGATCCCAAGGAGAAAATTGTACTTCTATAATCTGCATAAAAAAGTTTATTTAAGAGATGATCGTGCCGCTTGATTTTCCTTGAACGGTTTTGACTACGTTTCCAAGTTCCCACTTAATAACTTTTATTTTTAGATTATTATCTCTGGCCAAACAAACAGCCGGACCATCAATAATCGCTAAATTCTTTTCCAAAATTCTTTGATAAGGAATGGTGGCAAATTTTTTGGCGTTTTTAGTTTTTGTCGGATCGGCGCTGTAAACTCCATCAACTTTGGTTGCTTTGATAAATAAATCGGCCTGTAAAATAAGAGAATATAAAACAGCTGACATATCGGTGGAGAAAAACGGATAACCGGTTCCGCCGGCAAAAATAATCACCTCGCCTTTATCCCAATTTTTCTTCACTTTTTTATAATCAAAAGCCGGATACTTCCCTGCCAAAGCAAAACTAGCTGAAACGCTTACTTTTACCTTTGCTTTTTTCAAAGCTTTTTCCAAAGCAATTACATTGGTCAAAGTGCCTTTCATGCCTTTGTAATCAACAGTAACCCGATCGGCATTTTTATCGGCATTATCTTTCCAACGGGAAATATTTCCGCCACCACAAACGATTCCGACTTTAACACCTAAATCTCGCAGAGCTTTTATTTCCGCGACCACCGTATTTACTCGACTAACCTGAATAGCGCCTCCTTTGTCACCAAAGGCCTCGCCGGAAAATTTGATTAAGATTTTTTTGTAAGTAAGCATTACTGCTTTTTAATTACAAACTTAAACGAGTAAACTTGACGATTCTGATGTTTTCGCCGATTTTCGCAATAGCGTTTTCCAACAACTTGGCGATCGTCAAACTGTCATCTTTGATATAGAGTTGATTCATGAGACAAACTTCGGAATAATATTTTTCAATCTTGCCATCAATAATCTTTTCCAAAATATCGGCCGGCTTACCGGAATCCGCCATTTGCGCGCGATAAATTTCTTTTTCTTTATTTATCAATTCTTCAGGAACTTCACTTGGAACCATGTATAAAGGATTAGCCGCGGCAATCTGTAAAGCGACTTCATGAGCGAATTCTTTGAATAAATCGGTTCTGGCCACAAAATCGGTTTCACAAGCAATCATTACCAAAACGCCTAACTTACCATTAAGATGAACATAGCTTTCAACTAAACCTTCTTTGGTTTCACGATCGGCTTTCTTGGCCATAATCTTGGAACCGTTCTTGCGTAAGATTTCCAAAGCCTTCGCTTCGTCACCATTCGCTTCGGCCAAAGCTTTATTGACATCGCTCATACCAGCGCCTGTCTGTTCTCTTATTTTTTTGATTAATTCTAAAGAGGCCATATATTTTTATTTTAAATTATAAATTTTAAATTATAAATTAAATTATTAGTTTCAAGTAGTAAGTTGCAAGTATGAAGTTAATTCCTATACTTGCTACTTCATACTTTCTACTTTTAACTATCTTAAACGGCACGATTGACTACTGGAGCTGAGGTTGAAGCTGGGGCTGGAGTAGCGCTTGATAAAGTGCTTAAGAATTTTGCGCGACCTTCAGTGGCGGCATTAGCTAAAGCGGAAACAATTAAATTAATTGATTTGCTGGCGTCATCATTGGCTGGAATTGGGTAAGCGACTGATAACGGATTGCAATTGGTATCAACCATGGCGATTACCGGCACACCTTTGACGGTGGATTCGGTAATAGCGGTCTTTTCTTTTTTCAAATCAATGGCAAATACCGCAGCTGGTAAACGATCCATGTCACGCAAACCGCCGACTAAATCGGTCAAACGAATTCTTTCGCGTTCAAAATCAAGTTGCTCTTTCTTGGTGTACTTTTCCAACTGACCAGTTTGTTGCTTGGTTTCCAACTCTTTCATTCTTCTTACCAACGCTCTGATACTTTCAAAGTTGGTAAAAGTTCCGCCCAACCAACGGTTAACAACGAAAGGCATACCGCAAGCAAGGGCTTTTTCTTTCACGATTTCTTTGGCCTGACGTTTTGAGGCCACAAACAAAACTAAACCGCCTTTAGCGGTTACGTCATAAACAAACTGCACGGCTTTTTCCAAAGCGGCGGAAGTTTGTTCCAAATCGATAATGTCGATCTGGTTTCTGGTGGTGTGCACATACGGCGCCATTTTAGCATAGCGCTTTGAGGACTTGTGGCCGAAATGAGCTCCGGCTTTCAACAATTCCATCAATTCTGGGATCTTCAACATAAATGTTTTCTCCTTTTAACCGCCACTCGTTTATTTTTTGTTCCATTGATCTTAATTACTTAAGATCGGACAAGTCCATAATAACTCTAATGAATTATTATGGGACAAGCCCGCCTTCTCCGCCCAAGGCGGATACGGCGAGGCAAGGAGAAAAAACGAGTGTGAGTGTTATTAAATTTATTAAATGATACTAACCACAGGGCAAGCCCTAGACCCTAATTTCCTAAAACAAGCTCTGGGTAATTAACCTAACCTTCTTCTCGCCGAAGCGAAGCGCGGAGGCGGATTAAGTTTTGCTTACAAAAAGAACGAATTTACGAATAAATTCGATCTTTTTTATAAGACACTAAGATTTTAGCAGAAAATGTATAATTTTGCAAGGGTTTACGATTATCAGCTTACTATTTAATTCGCCTTGATTAACCTAATCTAAATTTTTCTCTAATTGTATCAGCTGAAATAATATACCTGTTACTAACACAGGCCTCTATTGCCTTTTCGGCAGCTCTTTTAACTTCAAGATTATTAATTATTGATTCATCTAAATCATCAAACTCATTTCCAATTATCCAGCCACCAACACGAGCTAAAGATTCATACCCGCTACCTCTCAAAAAATCAATGACTTCTTGTTTAGAAGTTAGTGGTTCCGGTAAAAAATTTTGTTCCACAAGTTTATTTTTTTTGAATCTTCCTCCAACAATTACTATTCCATTTGGATCTATTTGTTCTCCATAACCATCAAAGTCTCCCTTCTTAGCCCAACCCCTATAAACAACACCGCTTTCCCATGTATATGTCATGTAACTATTAAATTCATCGTTTCT
>Ga0172380_10006588_pt1 | contig 13423 bp, 16 predicted proteins | sample Leawe162metaG_FD_119747 | JGI IMG/M metagenome (GOLD analysis project Ga0172380, IMG submission 119747) | Leachate microbial communities from a municipal landfill in Southern Ontario, Canada - Leachate well 162 metaG | ecosystem: Engineered > Solid waste > Landfill > Unclassified | place... | reverse complement strand
GTTTTATCGTGATGTTCTCTATAATATAAATAAGCGTCTACGCGATAATCATCTGCGATAACTTTTCGAGAAATATGTTTTTCTTTTAATGCCAAATCCATCTCTAGGCTGCTATAAATTTCTAGCCACTGAAGAAATGCTATTTGTAAAGAAGTAAAATCCTTGGTATTATTGAATAAATGAATACCCGAAACTTCCTTACTTCTCGCATATAAGATTTGCCATCTTGTACTACGAGCAAGTGTTCTTAAAGCATTAAAGGCTGTCATGATAAATCAGCACAGCAAATACTTGGGCTGCCTTTGCTTGTAACATTTCATCAGGAGAAGCCATAAACTCTTCATATGTTTTATAAACTCGCGTCCATTGCCCTGAGGTTTCGATTTCTAAAACTTGAAAAATTAGATAGAATTTTAGAAAATCATCTAATTGTTTTTCGATACAATATTTTAAAAGTTCTTCTTTTTCAATAAATAAATTTTGCTGTTTTTGCCTACAAGATTCTATTTCAGTTTCAAGCAAATTAATATCTGAAGGATTCTCAGTTAACGCTAATCGTTTTAATAAATTCTGCTCTATTGCAAACGAATTTTTAGTGTCTTGTTCTAAGGCCTCGATATCCACATTTTTCGTTAGATAAAGCGATATTAATTGTTTCCGAAACATATAAGCCGGGTCTTTAAGCATAATGAAATATTTTTTCATTCGCTCTTTATTCGCAGCTTCTTTTTCAATAGGATTAGGTTTTCGAACACGATAATGTTTATCCATAAAAACAAATTCATTTACATTATCTTTTAAAAACTGTTCGAGCGAATCCATCTCATTCAGTTCTTGCATTTTATGTGTAACTTCATCCATTATTTTTTTCTGTTCGTCATCCATACATAACTCCTTTTTTAAACAAAGAAACCCCACACCTGTTTTATTTTTTAACTGGCAAGGGGCGAATAAATTTGACCCCACAATCAAACGCTCGGATTTGTGAATTTAAATCCCGAAAATTTTGATATATGGTGTTTTTTATTGTAGCCTTAGCTTCCTCAGGATTTGAAATAGTTTCCAGATTAGCTAAAGTCTCCCCTACGAGTTTTCCCGCAGCCTGTTTAAGAACAGAATCTAAATAATCATCTGCGATTTCTAATTTAATACCCATACATAACTCCTTACAGTGGGGAAGGGTTGTAGAACGTCCAGGGTTTACCAGCATCACGCCAACATTCCCATTATCATCCTACATCCCCTTCCAATTTATCCGTCAAGTGACGGTATAATACTTACAATTTATAACGATTAACCCACTTATTAAAACTCCATCCAGCTTTACCGCCAGACTTTCTTAATCCCATCCAAAGAAGAGATAAGACTTCTTGCACTGTGGGATTTTCATGAGATAAATCTGTAACATCAGTCACTATCGAAGTTAAATTAAAATCAGTAGCTGTGGAGGTATAAATAATAATAGAAATTATTCCAGTATAACTATCTTGTACGTTCTGTAAATCCTGATATAATCCTTTAATAATGATTACATCTGCATTCATTTCTGTAGCGGTTAATTGAACCTGAGCATGTCCAGTATCGATTTCAATAGGAGCATTCGTTAACGAGGTAAATGCTGCACCATCTTTAGAAATACTAAAAGTAAAATTGCTCAATGTAGCTGGAGAAAAAAACAGGCGGCCACATTTAGAAGCCTCATCATATGCTCTTAAAGTATGTAGCATGTTTGCTTCAAAATATACTTTAAAGGCAGCAGCTTTAGTTGGTTTAAAAGATAAATACATATTTAGTTTCTTTTCTTAAATAATATTAAACTGAGGGCTGTTTTGCAGCCCCCAGATTACAACTAGCTTTTAGATATTGCCAAGTTCCGTATTGTCCGTAGAAATGGTAATCGTTTCACCTTCGAGAGTAGCATCTTTTTTCACATATTGATTTGAAGCAGCACCCTGAGCAATATCTGTCGGAGATAAGGCCGGGAGATACATCCCATATTTTAAAGTAGCCTTGGTGTTATCTTCAAAAAACTTCACAATCAAAGTAACATTATCAGACATCTTAGAAATATCAATTTTTGTAAACGTAGAACCAACACCACGTAAAACTTCATCCATCGTCATAACGCCCATGATTTCACCAAGTTTAACAGACATCTTAGTTTCATTCACACCGCGTAAAACGACATTTTTATTACCGATTTCTTTTAAATCGTTACGAGTAAACGCACCATCGATAGACACGCTCTGTAACCGATATAAATAATCATCCGAACTCGGTTTACCAGAACCAGGAACATAAAGATAAATAGAGGCTACGTCAGCATTTAAACCAGCCACATCGGTATCATTGTTTGTGAACAACGTTGCCGGAGCAGAAGCGGAAGCAAAAAAGACACGATAAAAATCTGTTGGCAACACGCCATCAACCGTGACTAACTTTGTAGCATTGCTATATGTAAAACCACCAGAAACGTCAGGATTAAGTTCGACTGCAACACCAGACCGAATCTGAACAACACGAGCAATATACTTTACCGCATCCGTTGCACTAACCGCAGCATCTGGGTCAATTGCAGGCGCACGAGTAGAAACATCAATCGTATTATCCCCACTAGAAGCCACAGTCTTATCAACACTGATATAATAAGGGGCCGCGCCTTTTAATGTATAAGCCTGTTCACCAACGAAATTAAAAGTTCTTTCAATCGTAGCATCAGGATTACCAATATTTAAACTAAAACCTGCTGTTCTCATATTCGGATAAAGCAAGGTCCCAAGAAACGTACTATTGTCATCTGTTAAAAATGCACAGATATCAAAAGCAGCAGTTTTAAAATCTTCTTGCGTAATCGTGGTTTCTGCATCCCCGACATTCGCAATCTTTCTCCAAAATTCAAATGAACCATATTCTGTCTGTGTTAAACGATACGTGATAGAAGGGGTTTTCTTAATATAACCTACAGTACCCACTCTACCAATTTCATTGAGTTTTTGACGGTTCAATGTGCCCGTAGGGTCGATACCCTGCGCCCTGTCAATTTCCGCTGGAACACCATTTCCGAAGATGGGGAAAATCCGGGGTTGAAATTTTGATGCATGTAACATATTGTCTACCTCCATGTAGATAAAAATAGTTTTTTGTCATTTAACCTCTTCATTAGGTTTTATGACGATATTAGCTCCATACAATTATTGTAAGCCTTACTCTAACTTACCTTCGACTTTGGCAATGCGTTCTTTGCATGGCCCGCAATCTGCTTTAATTTCTTTAACATCTTTTGCAACAAGAGCAATAGCAGCCTGCATAGTATCTAACTTCATATCTAGATGATGCAAATGATTTGTAGCTATCTTTCTCAATAAATAAATAACCGCAGCTAAAAGAACAATTATAATGCCAGCATAGCCATTACCATAAATATAATGAATAAAATTTATAATCTCAGTCATATCTTTACGCCTCGACCTTTCCTAATGAAACCGTTATTGAAATTAAATGACGATATCGGTCCTGAACATCTAAAGCTGATTTATCCGTTCCAAAATTTACGGGTTTATCTTCAATATTATTTATTCGAATGCGTCCATTTTGAATACGACTGGTGATTTCACTTTTTTCGGTTTGATATTCAAAATAAGGACATCCATATTTTAATTCATCTCCAAGAAAATCAACTAAATCTAACCTCTGCCCATCACTGGTGGCGAACACGTCGATTAAAACTAATTCCGCCCTTGTAACACTGTTAGAACCAATTTCAATTGTTTTTCTATTTGTATCTGAAGCTCTAACCGCAATAACTGCTGTTGAAGAATTTTTATTAAACAAATCTTCGACTTCAGCAAAGGATTTGACCACTTCGATATTATTCCAACGTTCTTCTGTAAAACGGAGTTTAATATAGGCAATTAAGGATGCCTCTATATTTCTAGATACGCGATAGAATCCCACATTAACCTCTCAATTCTGCAAATTTTGCGTTGAGCCAAAATATAGTTTTTTCAATAAAATTCGTAGCGGGAATAGGTTTTTTTACGATTGGAGAATATAAGGCTCCACCTAAACTTCCGTACTTATCTTTTTTCCAACGACCACCTCTAAAATCTTCGTTTGTTGGATTAGGTACTCCGGGTTGAAATGTACCCTGAGGTAAATGTTTACCAACCATATGACTAGACCCAAAATTAAAAGCGGCCCACCAGGGCGCGTTAACTTTTAACTTTCCTATATCCCCAACACCCCAACCATTTTCAAAATATTCGACATCAATAGTATTTTCTAACAGAGCAATTTCATTTGACTGAGGACGTTTTTTATTTGCAATGATAGCATCTTTCATATTTTGAGCAGTAGCTTCACCTAAAATATCTATTTCTTTTTTTATTTCTGTTTGCCATAAATCTACGTCGTGTTTTATTTCACCAATGGGGTCTTTCGATTTACCGACAAAAGTAGTATGTATCATGTTATGCTTTCTGACTATAAATATAAAGTCTTAAATAGGCAGTGCAGCCTACTCCAGGTTCTTCGCGGAATTGGAGTTTACCATTGTCTTTCCAACCAGCATACATCTCACCCTCATATTCAATTTGTGTAGATTGTTCAAATAAAGCCTTATGGCGATATTCCAAAATGACATCCTTAACTTTGGAAACTTTTAATCCTGGCATTTTATATTGGGCCTGGGTCGTGGTTAAATCTTCAATAATAACTTTGATAGGAACAAATACTGTATTTACCGAAATAGTATTTTTTTCTATAGGGTCTTGAATCTCTCGTTTACCTACATAAATACGAATCCAACGACCTTGTTTCTGAATAACATCATCGTATAATGGTCTCATAATGTATACCTTTCGGTAATATTCTCTATATCAGTGAACATTACGCTGGAATCGTCCAATCAATATTTTCGTCATTAAAAGTTACTAATTGCTGAAGAATTGTAAATACTCGACCTAAGGTATCTTCAATTTCAATTTCTAATTTAACGTATTGAGAAAAATCAGTAGTTTCATTTTTTGCTACCGTAACTTGAAATGCACTCATCCCGGATTCGGCAGCAACTGCAAGTATTTCCGCATCACTGCCACCCGCTAATAAATTACCAAGTTGGACTGAATGGCAATTATCACAGAGCACACATCTGATTTTATAATTAGAAAGGTCAAGTTCATCAACAGTAACATTTAATACTATGGTATCGCTTTTAACTTCTTTTAATCTTAAATCATCTGCCAAATTAATAGTGGACCAAGGAATTAAAATATTATGTATCATATATTTTCTTTCTTAAACAATAGTATCAAATTCTATGATACCTATAACTCCAATTCCTGAATGAAAACAAGTAACCATATCCTTAATCTTGTCTTCTTTAGTAGCCTTGGTAGGATAAGTAACGGACATACTCGCAGTTTTATAACTAATATAATCTGGCTGAATTAAAATAGCAGCGATAACGCAAATCAAATCTAATTCTTTTCCAGAAGGTGATGGCACAATAGTACCATTCGATGTTAATTTATAAGTTTCTACTTTCTCATTATAAATACTCAACCAAACTAAAGCAGCTTGAATATAATTGAATAATTCAAGGTCACTTTTTTTAGAATATGTATATGTTACTGAAACTATATCTCCACTGACAAAAGCAGAATTAACCACAGTAACGGTATTCGTTAAAGCATTAAAAGTAGAGGTTTGGCCAGTGACTAGAGCCGCGCCGTTAATTCTAGTTTCCGTAACTGCACTAACGCGAGGTTCCGCAATCGTAAAAATACCAGAAGTAGAATAAGTAAAAACTTCTGAAGTCGATTGTAAAACATCATCCGTTAATGCCCTGATTTTTGCAAACATAGTTACGATAGTATCATTGTATGCCATTTTATTCGTCCTCGTCTCTATCCTTAGAATATGTTCGCGTGGGTTCGGGGCGGGCCACATAATTATGAACCAACAAGACTTCTTTTCCTCTACCGCCAATAAATCTAAATCCACTTTTTAAAAGTTTATCTTTTAACGGATTATTATTTTTAACTTTACAAAACAAATCTTCTTTAATATTCCAATATAAAGACTTAACTAAAGACGAAACGGTTTCGATATCTTTTGTTAAAATCTTTAAATATTTGCGCTGGGCTTTATCACTATAACCAATGACAACAGCCATGCCATTTGCATCAAACGAAATTTTATCGCCTTGCTTCAAACACGAAAATAAAATATCGGGATTTTCTTTAATAAACAATCGAATATTGTCTTTGGTAATATAAGCATCTGAATAAGGGTCTTTAACTTCTTGCAATAAAGAAAAAAGTTCTGTTTCTTCTTTTTTTGTTAACCCGTTCGGCTTAAAAATAATCATTTGAAACTCCTTATCTTTTAAGTTAAAACCAGGGGATGTCTCCGACAACCCCGTTACGCTTTCTACGCTTGGTAGATGCGCTAAAATTTATTTCCGAATCCTATGTTCTAAATTATGACACTTTTCACATAAAGAAATTCCGTTATTTATATTCCAAAATTCAGACCAACTTTCAGATAATCTAATCAAGATTTCTTTATCTTCAATCGGACTAAACTGAGAATAAAAAACTAAAAATTCTCTTAAAATCATATGAAAAGGTTTGATATGATGAGCATCTAATTTTATATTATGTTTTCCACAATTCTGACAAGTACAATTATAACGATGGAAAACTGCTTTTCGCCATTTAATTGATAAATCTAAAGCTCGAATACGGGAATGAAGTTCGCTGATGCCGCCCTTCCAATTAGGATGACGAGAACCGCACATAGTATGTTTTACACAATATTTACTTCTACATGAAACTTCTTTGCCACATCCAGGTTCTTGACAATAATAGAATTTTAAAGTATATCCATTTTTATAACGTCCATTCTTTTTACCAGAATAATCATTCCGAGCAAATCCACTACGACCATCTTGATTTCCACATGGATGACAAAATTTATGACCTCCAAGAGAAAAATCTGCTTTACGAATCCATTTTTCAATCCCACATTTATCACAATTATAAACCATCTTTTTGTTCGAAAATTTTGCTAAATCTGTTGAATAATAACCGAAAATTTCAAATGTTCTTCTCTCATTAATCATGTTATTTCCTTAAATAATTCTCTTAGGGAGAGGAGTTTTATCCCCTCTCCCGTTGAGAAATTAGTTTTGATTATTCATCAAAGAATCGCGCTACAGTCACAAGTTGCGATGGCATAAGGATTCGTGATTACGAAAATAATGCTCTCATAACCAATTACACCATAACCAAGAACAGGTTCATTCGTACCAGAAACCGGGACGATAACCGGGGCGGGCGTAACAATCGTGCAACGCTGTGCATTATCAACGCTAAGACCAGCCGCAGCCGCAATCTCAGGGCTAACAATCCGACGCACAAACTTAATCGGCTTACCATCAACAAGGCGAGAGTTACGCGCAATGAGGATGAACTTATCAGCATCCATCAAATCAGCTTCCGCTTCATTCGTCGCAGCAGAAACCTGACCGAACACCTTCATGACCTTGATACCCATCTTGGCAAGCTTCTCTTCCAAAGAAACATTGTAATTGAAAGAAGTCGCATTGTCCTTTTCATAGGTGTCAATCTTAGCTTTAACATTTTTACCGCAAAGCAGCAAATAGTTATCGCCGTAATCTTCAATCGCCTGTTTCGCAGCCACGATGACATCATAAAGGTCCTGGCCAGAAACCGCAGCCGTGTCCTTCAGATTTGCAACCTTGTTAGCAGGATAATACGTGCTCGAAGGCGTAAGAACTGCATCAAGAATAATCTTCAATTCGCGTTTATCCATACCGCGAGTAATCGAAGCCTTCCGACGCGCAAGAGCCATCTGGTCAACACTGTTCATCACAGCATCAAGCAGGACATACTCCTGTTTAGAATTCATACCTTTGAACGTCAACTGAACATCAGTACCCGGTGTACGCTTGACAGGTGTAATCTGACCATTCGCATCAATATCCAGAATAACATCAGCAACCGTATCCATGTTTTCAATCGTAAATACCTTTTCGCCAGGCTGGGCAGTTTCAAAATCAACCATCTCACTCAATTCAACTGCAACAGGCAACTGAACGTTAATCGGCGAACCAAGTAACTTCGCAATCTCTAAATGCAAATCTTTGTTTTCCATATAATTCTCCTTGAATTTAAAATCTAATTATTTTTTGGTTTTAGGAAAAGCTAAGTCATCAATACTCTTAGCTGTAGAAGCCAATTCACTATCAGTCCTAGCAGATACAACTTTAACTGCAACTTGTGCAGAAGCGGTATTCATACTAGCCTTTAAATCGGCATTTTCCTTATGTGCTCTTGCTAATTCAAACTTATCGTCATCTAAAATATCTTTGTCCGATAAATCTTTTCCTGCATCGCCAAGCATATTCTTACGTTCGACGACTTTTACTGCACTGGTTTCTAAAAACTCTACCTTTGTTTTTAGTTGTTCATTTTCTGTTTTCACTACTTCTATTTCTTCAACAGAAGCTTTATTCATCGAAGCAGATTTCTTTAAAGTTCTAATTTTATTACAAGCAGCTTTAAAAAAGTCTTTATACTTCTTATTCTTCGCAACAATTTTACATAAATCTAATTCCATTTGCTCAATCTCTTCAGGAGATTTGACCTGTTTCGCAGCTTTTTCAAGTACGGGTTCGACAACGGGGACCACAGGAACTTCTTCCTGAGCTACGACCTCCGCGACTACCGGAACTTCAGCTACTACCTCAATAGGAGCAACTACTTCAGGAACAACCACTGTCACAGGAACTTCTACGACAGGTACAATAGGAGTTTCAGCCACTACTTCAGCAGGGGGAACCTCCATGTTTTTAACATCAGACACTACTTCTTCTTGTGCCATTTCTTTGTTTCCTCCTTCTGCCGAAGCTGTATGCAGCGCGGCGATTTCTTCTATTCTATTAATTTTTTTCTTACTATTTGCTTTCGCAATATCAGCATGAAATTTTAAACCACAATGTGAACAAGTCATAGGTTTAGTTTTAATATTGCTCACGGTACTAAAAGGAATACTTAAACCACATTGAGGGCAACTAGCACTGCCTAAATAAACAAAGGCCATTTGAGCTAATAAAGTGCTAGGTTCTTGATATTCAAAACCGATATTATATTCTTTTTTACAGCCTTGGCATTGAACATGAGCACTAGAATCTTGATTTTCAATTATTCTCCACTGTGAACTTCTACATGAAGGACAACTGACATTAAAATCAATAACTTGAGGTGGATATTTTACTTCACCATGCTCACCGACAATTGCCTTACAATGAGGACATTGTTTTTCACTTTGAGTAGCAATAAAACCTGCATTATCAAATTCTTTATTACAATTTTGACAAGTAACTTTAGGAATAATAACTTCTAAAGCTGGAGTTGCTTGTGCAGTTAAAGGTTTAGCATCGACCAATGTAGCAGAAGCTTTTTCTGCAAGAACTGACTGAGCTATTGGGCCGCTACAAACCATCGCACCTTCATTAACTTCTGTAGCACTGGTAATCAAGTCTTCTTTATCATATTGCTTTACACAGGCCACTACTAAATCAAGTTCGGCTTCATCGATAATCTGTTTAGCCACTTCTAAAACTTTGGCATCTTCGAAAGCTGGCTTCTCTTTGAATATTAAAGCACCACCCGCGATTTCCATTGAAGTAAGTTCATAAGTACCATCCGGTAAATATTTTCTTAATCTTTTTGGACACCAAATTTCATAGGACGTTCCCAGCTTACCTTCTTTAAATAACTGTTGCGCTTTTTTCCATTCAGCACCAAAATTAGCTTTATAGAAAACTCCATAAGCAATAATCTTATTTTCAGCAACAATATATTTATAATCAATATAATGACCGACCACATATTCTCTTATGTGGTCGATATTAACAGGTGTACCTATGATTTCAGGAAGAACTTTAAGCAATATTTCTTTTGGTAAACGAGCTTTATTCTTATTGGCCGCGTCTGCAAAAGTATATATTGTTTTAAAGCCAGCTAAAGCATTTCGATTTTTTAAATTATAACCTCTTGCTTCAGCTACTTCTAAAATATCATCTGTTTCTTTACCTTCCTCTAAAATAAGAGTTTCAGAATTAGCAAGATAATCTTTTAAAAAATCTTGCACAGAGGAAGTAGTTAATTTTTCATGCATATAATTATCCTTTCCTCTTAACATTGAAACGCATATTTATAAGAATGTGTTTCTGGATGTTCCCAGAAAGCATCGATTGCTGCAGCGACATCTGCTAAATGATTGACATTAACTTCAGGCATTTTAGCAAATAACATAGTAGAATCATCTTCTGCAACTCTCTCAATATAACAACTACCCAAGCCGTCGATTAAAAGATAATAATCATAAAGGCCTATGTTCTTGATACCTGAAATACCATATTCATCTAACTGAAATTGTATTTTTGAACCCATAAATATTCTCCTTTAATTCCAATAGGCTATACAGCCATCGAACTTAATAACTTTACCTGCAGCACTAACTATCTTATATTTCAATTGATTTGTATTGGTTAGACCAGTACATGTAAGACTTCCAGAATAAGAAACTAACGCTGTGGTAAGATTAGCAATTTTCGTTAGAGTAACTTCATGATAGGTAGACCCATTATCAATAGATAAATAAAAATGTGAATCTGTACCTACTATTGGAACACCAAAAGAAGCATATTTTACTTCATCAAAAAAAACTAATATTCCGATAGAACTAACTCCTGATTTAATATAAGTTGCAATCGAACTCCAATTTATTGCAGGTACATATGCAGTAGCCCTGGCTGCAACTGGAATCGTATCTGTCGTAGATTCTCCAACAAAAAATTCTAATTCATCCATATTTCCGATAAATAAATTAGTATTTGCAGAATCACATCCGACATAAAAAGCATTAGTTGCAGTAGCAAATAAGGTGACTCCAGTTAAATCGGCAGTACCATAAGCCACGTTGTCTACATAAAAATAAAGTGTGTTTCCTGTACGACGAATCGATATAAATTTAAACGTATCAGTATCCCAAGTAATTGCTGAAGAATTTACCGTAGTAAAATTAATACCGTCCGTAGAATATTTTATTTGTAACCCTGTTGCAGTAGCCAGAATTTCTAATTGTTTCCCTGCAATAGTAAATAAAGTCATAGGATTTGGAGCAGACAAGAAATTGACAAAGCAACGGTAGTGCCAATCAAACGAATCCAACCTAAGCTGGGTTGCAGACGAAGCCACCCCGCTAAGAAAACAAGCACCATTAAATCCAGCCGAAGAGGTTCCGAAAGGATGTATGCTTGTATTGTAGATAACAGCAACGTCAACGGTATAGCCATAGAACGTATACATGAATGTGTCACCAGCATCTATCCTTGACAGGCGATAGTAGCGGTAAGCCGTTGTGTTTGTTGTCGAAGCTGTGATGAAAGCATCGTTGGTGTAATACCCTGACGTATAAAGAATATCCCATGTCGTGTTATCATTCGAACCAGATATTTGATACCTTCCGCTTGCACTTGTGAACACATGAAAGTAAAACGACTTCAATACCTGTGCATTTCCAGCACCGAAATCATACTTAGCGAAAGCAGTAGAATTGCTTATAGGACCAATGTTGGTTGCATCATTCGTATCAAATACATTGGCAGCCGTTCCTGATGTTGACGTTGGTGTGCCTCCAACGAAAGCCGTGTTTAATGCACTAAGAACTGCATTGTTAGCGTTTATGTTCCATTTAGCCACTGCTCCAAGGTTAGAATTCCAGACAGGGCTATCTGCTGACACTATCGCATTCGGAATTATACCTGTTCCTTCAAAATGACAAGATAATCTTAAATGAGCAGGATTTATTAATCCTGGTAAGTAAATTCCATTAGCTGCCACTGCCGCAAATATATTATCATTTACTGCATTAGCAACACTTAAATAATTTGCATATAAAATTGAAGATAAATATAAATTCATTGGCTCCATAAAAGAATTTGGTAAATTCATTAAAACTGCAGATGAAGAACCCGTATCTATACTATTAAATTGCTGTTGCAAAACTGCTTGATAATTAACTGTAGCCATATCAACAATCCCACCTTCGGGATTCCCGACAACTGGCGTATCAACTGTTGATTGAATAGATTTAAGTAAATGCCTAATATATGCGACTTCGAAGTTCATATGATTTCCACCTTTAAAATATTATTTTTTAACTGAAGACCATGCCGTTTTAAACGCCATAGTTTCTGCCTTTTTTGCATCTCCAAATTTACCTAAATAAAAATGATAGGCCCCATTAAAAGCACCAAGCCATTGTCTACGTGCTTTAAGAGTAGGCACTGCTTCTTTCACCATATCCGGCAATTTAGCTATCGAAGTATACGGAGCACCTTCTAAATCTTTTTCAAAAATTGAAGCTTGATGCAAACTATATTTTTGAACTGCATCAGGACCTAATTTTTCTTGAGTAGTTTTTAAATCTTTTTCAGGGTCTTTATTAGAAGAACCCAGATAATCATTAGCACCTTGAGCTTCCATATTTTGAGACACCGGAGGGAACATAAAATATTCATGTCCTTCCTTAGCTTCAAACTTACGTTCTGCAACCTGTTCATCATAAACTTCATCGCCCGCGACTTCAACTAAACATTTTTTACTAATCGTTCCGCGAGTATAAAGAGATAACATGAAATCCCGAAAATCTTTATCCATAAAAATTTGAGGCCTGGAATGCAGAACTTTCATATCTAAAGATTTATATTTCGTATGAGAGCTATTCTGTTTTTTAATCGTGTACATCAGGTCTTTCATAACTTGAGCAAAACCTGAACCATCTTGAGCATTTCCAATACCATTGTTCGTTTCTTGAATAAAAGCTTTAGGATTTAATACGCTTTCACGTCTTGAAGAAGAAACTGCATTCGCAATATCGATAAAACCCATTCCACCAAGAATACCTTTTTCAAAGCCTGTGGATAATTCTGCAGTCAGAATAGTTTTAAGGTCTGGAATTAAATGAGTAATTTCTTCATCAAACTGAGTAACACGAATCGGAGTTTTGCTTTTTCTTTTTCCATCTAAAACTCCATCATGCATACGAACCATTAATTGTTCCATTTGAGCAAGAACTTCTTGTAACTTAGGGTCAGAATAATTAACTTGTTTATTGATAGCTAATTCTGCAGTCCCTTTTTTAACAAGCATCAAATAAGGCAATACCTGTTCAAGAATTTCGGCCTGCTTATCCTTTAATGAACGGAGCATTTTCCAATTATAATAAACTCCATTTTTAATCAAATAAACTTTAGGGTATTCTTCATACCAACGACTAAAAGGTTTTGTGATGATACAACCTTTTTCTAATTTATTTTTAGGTTTTT
>Ga0172380_10006586_pt1 | contig 13430 bp, 11 predicted proteins | sample Leawe162metaG_FD_119747 | JGI IMG/M metagenome (GOLD analysis project Ga0172380, IMG submission 119747) | Leachate microbial communities from a municipal landfill in Southern Ontario, Canada - Leachate well 162 metaG | ecosystem: Engineered > Solid waste > Landfill > Unclassified | place... | reverse complement strand
TTGCGCGGTCACAATTTGCGCATTTATCCATCGTCTCGCGGGCGCGCTGCTGCGTTGCAAATTGCTTGTGTGGTAATGCCACACGGCGCAATTTGCGCCTTGCATCGCATCCCGCGAGACGCGACTAAATCCGCAAATTGTGACCGCGCAAAGTATATTTCCCAAACTGCCGACCATCATTCGGGACCTGGCTGCCGCAACCTTGGCGGCATATTCGACTGACAAGTCATTTAACCACTCACGGAAATGGTTTTTCCCGTTCTCGGCTAAATATTCTTCCACATTAATCAGCATGATTTACAAAGTAACTCATAAGTTACCTTTTGACAAACTCAAGCTTACTCCCCCCGAATCAACGCCACCAAGTCTTCCGTCGAAGGCAGCGCCGCAGCATCGCCGTCGGCCAGGATGCTTTCGGCGAGTGCGCGTTTGTCGTGGTGCAGCGCGACGATGTGTTCTTCCACGGTGCCTTTGTTGACCAGGCGATAGACCGTCACCGGGCGCAATTGGCCGATGCGGTGGGCGCGGCCCATGGCTTGGTCTTCGGCGGCGGGGTTCCACCATGGGTCGGTGATCACCACGTAGTCGGCGGCGGTCAGGTTGAGGCCGAAGCCGCCGGCCTTGAGGCTGATCAGGAAGAGGTCGCCCTCGCCCGCCTGGAATGCGGCGACGCGGCGGCTGCGCTCGGCGGCGGGGGTGGCGCCGTCGAGGTATTGGTAGCTGATGCCGGCGGCGTCCAGTGGGGCGCGCAGTATTTGCAGGAAGTCGACGAATTGACTGAACACGAGCGTTTTGTGGCCGTTGGCGGTTAGTTCCAGCGCGAGGTCGGCGAAGGCTTGCACTTTGGCGCCATGGATGCCGAATTCGGGGCTGGTGAGGCGCGGGTCGCAAGCAGCGCGGCGCAGGCGGGTGAGTTGGGCGAGGATGTTGAAGCGCGCTTGGGGCGCCGGCAGGTTGTTTAGCGTCTCGCTTGCCTCGCTCGCCGCTTCGCGCCGCAATGCTTCGTAATGTGCGGCTTCGGCGGCTTCCGGGGCGACCATCAGGATGAGTTCGGTGCGCGGCGGCAGTTCCTGCAAGACTTGGGATTTGGTGCGGCGCAGCACGAACGGGCCGATCAGGCGCTTGAGTACATGTTGCGCGTCGCGGTCGCGGTTGCGTTCGATGGGGACGGCGAAACGTTCGTTGAAGCGTTTGATGGTGCCCAGTAGGCCGGGGTTGACGAAGCGCATGATGGACCACAGTTCGGCCAGGCGGTTTTCGACCGGCGTGCCGGAGAGGGCGAGGCGGAAATCCGCAGGAAGCTCGAACACCGCTTGCGAGCGTTTGGCTGCGGCATTTTTGATGGATTGCGCTTCGTCGGCGACCAGGGTGTGCCAGGTGCGCCCTTTGAAGCGCTCCTGCGCCAGCAGCACGAGGTTGTAGGAGACGATCAATACGTCCTGCGCACCTGCTGCATCTATCAGTTGTTCGCGCTCGCTCTCGTGTGCCTCGCTGTAGATGCGGGCGTTGAGGCTGGGCGCGAAGCGCAGGATTTCGGCCAACCAGTTGCCGCACACCGAGGTCGGGGCGATTACCAGCGCCGCTCCGCCGGCGGCGCGCGCCAGCATTACGCCCAATGCCTGTAGCGTTTTGCCCAGCCCCATGTCGTCGGCCAGACAGCCGCCCATGCCCGCAGCGGCAAGGCGCATCGCCCACTGGTAGCCGTCTTCCTGATACGGGCGCAATTCGGCCTGCAACGCTTTCGGTAGCTTAGGTTCCGTGGATTGGGCGGTGCGCAGGCGCTCGATGGCCTTGCGGAAATCCGCGCCGGCATCGAGTTCTGTGCCGTCGAGGATTTCATCCAGCCAGGCGGCGGCGATGGTCGGCGCTTTGGCGCCTTGTTTGTCGGATTCGACCACTGCGTTCAGGTCGGCCAGTTTTTGCTTGAGCGAGCGTGTCAAGGCGAGGTAGACGCCATTGCCCATGGGTATGAAACGACTCTTGTCGCGCGCTGCGGCGAGTAAGGTTTCGAGTTGGACGACCAGTGTTTCGTCGAGCGCGGCCTGGCCGGTGATGCGGAACCAGTCGCGCTCATGGCTGACCTTGACGCCCAGTTGCCGGGTGTCCAGCGTGATTACGCGCACACTCTTGCCCTTGGGCCAATCGACTGCGGCGATGGCCGGCAATGTCGGCAGGGTTTCGACCAGACCGAGCGCTTGTTCCGCGTCCGCGATCAGCCATTCGCAGCTGTCCGCCCCGGCTTCGAGGAATGGGAGCGCATCGAGCACTGCGTCCAGATGCGCGCGCTCCGCGTTGAGGTCGCGCTCGGTTCCTACGGTTTCGCCGCCTATCGCGGCCATCAGGCGCACACGCCCGGCGGCGGCAGGCAGGCGCGGCCCGTCGATACCCAAGGGCGCCACCACCAAGCGCAAGGACAGGTCATCGCCCACCGGCGCGAGTTCGGCGCGCAACCGCGCATCCGCAGTGACTTTTTTGGCGGCCTGCGACGCATCGGCATGAACCTGGAAGTGCCCGGCCAGCGCTTGTAGCGCTTTGTCCATCTCGGCCTGCGCATCCACCGGCACGGCAAAGCGCCCGGAAACCATTTGCGCCGCCCGCCGTTGCGCGGCGGTAAAGCGCACCAGACGCACGCGTTGCGGCGTATCCTGCACCAGCGTAATCAGGCGTAGCGCTTCGGCTTCGCGCCGCTCGTCGCTTTCCATGTAGTGGCTTGTATTTTCAGGCAATCCGGGACGTAGCGGCGGCTCGATGCGCATTACGAAGCGCTCGCCCTGGCGCACGACTTCCAGCTCGGGGGCGCCTTCGACCAAGTCAATCAACTGTTCCGGCGCGCCCGCTTCCACCACCGCCGGATGTCCGACCAACGCCATGATGGCCGCAGCACGATCCAGCTTGTAGCGCCTGGTGTAGTGCGGATCGGCGCGCAACGCCCGCGCGACTTTGGCGTCCCACGGCGGCAGGCGCTCGTTGTCGGCTATTTTGGCCAGGCTGATGGGTTTGGGCTTGCTCCAGCCGCGCGGGCCGCGTTTTTGTTCGAGCGGGTTGATCTCTCTCAGGTCGCCCTGTTTGCCGATGTTGATCTCCCATACCAGGCGCGTTGCATCGCTGCCTGTCTCGGAAGAGGTTTCTCCCGTCCCCAATGCTTGCAGCGCCGTTAGCACCTCGCGCCACTGCTCGCCGGGACCGGCGACGAAAAACCCCGGCGGCGGATCGCGCCTGTCCAGCACGGCCTCTGCGCCATCGATTAGGCGGATCAATGCATCGAACTTGCAAATCTGAAGTTGTTCGCGCACATTGTGGATGGCCTGCCGCCATTCGGGTAGCTCTGCCTCTCCCGCCGTTTTCTTGAGTTCTATCGTATCTGCGCCCAGCCAGGCGGCCAGCAGAAAACACCAAAGGTCGTCGAGATCGGGGCGTCCGCCGTAGGATTTAGGCCTGAGATAGAAAGCGACTGTGTCAATCTGAGTATCGCCGAGGCGCACGTCGATGGCATGCACCCAGCGCCCCCAGGGCAAATAAGGGCTGGGGGTGCGCTTGCCCGCTTCGCCAGTGCAGAATTTGCGCGCCGTCTCCAGATGTTTGGGGGTGGCTTGCGCCAGCAGCGCGAGCGGGTAGAACCAAACAATGCTTTTCGGGAATAACTGCTTGCGTGCCCCGACTTCGACTTGCCGTAGCTTGATCGCCGCCTCGAAACCCGCTTGTGCGGTCGCCCATTGTCCGTCTGTGGCGGACATGGCGGCGCGTATCGCGGCGCTCATGCCATCGTCCAACCCTTCCAGCGCTGTGCGCAATAAATCGGCAGCGCCGCGTTGCAGCGCCACTTCCGCCAGCGCCTGCCGCAACTTGTTTGGCATTTCGTCGCGGCATTTTGGCAATTGTTCGATAGCCCATTCGACATAGGGCAAATAAGCGTCCGACCAATGGGCGCTAACTATGGAGATGGCGCTGTACGCCAATTCCCAGCGCTCGACCGGACAGATATACGCGAAACTCGGGCCATCGAAAACTGCCCAGAGGGCTTGCGAAATAACCGAATTCCAATCGATCGAATAGGAGATGTGGCGTTTGATCTTGAGCAATTCTTCCGGCGGAGCGCCGGAAAAATACATGGCGCGCACGAAAGCCACGGTTCCGGATGGATTCCCGCTGGGCCAGTAGCGGCTAACCATTTGAGTGTCGAAACCGTCGAGTTTTTCGATGAGTTCCACCAACTCATGCCCCGGAATGATTTCGAGCAACTGACGGTATAGCGCCGCGCGTAGCGTGTCCACCAGATGGAAACAAGCCGCGCGCCTCGGGTCTTCAACCAGGAGTTCCTTATCCTGCAACTCCCGGATCGCCGCCTTGACTCCGTCCATGGCGATTATCCGCCCGTCTTCGCCTGCCAGCCCCATGGCGCCAAGCAACCTAAAGACATCCGACCGGGTGCGGAACGTCCACAGCAGCGCGTAGGCCAACGCCACCCTGTGCGTATCGGTGGAAAGGCCGTATTTTTCGAGTTGCGCCAGGACGGCTTTATTGATGTGGGTGTTCAACATGCGGGAAATAATAGTGCCATCGAAATAATTAATCTAAAAACCTTGTCGCGAATAGCTGCGCCAAATGGGGTCATAGAGGCCGAAGCTGGTAAAGCGACAGGATTCTACGCAGAAACGCAGAGGGCGCGGAGTAGCGATAGCAGGGCATGTTGCTTTACTTGCTTCGGCCTCTATAACAGTGGCGCGCATGGAGATTGATCATGTCATTTCTCCTTGAATCGAATCACTGTCGCATCTGTAAAGAGGGTGCAAATAATCGTAGCTAATCGGTCTTGAGGAAATGCTTCTGACGAAAGGCCTGAACCACCGAACTCATGTTCAAGAAATCACGATCATGGTGCAACAACACCAAGCCATGTTCAATGGCGCATTGCGCGATGAGGCAATCCAAGGTTGATCGGACAGTAATCCCCTGCCGACGGCAATCCTGATATGCCTTGCGCGGGGGAAATTGTCCGGATTGGATTGTTCCCGGCGGGATGCAATGCAAGGCGCAAATTGCGCCGCGTGGTCACTCTCACGCAAGCAATTTGCAACGCGGCAGTGCGCCCGCCGGGGGCAATCCAACCGGACAATTTTCCCCGCGCAAGGCATATATCTGTGCCGCAGCCTCGTGCGCCTGACGGGTATCCGAAAATAAATAAAAGCGTTGCAAACTGAAATAGCGGCGCAAACGATCGAATGCATTTTGGTCGCGGGCGCCTTGCAGAATTTCCATGTAGACCCCGACTGAAATGCCTGCCGCCAACGGGTTGTCAAGCAAGCCATCGAGAAATTCAACATGCCGTCCGCTACGCCCCTGCAGGTAGTCTATCCAAACCGACGTGTCGACCAGGTACATCAGCCTGCGTTCCCGCCGACGCGCAAGCTCTTGTAGTCGTATTCAGAGTCTATCAAACCGCCCCCTTTCAGCTCGCGGATATCCAACCGTTTTCTAAAGGCCACGAACTCCCGAAGCGCTTGTTCCACCAATTCCCGCTTAGTTTTGAGGTGACTCAATGTCATCGCTTCCTGTACCAGGAAGTCATCCAGAACTAAATTTGTGCGCATAGCTATACTCCTCCAGATGCATATTCTCGATCTTCGCCTGCATGAATGCAAACGGGTAGCCCGGATGGCGCTTCGCTGCATCCGGGAGCGCCCGGTCACTGCCATTAAGTTAAGCCGTTCGTGGTGAGCTTCGCCTGTCCTGAGCTTCGCCGAAGGATCGAACCATGAATGGCTTAACAGTCAACCGGTTAGGAAAAATCCGTTCACCCTTCGACAGGCTCAGGGCGAACGGATTTTTCCTAACTTAATGGCAGTGTAGCGCCCGGTAGGGCGCACGATGGTGACATTCCCGAGCATCCATTCCGCCTTTTCGCGCGGCACCGGATTCCGCAAAGCTTCATCCGGGCTACGTCACTTAGCCGCCATTCCCTGGCGTCGCACCATTTTGCGGCAGCGGGTGGCCCTTAGGCAGCAGCACCCACATTCTTCCGCTTTGCTTCATGCTGCCGGCGAATTTGCCGGCATCCTTGCCGTAGCCCCAGAAGAAGTCCGCCCGCACTGCGCCGCGTATCGCACCGCCGGTGTCCTGGGCGACCATCAGGCGTTGCAGCGGCTTGCTGCTGTTGGGCCAGGTGGTGGCGAGAAACACCGGCGCACCCAGCGGGATATTGCGCGGGTCCACCGCGATACTGCGCCCGGCGGTGAGCGGGACGCCCTGCGCGCCGAGCGGGCCGCCGCCGTTGTTCGGCAATTCGCGGAAAAATACATAGCTGGCGTTGAAATTGAGCAGGTCTTTAAGCTTGTCGGGGTTTTGTATGCCCCAGTCTTTGATGCCCTGCATGGAGGCTTTTTCCAACGGCAACTCGCCGCGCTCCACCAACGCCTTGCCAATGGATTTGTAGGGGTAGCCGTTCTGGTCGGCGTAGCCGACGCGCACGGTTTCGCCGCTGTCCAGCTTGACGCGCCCCGAGCCTTGGATTTGCAGGAAAAACAGGTCGATGGCGTCGTCCACCCACAACAGTTCGCGCCCTCTCAACGGCGCCGCGCCATTGTCGATTTCAGCGCGGGAATAATAGGGCACCACACGGTTGCCTTGCAGCCTGCCGCGCAGCCGCATATTTTTCAGTTCGGGATAGACGCTGCCCAGATCGACGGTGATCAGGTCTTCAGGCGCGGCATACAGCGGAAAACGGTGACGTTTGGTCGGCGTGCGGCTGCCGAACAGCAGCGGTTCGTAGTAGCCGGTGATGAGGCCGTCGTTGCCGCCGTCCGGATTGGTGACTTGGTAGGGCGTAAAAAACTGTTCGAAATAGCCGCGCAGCAGTTCGCTGTTGCCCGGCGGCAGCGTAGCCGCCGCCATGCACGGGATGTTCCATGCAGGCTGACTTTGCAAGGCCGCGCAGCTTTTGCGGAAAGCTTCCCATGTCTGGGTAAGATCGTCTTCCGTCCAGCCGGTTATGGTTTCCCAGGCTGCGGGCTGGAGCGGCGTAGCGGGCGGCGGTGCGGGTGGGGCGATAACCGGCGGCGGGGCAACCGGTGCAACGACCGCGACCGGAGGCGCTACCGGCGGGGCAACCGTAACCGGTGGCGCTACCGGTGGTGTTACCGCAACCGGCGGCGCTATCGGCGGTGTAACCGGAGGTGCAACAGCAACCGGCGGCGCTGCCGGCGGCGCAACCGCGACCGGCGGTTTGGGGGGGGCGACGGGTGGCGCCGGAACGATGGCGCAAGAGGAAAGCGTCAATGCCAACAACAGAACGAGGATGTTATTCATGGATAGCGCAGGTAAGGTTTAATGCAGCACCCGAGGCATGTTCAGGATGAATTTTTCAATCGGCGCATCGAATTTGACGCCGTCGTCGGCCACCATCTGGTAGCTGCCCTGCATCGCGCCGACCGGCGTATTGATGACGCATCCACTGGTGTATTCGAAACTTTCGCCGGGTTGGAGCAAAGGCTGCTCGCCGACCACGCCCAAACCGCGCACCTCCTGGACTTGCTGGTTGGCGTCGGTGACGATCCAGTGGCGGCTGATTAGCTGCGCGGCGATGTTGCCGGCATTGGTAATGGTGATGGCATAGGCGAACACATACCGGTCTTGCTCCAGACTGGAGTGTTCGGGGATGAACTCGCTATGCACCTTGACGGTGACTTCATATTTGCTTTCGGCCATTAACCTATTCCACACGACTTTTGCCGCAGTGGCAAGCAAATCGTAAATATTTAGCTCCCAGCGCTTAACCTGCACATTTTGGGACGCCGTTCGGTGGATGCGCTACGCTTATCCACCCTACCTTGTCGCGATGCCGTGCCTCGCCCCTAATCCCTGGCGCTCTGCCCCTGAGTCTGTTTACGCAATTCCTGAACAAGATGCTCGCGCACCGCCACGCTGATGTGGATTTTTGCCTGTGCCAGCAATTCGTTGAGCGCCTTGCCGAACGCCATGGAAAGCTGCGGAACAAGGTGTGCTTCGAGTTCGCGGTAAAGACGCTCTTCCAGTTCCAGCAGTTGCCCGCCGGACACGGGCGCGTCGGCTGGGACATGTGCGTCGGACGGTTCGTCGATGATGTCGGTGAGAACCGGAATGTCGTCGAAGGCAAAATTGTCGGGTTCAGGCGCTTCGGCTTTCGCCATGCGCGGAAGTTCAGGTTGCCGCTCCGGCTGCCTGGGCGGTTCCGGTTGCTCCAGCGCTTTCGCAGGCTCAAGCTCAGACAATTCCGGCAGTTCGGGCAACGCCAGTGCTCCCGTCGGTTCCGGGGACTCCGGTAGTTCCGTCGCGGTTTCGATGTATCGCTTGGGCTGGTGTCTTTTCAGCAATGCATCGACTTTTTCCAGCAACTCCCGACTTTCATCGTCGTCCAGCGGCGGTTCCGGTTGCATCAGCGTTTTTTCCCGGTGTCGTGGGTGTCGAGCGGATAGCCGCGCTCGCGGTAGTAGCGGTAGCGTTCGCGGGCGGCTGCCTTGTCGTCGTCACTGTTGCCGACGATTTCGACCAGACGCTGAAAACGGCTGAAAAACGGCGGACGCTGGGCGCACAGGTTGACCAGTACATCGTCGTGGGTCACGTCGTCGCCGCGATGATCGATAACGATGGGCGTAACCCCCGCCAACGCATCGCCGGCGCGGCAATGCGGGATGAAGCTCAGCGCCGGCGTGCTCCACAGCATCGCGTCCAGATGCATACTGGCGGCGGCGTCAGGCGTATAGATCATCGTGCGCAAGCCGCGTTCAAGCGCCTTGGCGGCGATGACGCAAGCGATGCGGTGCTTGTCTGCGGTGTTGATGTAGAAATCGATTTGGGTCATTTTAAAGGCAGTGCTGAGTGCTGAGTGCTGAGTCCTGAGTGGAGGTGTTTTACTCAGCACTCAGCACTCGAAACTCAGGACTCCGCACTTTTTTTGATCAAGAAATGCACCAGCAGCGGCACCGGGCGTCCGGTCGAGCCTTTTTCCTTGCCGGATTTCCAAGCGGTGCCGGCGATGTCGAGGTGCGCCCAGTCGAATTTCTTGGCGAAGCGCGACAGGAAGCAGGCTGCCGTAATAGTGCCGCCGGCGCGACCGCCGATGTTGGCCATGTCGGCGAAGTTGCTCTTCAGTTGCTCCTGATAGTCTTCCCACAGCGGCATGGCCCAGGCGCGGTCGCCGGAAGCCTCGCCAGCGTACAGCAATTCGCGCGACAGTTTGTCGTCGTTGGCGAGCAACCCCGATGCGACATGCCCCAGCGCGATGACGCAAGCGCCGGTGAGGGTGGCGATGTCCACCACCGCCTCCGGTTCGAAGCGCTCGGCATAGGTTAGCGCGTCACACAGGATCAGCCGCCCCTCGGCGTCGGTGTTGAGCACTTCTATGGTCTGGCCGGACATGGAGGTGACGATGTCGCCCGGCTTGTTGGCGTCGCCGTCGGGCAGGTTTTCGCAGGTCGGGATGATGCCGATCAGGTTCAACGGCAGCTTCAGTTCGGCTACGGCCTTGAAGGCGCCAAGCACGGATCCGGCGCCGCTCATGTCGTATTTCATTTCATCCATTTCGGCGGCCGGTTTGATGGAAATACCGCCGGAATCGAAAGTGATGCCTTTGCCCACCAGGACTACCGGTTTCCGCCCGGTTTCTGCGCCATTCCCGGTTTCTGTGCCATTATAGCGCAGCACGATCAGCTTGGGCGGCTGGCGGCTGCCGCGCGACACCGACAGCAATGCGCCCATATTCAGCGCTTCCATGTCGGCTTGTTCCAGCACTTCCAGCTTGAGTTGGTAGGCTGCAGCGAGTTCCTGCGCCTGCTGTGCCAGATAGGTCGGGGTGCATACGTTGCCCGGCAGGTTGCCCAGGTTTTTTGCCAGCTCCATCCCGGCGGCGATGGCCAATCCCTGTTGCAGCGCGGTTTCGCCCAAGCCGAGTTCGGTGCGGCGCGGCACGCTCAAGGTGAGCCGGCGCAGGTGGCGCTTGGTTTCGTCCGGCTTGCTTTTCATTTGTTCAAAACGATAGGTGGCGTCCTGTACGGCGATCGTTCCCTGTTCGATTTTCCAGGCGATGTCGCGGCGTTTCACCGGCAGTTCGGCAAGGTATACCGTCGCATCTATCGACCCGGTGTCGTCCAGCGCCTTGATCGCGGCGGTAAAAACGTCGCGGTATTGCTTATCCTGAAATTCCCGTTCCTTGCCCAACCCTACCAGCAGCACCCGGTCGCATAACGTGTTCGGCACTTTATGCAGCAGCAGCGTGGTTCCGAGTTTGCCTTCCATATCGCCAAAGTGCAGTATTTTGCTTAAATGTCCGTCGGAAATGCGGTCGATTGCGTCCGCCGCCGGAGACAACTTGCGGGATTGAAAGATGCCGACCACTACGCAGCCGGTGCGCTGTTTTTCCGGGCTGCCGCTTTTTATGCTAAATTCCACTAATTGCTCCTTGGGCTTGTTGCTGTAACCTGAAAATTTGTACAGATGCGCGATTATTTGCAAAAAAACGCCCAAAAGTCAAAAAAACAATATTCGATGCGACAACCTGGGTATGCCGGATTGCGTTTCCTTCAGCTAGGTTCTTACACATGAACAGTCTTTTCCAACGCGCCCTGCTCCGCGAAATAGCGCAAAGCGCGCTGCTGGTGCTCGCGGTGCTGCTGATGATCACCCTGACCACCATGCTGGTGCGCTTTCTCGGCCTGGCCGCCGCCGGCACGCTGGCCAACGAGGCGGTGCTGGCGTTCCTGCTGTTTAGCATCGTGAATTATTTGCCGGTGCTGCTATCGCTGACCCTGTTCATCGCGGTGTTGCTGACCTTGACGCGCAGCTACCGCGACAGCGAAATGGTGGTGTGGTTTTCATCGGGCTTAAGCTTAACCGCCTGGATTCGCCCAGTGCTCTGGTTCGCCGCTCCCATGGGGGTGCTAATCGCGCTGCTCAGCATGTTGGTCACCCCGTGGGCATTGACCAAGAGCGAGGAATACCGCCGCCAGATCAACAGCCGCGACGAAATGTCCACCATCGCTCCCGGCGTGTTTCGGGAATCCGGTCATGCCGAGCGGGTGTATTTCGTCGAAAGCGTCTCCGGGGAAAAAAACGCCGTCAGCAATATATTCATCCGCACCCTGCAACACCAGCAACTTGGCATCGTCACCGCACAACATGGCCTCCAGTCTATCGCCGACAACGGCGACCGTTTTCTGATACTGCTCAATGGGCGGCGTTACGAGGGCACACCCGGCTCGGCGGCATACAAAATCGTATCGTTCGAACGCTACGCGGTGCGCATCGACCCCTTTGAAGCCAAGCTGGGCGCGCAATCGGCCAAGGCGCTGAAAACCATCGATTTACTGCGCCAGCCTACAGCGAACAACATGAGCGAATTCCTGTGGCGGCTGGGCTTGCCGCTGAGCGCGCTGCTCCTGGCGGTGCTGGCGATACCCTTAAGCTTCGTCAATCCGCGCGCCGGGCGTTCGCTCAACCTGATACTCGCCGTGCTGATCTACATGATTTACAACAACTCGTTGAGCATCACCCAGGCCTGGGTGGCGCAGGAGCGGCTCAGTTCAGGCGTAGGCATCTGGCTGACACATGCGGTGATGCTGGCGGTGCTGGTGATTTTCTTCAAGCGCCGCTTGAGCTTGGCGCCGACGCTGATGGGACGGCTCGGCAATCTACTTTACCGCAAGAGGATGGGAAAATGAGAACCCTGGGCCGCTACCTGACGCGCGAAATCCTCAAGGGCGCCCTGCTGGTGTTCGCCGGCCTGCTGATGCTGTTCGGCTTTTTCGACCTGATCCACGAAATGGGCGATGTCGGCAAAGGCGGTTACCGCATGGCGCATGCCATCGGCTTCGTACTGCTCAGCCTGCCGGGGCACATCTACGAACTGTTCCCGATTGCGACCTTGATCGGCTCCCTGTTCGCGCTGTCGCAATTGGGATCGCACTCGGAATTGACCGTGATGCGCGCCTCCGGCCTGCCGCTACGGCGCATCGCGCTGGCGCTGATGCAGGTCGGGCTTACATTCGCGCTGCTGACGTTCGTATTCGGGGAATTCATCGCCCCCTCCGCCGAGCGCTTCGCCAGCCAGATGCGCCTCAAGGCGACCAAAGGCGTGGTGGCGCAGGAATTCCGCTCCGGCCTGTGGGTCAAGGATGCGTCGAGCTTCATCAACGTCGATGAAGTCATGCCGGACGCCACATTGAAAGGGGTGAAAATCTACGATTTCGACGAAGCCTACCGCCTGCGCACCATCAGCTACGCGAGCCTGGGCGTGCATGTGGACAACAGCCGCTGGCGCCTCACGGACGTATCGCGCACCCGTTTCGAGACCAACCGCACCGTGGTCGAGCACCTGCCCGAACTCTATTGGAAATCGGTGCTCAGCCCGGAAATTCTCAACGTGCTGCTGGTGGTGCCGGAACAAATGTCGGCCTGGAACCTGTACTTCTACGTCCAGCATTTGCGCGACAACAAGCAGAACACCGAACGTTACGACATCGCGTTCTGGTCCAAACTGACCTATCCCTTCGCCACCCTGGTGATGCTGGTGCTGGCGCTGCCGTTCGCCTGCCACCAGTTGCGCGCCGGCGGCATGAGCGCAAAGATTTTCGCCGGCATCATGCTGGGACTGAGCTTTCATTTGTTCAACCGCCTGTTCGCCCACCTGGGACTAATCAACGACTGGCCGCCGCTGTTCAGCGCGATATTCCCCACCCTGGCGTTCATGGCGCTGGCGCTGGGGATGATCTGGTGGGTTGAGAAGCGGTAGCTGAAGAGTGGAAAGTCAAGAATGGTAGGGTCGAGGCGCCGGGTAAATTTGTTCCCGGCACGGAAAAAACCGATTCACCGCAGAGGACGCAGAGAAAGAGCATGAGGGTTTTCCTCCGCGTCCTCTGCGGTGAAAAAGGTTTTGTCTTTCATGGGTTGCCGCCATGAGTCGAGAGGCGGGAGCAAAGCAGGCAAACGGTCTTCGAGTTGAAAAAATTGTACGGTCATTGAACACACGCTATACTGGAATATCAGTTAATCTTCGAGGTGACATCATGCTTGCTTTCGCAAAAACCCAACGCGTCGACTTGCGCATCTCTCCCGCTGCCAAGGAAATGATCCAGGCTGCTGCTCAAGTCCAAGACAAAACGGTCAGCGAGTTTCTACTCGACAGCGGCTTGGCGTCTGCCGCCGAAACCTTGGCGGATCGCCGCTTGTTCATGCTCGACGACGCTCAGTGGCAGGCGTTCCAGGCGGCGCTGGACGCACCGCCCCGCACGCGCTCGCGCCTTGCCCGCTTGATGAAAACAGGTGGGTAGCTGTTCATGATCCTAGTACAGCAGCGCGCAAATACTGATAACACTGCATAATCCTAGAAAGCTCAGTTGACCGCTTACCAAGATGTATAACACAGTGGTTTTAAACAACTTTGTCATCTATTTTGCGTCCACCCG